>Ga0209092_10000842_pt1 | contig 31059 bp, 27 predicted proteins | sample FraStrMetagenome_FD_187446 | JGI IMG/M metagenome (GOLD analysis project Ga0209092, IMG submission 187446) | Marine eukaryotic phytoplankton communities from Arctic Ocean - Fram Strait ARC3M Metagenome (SPAdes) (version 2) | ecosystem: Environmental > Aquatic > Marine > Oceanic | place: Fram...
CCACCAGCGCCGTTGTTCCGCGAATTGCCTCCCGCGCTTGGCTGGACTTCTTGATGGCAAACGTGCCTTCTTTCCGCATGTGATGCGCGATAAGGATCGTGCTGTCGGTTGTCGCGCAAAGTTCAGCCATCAACGACCACCAGAATTGCGCGGCTGCTGGGTCTTGGTTTATGTCGGCGTGTGCGAATGCTTGAAGCGGATCAATGACAATCAACGCCACATCGCCCATATCGACAAGCTGCTGCCGTATATCCATGTACTGCGCTGTTGCCGAATACTGGCCCATCAGATTGTGTATCAACGGGATTGGCCCACCGGCATCAGGAAGCGGAACAACAAACAGGTTATCCATTGCTCGATCCAGCTGCGCTGGTGTGCATATCGACTGAATGCGGCGGTGGACGCTGTTGGCGCTATCCTCGGCCCCTAAACACACGACCTTGCCGTTTTGCGCTACTCGACCGCCCAGCGCAAACTCTTGATGCAGTTCCTGATCGCCGCCAGCGACCTTGACGCACAAATCGAGCAACACAAACGATTTACCCAATCCGCCAATGCTGGCGATTAAACCTGGAATACGGCGCGGCAGTATGTTTTCGATTAGCCACTCTTGCTCTGGCGCTTCGCCCTGATAACGGCTCATGCCCCAATCTTTTAGGCGCAGGGACGGCGTAACGGGTGGAGAAACCGCCGCCCCTTGCCCATCCACCGGCGGAGTGACTTCCGGTGAATCCATTTCCGATCCTGCGGCCACGTTTTGCAGAATGCGGAGTTCGTTATTCTTTGCTCTCTGTAGCTGATACCAGCACTTCTTTTTAAACAGGGCCAATCCCCGCCCGTCGCTGTCCAAATCGCGTCCACGCGCCAGCACTTTGTCCCGATAGGTGGGCCAACAGTCATCAATCAGCTGCTCGACGTTTGGCAGTTCCCCTTTAGTTGTCCACCAAGTTCGGATCGTCCCAAGGATCAGCTGCACCATGTAGCCTTCTCGGCCATCCGTTAGATCGCCCCAGCGGTTCTCTGTGGTGTCCTGCAAGCTGCTGTCAGCATTCAATCGGTTAGCGGTGAGCGTTAGATTGCGTAACCATTCCGGTGACGCCTCGATTTCATGGCTGGCGTGTCCGTTTAGGTTATAAAGGTTGCCGCTCTTGTGATTGCTGGGCGCGACCACGACAAACCCGCCTTCGCCGCGCGTATCCAGACCACGGCCTAAAACGTCCTTGCCGGTAATTATCTCGGCATCCATCGGTGCGCGGAAAAAGTAGTGCTTGCCGCCTGATCCAGTGATTTGTTCTAGCGTGTCTGGCAAGTCATCGTTTGCCATGCACAGGTCATCCAGATTTTCGGGTCCAGGTTTGCCCTCGCCCACATCAACGTCTAAAACAAATACGTTTCCGCTAATTTTTCCGGTCACAACGCCCAAGTTATGATCTTTGAAACGGCCATCAAACCATATTTCCAGCGTGTCGGCGTCAGCGCGTTTCGTTTGGTATCGCTTCCACCGGTCGGGCGCAGGGTGCTTGCCTGGTGACGGGCAATCTTTAGCCGCCGCGCAGCTGCATGAGCCGTCAGGCTTGACATAGTGGACAGGAACAACGGAGAAACCGAGTCCGTGCCAGTAATGCGCCCAATCTGTTTTTGTTTTTTCCACGTTTCCACCCGTGTTGAATTTAAAAAAGGGGGGGGCAAGTTAGCAAAAGTCGGGCGCTGAGACGATCAACGTCTGGCATACCCACAGCCTCTTGCCCCCCAAGTAATCAGATACCAAAATCCTCATCGGGAGCGGTATCTGACGCAACATCAGGCGAAGATGTTGCTACAGCCGCAGCAACGGGAGAGGGAGAAGCTGCGCTGAGTTCGTCGGGCCGGTCCACCCACTTCACGACCTCAAACGTCGGAATGCGTGAATTGCCTTTTCCCATTTTAACTTTGGTTGATCCGGTAATTTTGACAGCTGGCACTTTGTCTTTGCCAAATTCGCCTTCCGTCGCGCCATAAAGCGCTTGAACGAATTTGATTAACCCAGCCCCGCTGGTACAGAGTTCCCGCGCCGGTTCGTCGCCAAACAGCTTGGTCGAGTAAAACATGACGCTAAAGCCCTGCTTGTAGACAGGCTTGCCATCAGCGCCTTTTTCGTCAGGCTGCGGTACTTTGGTGCTGTCATTGTTGGGCCACGGCAACCAATCGCGCCCTGACTGCAACTTGAGCCATCCTTGTTGAATCTTTTCAATGTCAATCAGGACGGGCGCGGATGAAAAATCCACAGGCTGTAAACTGCCATCCTCGCTCGATCTGTTCCACTCGTTGTCCTCCACACTGTACCTGATGAAAGCATTTCCGCCGCTCGTTTCGATAAAGTTCAGCATTTGTTTTTCCTTATAGCTGATTGCGATTGGCCCAATTTGTTCGGGCGTGTAACGGGCCAACAAGTGTTGTTGGACCGATCTGCGAAATATGGCTGCGTCGGTCCCCGCAAGGGTGCAGACCATATCAAAGTTGTGATCGTCGGACAGCAACCAACCGATTGCCTCCGTCGCTCGATTTCGTTTTGTAGACGTTGAATGGAATAGGTTGTCGGCATCCGTGACTGCTTGCTGTAAAACTCGTCTCCACAGAAATTCTTCGTCACTGGTGGCGTCTGCTGCGCGTAACCCATCCCGATCACCCGTAATATTTCTGTGATATGTCTTGTGCATTTGACCAATAGAACGTGTCGGGATTGTGCGGCATGGCGGCCAACAGCTTATCCTTGTCATCGCTCAACGATAAAAACGCATCCATCTGGCGGATGGTTCGGCACAATACCTTTATATATTCCTCGCTATCTTCCATAGTGAGCCACAAATACGGGTCTTTCTGTCGTGTCAGGCAGTACAAGAATTTGACCTGTACGCGCTTGCGCTGCACCCCGATGCAAGCATCTTCCAAAAGAACGCTTTGCTCGTACACGGCTGCTTGGATACCGTGATTAACACCCCAATCACTCGGCGCTTTTGACGTTGTTTTCAAATCGACAACCAGCACATCAACGTCAGACAAATCCATTTGCTTTGCAGCGCGTTCACGCAATTCGTCCGTGACGGTCCACTTATAGTCCAGAAAACCCTTGTTGCCGATCACACCAGCCGGTCCATCCTTGAAGCGGATAGGCACATTGACTTCCCACTGCCTACTGCCTTCCGGTGGCATGTCTGGCTTACCCAGCACTTCAAGCTGCTCTAGCGCGTAGCTGACCATGCGGGTCATAATCGGAATGCGCTTGTTTAATTCCTGCGGTTTGTCAGGAAACATCATGCACTCGGCCTTTAGCCGCTCGACAGCTATCTCCACGCAATCCTCGGTCGCAATACCTTCATAAAGTCCAGCATCCACGCCAGCCTCGACCGCCTTGCCCTGCTCCGCAGCCCATCCACTCGGAAACCGAATTTTGTGGAATGCGCTCACGCACCAGCCCGAAGGGTCATCTCGAAATCGGTTTGTCTGAGATACGCTTACTCTGTCTAGGCCGTGCATAATAAATCCGTTAGTGTCAGTCATATCAATCTACACTCAATCCACAAAAAGTTGAATAGTACGCCAGCAGAGCCGCATCCGATCTGCCGTCATCCTTTTTTCGTTTAAATAAATCCGCAAAGGCGGGGAACACTTCCTTGGCGCGTTGCCTCGATCCGTCTTTGCCTTTCGCGCCGACCGCTTTCTGCCATTCTTGCGGCCTTACCATTGTTGTTGGCATGTCCAGCGCAGCGGCAACACCAACTACTACGCCCAATGATCGACCAAAGCCAAACATCGAAGTGACGCCTTGGCCTGGTCGAGCGCCAACCTGTTCAATGAAGATCGCTCTATATTTTTCGTCTTTTAAAATTTCATATACTCCTTTTGCATCAACAATATTTCGCTTTTTCTTTTTGCCAGCCTTCAAATAGTCGGTGCTGATGATTGGCATATCGTAAATGAGTAGGCTGCCGACGTACATATCCAAACGCGCGAGAGCGCCTTTCAGACCTGGATCGACAGCCCACACAATCACTTAAACGCACTCCGCGCTTCTTTTCCCGTCCAGTATTTGATAAATTGATCGCTTTTGCTCAAAACAGCTTCGGGGTACTTATTTTTATGAACGTCGCGTAAAACATTCATTATAATTCGCAATGTAGCCGAATGCCTTTCCATAATTTCATTAGCTTTTAATCGCTGTTTTTTGCTGACATACTCACTTTGCGCGATCTGTCCTACCCGCTCCAACATTATTCCAGTACCGTTGCTGAAATCAGGTTCTGCATTTAAGTCACGGTCAAACTCGTCCAGTTCCTGACTTATTCCGCAGTTAAAGCAATCGCACTTGTTAAGATGTAGTTTGTGAACATTATCCATGCGTCACCGGTGGGGCCGCTGGCCCGTTAGCCCAGACAGTCGTTGCGCCTGATGCTGCTACAGAAGGTGTGGTAAGCGAAGCAGATGCTCTCATTGCTTGTATTGCTTGATTTTCCTTTGAGCCAGAGCGCCCGCCATACAGAAGGTAAAGCACGTTTCGTTTCTCTGTTGGGTAATGCGATTTAGGTTTACCCCGCCGTGACAATCCGCCGTGATTTTTTTCAGTTTTATCCATAGTCCTCTCCACTGTTTTTATGAAATATAATCCAGCAAATCAAACCTCTGCCGCCGCTTATGCGCGATCTTTGTCAGAGCGATCAATGATCTGGTGGGGATACTGCCGCGACGACGCCATTTATCAACGCCATCGGCTGTGATTGGGCATCCGTGATCTGTTAGCAATCTAGCGCAAGCCGTCATGCCGCCGAAGTCACGGACAATTTTCTTTACCTGTAAATCCACGTCTGCCTCAGTTTGATACTTTTTGTTGATTTTGCTTGCCACCACAAATCGACGATAGCCGCCAATATGTCAATTGCTAAAATACCAGCTGGCATAATTATCTTTTTCTTGACAAAGGTTCCGTAAATTATTTAGTAGACAAACTGTCGATACCTTCATAAGTGTACCTACAACCTGTAAACTTTTAAACCTGGAAATGTTATGAGCAAAACCTTCACTACGCGAACAGAACCGCGAAAAAACGATGAAGTGGATTTGTCTAATAAGATGATCCGCAAGCAGGAATTTGGCCGTCGATTGTACGACCAGCTACTTAAACAACGCCTTAATCAATCCGATTTGGCACGTAAGTCTGGCCTTGGTCGTGACAGCATATCGCAATATGTGCGGGGTCGCAGCGTACCAACGCCACAAAATCTTGAGAAAATAGCCGAGGCGTTGAGCATCGAACCGGATGACTTATTTCCCAACTACGCCGCCCAAGCGATTTCGATTGAAGATCCGACGTTCCAGCTGCGCGCTGTTGATGGCGATTCGTCGCAAATGTGGCTGACGATTAACCAGCGCGTGTCTACTGCTACGGCGATGGCGGTTATGGCTGCGCTTGACACCACAGACGAATGACCGACAACCTGCTGACACAAAGGCAGGTTGCGTCATTGCTTGGCGTGTCGATTCGTACAGTCAAACGCCTTCGACTCTCGGACCATCTACCGACGATCAGGCCGACAGACCGGACAATTCGTATACCAGCATCATCCGTACAATTTTACATCAAGAGGCGCAGATGGCAAAACGACTCCCCCCTCGACTTGAACCAGACGTCAGCGGCAACTATTACGCCGTCTACTCGGAAGGGGGTCGCAGCCGAAGAAAGAGTTTACGGACTAAAGATTTATTTAGAGCAGAGCATAGATTTGAGGGATGGCTAGAAGCCAAACGTAAGGCCCAGCTGGTCGAGGATGACCCGTATGTCGAAGATTGCTTGGACTACTGGATGGATCAGTGGATCAGTGGTCGCATGATGACTGAGGACCGCTATGTGTCAGTCGTAAACAATTTAAAAACATATTTTGGCAAAATGCGTGTCGGTCAGATTACTCGGAAAGACTCTGCAACATACATCGAGTTGCGCCGGTCGGCACAAATCACAGGCCGCAAAGGGTGGGGTGCAGCGAACTCCACCATTCAGCACGAAATGAAAGAATTGATCGCTTGCTTTAACTTTATGAGGAAAAAGGTCGAGCCGCGTGAACGGCGATTACCAGAACACATAATACCATTTATCGAGCCGCCAGAGGCCAGCCCACCACGCAATCGAGTATTTAGCCCAGACGAATTAGACCGGCTTTGGCAATACGCCACAGCGCCAGAAAATTGCAGGGCCAGAGAATGCCGGTTCATCGTTTTGGCAATGGAGACTGCCCAACGCAAGTCTGCAATCATCGAGTTGCAATGGCCGCAAGTGAGGCTGGAGATTGGCAAGGGGCGCATTTTCTTTAATCCAGAGGGTCGCGCTCAGACGCGCAAAGTCAGACCGCCGCTCCCAGTGTCTAGCCGGTTGCGGCCATTGCTTGAACAGTATCAGGCAGAAAAGACTAACGAGTTTGTGCTGGATAGCACGACAGACGTTCAGTACGGCCTTAAAAGGATTGCTGATGGGCTTGGCATAAAGGGACTTACACCGCACGTATTCCGCCACACATGGGCTACTAACGCCGCTCTAGCCGGTAAGGATATGGCGAAGGTCGCGGCCTTTATGGGCGATACTGAGGACACCGTGCGGAAAAACTACATTCACCTGACGCCAGATTACCTTGATGATGTTGTTTCCTGACTGACAAAAATCAACAGCACAAATGACAGCGCTTCCGTGCCGTACAGCGCAAAACGTGCTGTCATTTGTACCCTACAGTACCCTACAGATTTTATCTTTGAACTGTAATAACTGTAGATAGTGTCGATCTACACCTCTATTCTGGTTCAACAAGCACTATCTGCGCTTTTCCTACTCCATTGATCTATATACGGAATCACCAATCGACAGGTTTTTTCTTGCGCTGTAATCTGTGCCGTAGTCATGCAACCGCAATTCATGTCGAACTTCGCGTATCAGATCAATCACCAGACCCGACAGCACACTATTTTGCCTTCCAGTGATCCGCTCGATCTCCCGATCCACCGCCAGCCGTGCGTCCTTAACGGTCATATACTGTCCCTCTACCGCTTCCCTTTTTGCGTCCATCGCCACCGGTTTGATAATACTCGCCTGTCATCTGGTGGATAATGTTTCTCAGTATCCAGTGCTTCGCGGTAGGGCTTGAAGCCACCGCAGCCGTCGTGCCAGCAAATGCCCCCAGCACCGGACCTAGCTTGCTGCTGGTCGCCATGTATGCCGCAAACCCTGGCACAAGAATGTCATATGCGCCACGCGCTGCTTGGTACTCCGCTGAAACTGTGTTCTCGCTGTTATCAATTCCAATGCCAGCCATTCGCATGAGCGCTTTAGCATAGTAGCTGGGCGTTGATCCGACCAGAATGTTTGTGAGGTCAGCTTGATACCTGATTGATGAAACTGCGTTGACCACAGGATCAAAGCGACCGTAAACGCCAGATCGGGATGCCGACAGCTTAGTTAAGTAGGGAACCAAATTGTCTTTTTCTTCTTCTTCTTTCCACTTGTCTTGGTTTAGCAGCGCCTCGCGCAAAGTGGAAAACAGCATATGCCCAGCGAACAAGCCGACAGCTGGAACCAGATTTTGCGTAACCATTATTGTTGTAGCAGATACGGCCCCATTGTTTTTGTATTCTCGCGCAACCCGCTTGAGCATGTGAAAATGTACGCCTCGCGTAAATGCGGCAATAAAACTTTGAATGCCATAAACAATTCTACCCACTGGATGCTCGGCATATTTTGGCCTGTCGATAATCTTTGGGTCTGCTATTCCTAAATCCACAAACCGCAACATGGCCGTGGACAGCATCGCGCCAAAGTCAGTTTGTTCGCCAGATTTGTTAATCACTTCCTCGATCTTTAGCTTGCCAATGTCACCCTTAAACATTTTATGGTCTGTGCCAGTAAAGCGACGGATCAAGCCATAATCACTTTTTTCCTCAAAGGCGTTGACCAGCCATTCGCTGAACGACTTTTGATATTCCTTGGCAATTCCTAAATCCTGCAATGTTTCTTCGGCGCGTTTTTTGGTTTTGGCGTCAATCGGATTTTGTATTTCGCCAGCTAGTTCAGAGAAAAATTGAAATCCTATACGCATTGTGGCTCGACGTTGGGCATTAGTAAAACCCATTAGGCCAGTGCGAACAAAAAACCGGCTCATACGCGCGTTTAATTTCGGATCTTCGGCAACCGTGCCGCCCAACCGGTTCGCCACCATTTCGCCCACATTGGGATCGTCTATCACGCCCAGTATGTTTGCCAGCTGCACATTGTAAGCACGTTGCGCCTTACCGGAGCCTTGGATCATTCGGATGCCTTCGCCAAACGAATACCCCATTGTCCGTATGCCGTCTTTAACATCGCCGGTCTGGATGCCGACAGTCATAGCTTCGGATAGGGACGATAGAACAGCGCGTGGCAGTAGTGTCATAGTGCCATATGCGTGGACATAGTTTGCCGTCTTAACCGCCTTGCCGCTGCTTCCAGTGCTTGATTGCGTTCCGGTTACGGCCTCCACAATGAAGCGTATTTCTTGTAACTCATGGCCCTTCATTCCCGCCTTCTGAGCGCCTTCTATCTCCAATAGGTAATCAAGGTAGCTGCGCGGCGGTGGCGGCATTCCAGGGATCGTCTGAGCGCCTTTGTGCTGCTTAAAGCCTGTCGGGACTAGGTGCGTACCAAACCGCTTGTTGTACTCGACTTTGCGGACAACGGACGGAATATAGGACGTTAGGCTTTCAACCGGATCAAGATAAAATTCGCTCATGTAGGCGTCAGCTTCCATCGGCAACTTGCGCGATTTGGTGAAGCTGCCAGTAACAGATTGCGCCTCTAAATCCATACCTGTCGCTTGCTGCATACGCTCAAACCAACGGTTCGATTGCGCTTCGCCGTATGGTGATTTCATATCCTCATAGACTTCTGCGTGTAATTGGCTGATTCCGTCGGCCAGTTCTGCAATGGTATCTATAAAGTCATCGGGATCGTCTGATTGCTCTTGTGCGTCTTGCAGTTCTTGAATCTCTTTAACTTTGGCTTTCAGCTGTTCGATAGCACCGGCAAGGTCAGTGTTCTCACCGATGTAATTTCCCGCAAGCAACGGCCTTGCCATTTTAAGCATTTCTGCGATCTGCTCCATATCGCCTTCTTCCAACACGCCCAGTTCGTTCTCATAGACCACATTGGCATAAAGGTGATAAGCGCCCCGCGTACCGTTGCCCTTGTCAGTTTCATTGTTGCCTTCGCCGTATTTAAACGCATTCAGATTATCGAGCGCCTTCACGCTGTCCATCAAGCGCGGCATATACCCGCCGTCTGGCACATAGTTTACGTCCAGATTGTTTCGCCGCATATAATCGTAAATTGGATTGAGTAGCTTAGTCCGCAGTTCCGCAGCCGCCGAAAGTATGCGCTGATCGTCTACACTATTCGTCAGCTGGTCGTATGCAGCTTTGTCACTGGTCAGCAGCAAGCGCAGTTGCTGCATCTGGTCTGCGTTTATGTCATCAATTTCGTGTTTGTCGATTACGCGTTTGAACATCGAGGTGAACCGCCGACCTTCTCTCCGCACCGCTTCCTCAAACGTACCGCCTTCCAGCGTTACTCGATCATCCAGAGAACCAGGATCACTTGCCACACGCTCGATGATCTTCTCAATCATATCCTTGGCAGCTTTGTTGTTTTTGTACCGCGCAGCAAGCGTAAACAAGTGGCCGCGTTTCGTGCTGATGTACTGCGCTAATACGTTATCTTCCAGCATAATCATGCCGGTCTTTAGCCACTTCTCTAATGCGGGTGGTGCCATTCCGTAAACCCCGCCGCGCGTCATGGTAGCCGAAAAATACTCACTGGGCCGCGCCTTCAACTCTTTTATCTTCTGGCTGGAAACTCGCCAAACCCGCTTTTCGTTTTCAAACCATCCGCGCTTTTCAGCTGTTGTAAGTTCCGCAGACATGCCAGCATGAAAATCGTCGTGCGCGTCGATCATATCATTGTCACCAGGCTTATCAGCCGCTGGGCCGCTAAACATATCTTCGCGCAGCACATCAAACAGGCGGTCCATTGCAAGGTAAATGCGGTCACGGTCTGGCTGGTTGACGTATGTAAGGGCCAGACGGTCATCACCGCCGACAACCTGATCCATCGTTAATTCGTATGCTTCTTTCGTGCTGGCGATAAACTCTGTTGATGCCGTATTGCCCAAGCCGGTGACTTTGTGCGCCACGTACATTTCCATGACACGCGCAAACATTTCCGTCGGGCGTATCCAGTAATCGCCCTGCTTGTTGAGCTCCATGAACTTTAGAACGTCGGCCTTGTATCCGCTTTTGCCGACCTTGGCTCTGGTCCCGCCTTGAATGAGTGTCTTTAGGCTTTGGCGTAACGGGGCTAAATACTTCGGCTCAACCGTCGTTCTTTTTTTCGCCATAGTTGCTTCGGCTTTAGCAATCTTCTGCTCGATCTCCATAATCTTTGCGGCAATCTCAGCATCATCAAAGAACATGGCGTTCATCAGATCGCCCATTGCTTCAACTAAATTAACCGGCGCGTCATTGTCATAAACAAATTCGCCTTTTGCCAAATTGCCTTTGATGCGGCCAGTGATCCCCCGACCCCAATCATCCCCAACACGTTCTAAGATATGATAGTCGAGCGCATGGCCCCATTCGTGAGCAAAGCTGGTTGACTTACCAGGCATAACAATTACCGGCGCTGGCACTCTGCCAACCGATGATTGGGTGTTAACGGCATCACCGCCCATTTTGTTGTAATACGCCGCTAGATAGCCGCCCCACGCTCGATCAGGTATGGCGAGTCCGAGCGATCCGTCCAGACCAATACCCTTATTGCCAATACCTAAAACGTGACTCATCATTTGCAGATTGCGGTATGCGTCCAGCAAGTTATCAACGGCATTCTTGGCGTCATCGCCACCCTTTTCGATGTAACTAAATCCGAATTTTTCTTTAACGATTTTTTGCAATATTGTGAATTGTTGCTTTGCGCTAAACTTATTGACTGCAACTCTGGGGTCTAATCCAGCGTCACGGTAGGCTTGGAGGAATCGGGACTGCCTTTGGTTGGCGCTGACTTTTGCCATGATCGTGCCTGGCTTTGCGCCTTTTGGGTCTTTTTCGACGGCGCTGGGGTCCGACGTTGCTTCGGGGGTTCCCCGTAGTTCAACGCCAGTCTCGACACTCTCTTGGCTTTCGGGTCGATTGTTGTCACTTACGTTTTCCGTATTGCTTTTTTGATTTGATCCTCGGCGCGATCCAGTATTTTTGCGGCCTCCCGCCAGTTTTGGTCTTTGAACTTGTTTGCCACCCGCTTCATTGCCTTGGACGCCAACTTGTTTCTCAAACTGGAACCCTTCGGATTCTTTGCCATCGTCTTTCACCCTCCCTTTAGCAGAGTCGATCATTCCCATTGGGTCAGGCTTTGCGCCAAACATATCATTCGCAACTTGCCCAGTTTGCATTATTTCATCAACAAAGTATTCAAGAAACGCATCAATGTCCGCAGCCTTGCGGTTTGTTTCCATATCATCCTTGTAAAACGCTTCGATCAAAGCCCTGATAAACTGATCATCTTTGCGCGTATCCATACCACCTGGGCCAAAATCCATGCCCTTTTCGTACCATTCGGCGGGTTTCATCATCTTGTTTTTAAAATTGTTACTGGGCGTTTTGCGAATTTCAGCAATAATTTTTATAGTTTCAGTCAGCTTTTCGGTTATGTCCAAATCAGGTTCGATGTTGCCACTGGCAATGCCAGCCTTAATTTGGGCCAAACGTGGCGCGGCCTTCATGTAGGCGCGAGTAATGTTTTCAACAGACTTAATCGGGCTATCCAGCATCAATGACAGCGCAGCCTGATCGTCAAATGCCGCTGCTAGGATGGCGTTTTCCATGCGGTTGCGGCCTTGTCGCGTCAGTTCTCCGTTCCTACTGAACGCATTAGCTTCCGCGTCATCAACAACCTTTTCCCGAAACTTCATCAAAAACTGTTTATTTTCGGCAGAGGTAATGTCGCCCCCTCGATACAACCCAATAAATTCACCGGATTTCATTCTAGCGGCATCGTTCTTAGCGACCATTTCAACGCTCATAGCCTCTTGGTCGCTCGTATTAGACCGATCAACGAAGTTGCGAATTTCTTCAATGGTCATATCGTCTTGCAGCTGCCGCACATAAACAGGTCGCTTCATACCTTCTGGGACGGTAATCCCAGCGTCAACTAGGGCTTTCTTGTATTCGACTAGGCTTGTATCTGCGTGTTCATTGTAAACCAAATCAAGGATAATAGCGCGTCCGTTTCCAGCAAGGATAGTGCCGTTACGGGCAATAATTGGTGAGCCTTGGCTTGTTAAAACGCTATCTATCAATAGTCTCGGCTCAAACCCGTCATTGTCTTTTGTGGCTGGTGCGGCTCTTTTGCGTAATGTCTCGCCGCTTTCCAATACTGTTCGATCACGGTTTTGCTGGTTTGGCCCTTCCGCAGCTATTAACTCGTCTAAATCAATCACTGCGCCTTTGACGTTGTATTTATCTGTTCCTTGCGGTGTGCGTACCGACTCCACCTTTTTGCCTACATCCGTACCCACAGGGGTTTCGGTCGGCGCTTGCGGGTTTACTTCCTCGACGGGCGTTACTTCGGCTGGCGGCTCAACGGGCGTTACTTCGGCTGGCGGCTCGGCTGGCGTTACTTCTGCTGGCGGCTCGGCTGGCGCTGTCTCTGCCAAGGCTTTTTCTAAATCATTTAGTGCGCTTGTTAAGGGTTTTTTATTGCCGAGCATTTTCTGTTGAACAGCCATTAGTGCCGGTGCCGCCAGATGAAACCTTTCAGACCTCAACAATTCGCGCTGCCCATCTACGGCAGTTTTTAGTTTCTCGTCTAGTTCGGCAATCCGCGCCTCGGCTCTAGTAAGCGTCTTTTTAGCGTCCCCGCCGCTGTTTTCTTCTCGTAGGATCGCAATCCGAGCATTCCTAAAAGCGCTTCTATCGTCAGGATGTATTCTTCTTGGACCGGACTGATCGAAATTATAGATCAAATCTTGGTTAGCTATAAATGTGGGGTCATCATTTGGCTCAAGCGCCCCACTAGACGCCCTTGGCTCTTGTGGCGCAGCTGGGTCATCGTCAATCGCGCCCTCGGACGGCTCGTTTACACTTAATGGTTCACTGCCACCTTTTTGATTAGGCGCGTCTGGCGTTACAGGATCAACGGTTGGCGATGCGCCAAACAGGGCTGCGTTTGCTGTGCCAGCTGGATTGAGCGGTTTTGCTGGACCGTCCTCGATGGGCGCTGCATCAACACCGGCATTACCCACACCGGCATCCGCATTCGGGGGTATTGGGGCGCTGGTTCCGATTGACGGGCCTTGGTTTGACGAACCTTGTAATCCTGACAGCATTTCACGGATTTTAAGCACTGCTTCATCCGCTATTTCCTGATTGGTCATCTTCTTTCTGCGTAACTGTATATTTAACTTCTCAAGTTCGGCAGGGTCTGTTGTAACTGCAATTTTTTCCTCAAGTTTTGCAATCGCGGCTACGGCTTTAGGCTTTGTAAACGGTTCTTTGTAGCCTCGGTTTGCTGCGGTCTGCTTCTGGATCAGCCTAACGGCAGTACCGGAAAGTTCTGACATTTTATTTCGCAACTGAGTTGCTTCGTGGTTAATTCCTAACCCTGCGCGGCCAACTGTTTTCCAGTTATAACCTAAGTCTCTAATTTTATTTGCTATCGCGTCCATTTCACCGCGTACTTGCGTTAAAATTTCAGCGTCTGCGCCCTCCATTAGTTCGGCTAGTTTTACAGTTTGATCGCGCTTTTGTGATTTGTCTGTAAGTAAAAATGCTTCAAATGTACCTTTTTGCACTGGAATTTGTGCATTTGCTTCCGCTTCCATTTCACCGATTTTATTACGGTAAAAGTCAATTTGCTCTGGCCTTATCGGTGTGCCGTTTTTCTCGCTTGCCTCGATGGCCTTACGGATACCGTTTCCAAACGCGCCGTTGTTGCCGCCCAGCGCAATCGCTCTTTCAGCCAGCCCGTCCAGTTCACCCACAACACGCGCGTCGTTGACGGACAACTCGCCTTCGTCTTGGTACGCGCTGCTGCTTGGGTTAAGTAGATCGAGGACCATTGTTTGGATTTGCTGGGCTTCCGCATCAGTTTGTGCAGCATTCAATTCCTTCATTAACTGGTTGTACTGAGCCTTTTCATTGGCCGATTTGCTTGTTAGCAAAATTTCAACGCCACCTGGTATCAGTTCCGCAATGCCTTCCAGCAGGATTTCGCCTCTGGATATTGGTATTTGATTGCCGTCTTTATCTACACGGTGGCCGCGATATTGTTCACCTTTCTGTGCAGCTAATTCGCCCATTGATCCAAACGCGCCCTGCGCCAATAAATCACCGGTAAGTGCCGCGCCAACAACCGGCTTGCTCTTGCCAGCCGCACTTGCCATTGCCGTTAGCTTACCGGCCAGACCCATTGAAAGCGCGTCAAACGTGCCGATAGCCATTCCCCTTATGGCTCCCTTTTCACGCGTCTTGTCCATAAACTCTTTATTGCCTAGCAACTCAACGACAGCTGCCGTGTCCTCAACATTTACACCGGCCTCTTGGATAGCTGCGATTAAGGTTAGCGCGTACTCATTTGCGCCACTCACCGCCCCGCCAGCTGCTGCACCGGCAACCGGCCCAGCCAGAGCCGTCGTGCCAATAAACGTCGCAATGCTTGGAATACTGGACACCAGCGACTCACCGACCACGCTGATAACCGCGTTGGGGTTGCTGAATATCGCAACAATCGCGTCTTTGTTCGTCTTTGCGTCGATAATCTGCTTCAAGCCAGCTTGTATTTCGGGTGGGGCTTGCGGATAAATTCGGTGTAACTCGCCCATTTTTCGGGCAAATTCGTCAGGGTTTTTCAGATTAAATTCAAGAGCCATCATGTTGAAGGCGCTTCGCACCTTGCCGACACCACGACTTAACGCATTATTGTTTTTCTGAAACAGGTTGCCTTCTGCAATTTTCTTTATTGCGTATTCGTCATCAACTGGAACATCGCCCTGCACGGTTGCGTATTTAAAGTTACCAGGCACACCAGATATGCCACTGATTGATGGGTTTAGGTTAGCGTCTAGCTTTGATTGCCTTGGCCCCAGCTGGCCGTACACTTTGCCAATTCGATCTGCCTCTGTTTTCTCAACTCCATATTCCTGTAAGGCGCTAAGATTGTCCGAGAAAAACGCTTTTTCCAAAGCCGTTTCATCTTCTGGCGTGATCAAACCGGCAAATGGCTGGCCTTGGCTCATTTGTGGCGTCACAACCGGTTCCAGTAGGGAAGCATCGTAGAACGGCCCCTGATCAAGCGCCTCTTGTGTGTGTGGCGTACCGGATGGCATTTCAGTAGCTGCTTGGGCGGCAATACTGGTTGTCCGCAGGGCGTCTAACGAGGCCAGTTCCTCGGCGCTTATACCATCTTCCAGCAGCGCAGGATCAAGCGACGGGGAGGACGCAACCTGATCACTCCCAGCAGGAGGAACCTGGGGCGCTACTGAAACTGTGGGATCATCGCTAAAGTTAAAGAAATCGTCGGCGCTAGTGCCTAAAGTATCGTCATCCTGATCTTCGGGCAGCACTTCCACAAAGTTGAAAAAATCGTCCATGCTAGTTTCCACGAATGATTTGCTTGTAAACATTTCCTGCTTGCTTACTGGTTAGCCCAAGAGTCGTTGTGGCATGCTGGATCAACATTTTTTTCGCTTCGACAAGCGCGGTTTCATCATTGCGAACGGAATCTATCTTTTTTCTGTATCCGTTAAAGAAATGTAGCGGAATGTCAAAATTAGGCATACCGTGATGAATTTGCATCTTTTGACTGATCATCGGCAACACAAAAGCTGTGTACGCCTGTTGACGGGACAAGGTGGGGTCAGATTTCATTCGTTCAGTTAAGACCTTGTTGCCAGCTGCTTTTACGGCGCTTGTCATTTGCTCATTGTAACTAATCGGTCCCATTCCTTTGAAATCTTTGTCAAAATTCGCGTTATACTTCCATTCATCAGTTGAATTGCCAGTGCTGCTCGGCGCGAAGGTTTTGGCCCTGCCTTCCACCTTAGCAATTTCCTGACCAGCGCTATCAACCATGACAACGGTTTCGCCTTCACCGGCTGTCAAGATTTCGCCCTTAGCCGTGCCTTGCACCGTTTTAATCACTTTGCCAGTTTCTGAATTAACAAGCGTAACTGTCTGACCCTCGCCAGCAACTAACTTCACCGGCTTGCCTGGACCCTGCACTTGCTTAAATGAGCCGTCAGTTTGCAAGACAAAGCGCACTTCGCCTTCTTTCAGCGTGAAGTCTGGCTCTGCTGCTGCATTTGCTACAGCCTGACCACCCTGCGCTGAGTACGCGCTTTGACCAGGATTAAGTATGATTGGCTTACCGTCAATTTGTGCCTGTGCAATTTTAAGCGCTGTGTCGTTATCTGCTGCGGCTATTGCAGTCTGAGCCACATTGTCAGCGTCGTTTGCTGTAAGCATTGCCGCATTATCTGCGTCGTTCATCTGAATGGCTGCTACGTCTGCGGCGGTGGCTATCTCTGATTTGTTAGCCATCATCAACTCGGCTATTGATAGATTGGTCGCATTGTCGGCTGTGTTCATTGTGATGCCAGCTTCATTCTTTAATTTGGCAATCTCAACCGACGTAAGGTTAAGCGCTTTCGCCAAATCATCGGCAGAGCTAAAGCCTAGTTTAGCAATTTCAACGTCAGTCAAATTACGCGCTGTCGCAATCTGTTCTGTGGTAGTGTTGCCCAGTTTCGCTATTTCAATACTGGTCAGGTTAAGAGCCGCCGCAATGTCTTTTTTGGCCGTCCAGCCCATGCCAGCAATTTTTTCGTTGCTAATGTTTAAGTCACCAGCAATGATTTTCTGAGCGTTAATTTCAAGGCCGGCAATCTTTTCACGCGATGTGTTGTCTAGCTTGGCAACTTCAATGTTCGTAACTGCCTCGCCTTTTGCTATTGCTTTAAGGGTTGTTCCTTCAATCCTAGCAACCGCTGCTGCGCTGTCTGCCTGTGTACCAGCAACGTTTTCATCAGTTTGACCTTCAATCTCCGCCACAGCCCTTACCGAGCCATCTGGCCCGTACATAGCCGCTGCAAGGTTGTTCGCCGCTATGCGTTCCTGATCGGCTTCGTATCTAACCCCATCAAGGTCATCTAGGCTTTCTTGTTGTGCAAACCCTTGATCGAAGTATTTGGTCAACTCACCGCCCATCAACAGCTGCGCCATTCTTCCAGCGTCCATGTCAGTGCTTTTAAGCATTTCAACGCCCTGAAACTGCTGCCCCATGTCAGCCAGAGTTTGCGCTGCCGCCATGGTTTGTTGCGGGTTGCCTGGTATGCCGCCGCCCAGAAAATGCCTAACCAACCCAGCATACGCCTCTTGCGTTGGCATGTTTGCTGGCATTGATGTTCCTGCGACGTTGCCAATTCTAGGGCCAAATTGTTTGGAGTCAGGCGCTACAAGATTAAGAGTTTGCCCGATTGACGCTGCTATTGCAGGGTCGGCCACAGCCGCCGCAAGCGCAGAATTACCCGTTTCCATGTAACCAGTTTTAAGCGCCTCCAAACGCTTTTGCTCGGCGCGTAACGCCGCCAGCGAGTTAGACGCATTTGCAGACGCCTTGCTCTGCTGTATCTGTTGCCGCAACAAATCAGCCTTTGCGCCGTACACATCGCTTTGTGGATCGCCTACCAGCGCCCTAGTTAGGTTGCTAAAACCCTGCGCCAGTAGCGGGTCAAGCTGGTATGGATTTGCTGCTGCCATTGGTCTGTTCCTTATAATCCCTGCGGAATGTATGGGCGCTGTGGGTAAGGCGCATAGCCGCCTGTCGGCGCTGGCGTTCCACCCGTCGGACCCATCAGCCCGTATCCCATTGCGGTTTGACCGCCAGCAATCATCAGCTGCGCCAATTGGTTATTCGCCAGAGCATTTGCCGCTTCCAACTCAGTGCCAAGCACACCAGCGTTGCCCTTCATAAAGCCGCCTGTCATGCCGGTTGTCGCTCGGCTGTTATTCAGCTGCGGATTGACTTTAGTTGTCAGGTAGTTGGACACGGAATTGAGGTCCGCAAGCCCCTTATCCAGATCGAGTTTTGTTGCTGCCGCTTGCGCCATTCGCAGTTCGTTTTCGCTCTGGACAATAGCCGGTACGCCATCTGCGGAAGATGTTGTCGGCAGGACTGACCTGTTATTGCCGGTAAAGCCTTCCAGCAGCTTCTGGTATTGCTCCGCCACACCCTCGTCGAATGCTGGCTTTTCCATCGTATCTTGGCTAGTTTTTTGCGACGTGCCTGCTTCATCCATCAGCGCGTCATTTAATTCATAGTAACTGTTTTTTGCGCTGGACCGCGCTCTGGCCGCTTTTCGTGAACTGCGGTTTTGCTCCGCCGTTCCTGCGGCCATAAGCGTTATGCCTATTGATACTGGATCACACATTATGCCACCACTTTGCTAGAATTACCGCCGCCAAACAAATCGCTCATTTGGTATCTGGCCTTGCCTCGCCGCTCCAAGTCAGCCTGTGTTGCTATGCCTTCGGTGACACTGGCAAACACCTGATTGAGTGGGCTATATGCTGGCATTGCGGTGGCGGTAGTTGCTCGATTAGCCGCCAGATTAGCCGCAAGTGCTGGATCAGCCATTGCCTGATTCTGACTAAGCAAATCCGACTTTGCCAACTCAATGGCCGAGCGTGTGTTGTTTACATACTCATTTGCCTTATCAGAAACAGCCCGACTTTGGTTGTCATAACTCGTTTGCAAATCCCCAAATCTGCGCGACTTAGCTGAACTGTTTAAAATACCAGATCGAGCCAGAGCCAAAGTCAATTCTCGCGTTGCATCCTTGAACTGATCGTCCAGCTGCGGGTTGGCAAAATCCAGATAACTTTGACGCCGAGTATCAAAGAAACCATCGTCGTATTTTGCAAATGCGTTGTTGATGTTCGATGCACCCGCCTTTATACGAGCAACCCTTTCATCCTCTCGACGCCGTGCTTCTGCCGCGTCAGCTGCCGCTTGATCTGATCCGTCATTACCTAAGCACATAATCGTTCTCCATTCCTGTGGCCTGTCAAAGCCCGTAAATCACCGTCCCGTTTCTTGACCCACGTAAACTGGCAAAAATCTTCGCCGTCCCTGCCAAAGCCAAGCAGTTTGCTTTCCTCTCGCAATCCCAGCGTACCAAGCCACTTATGAATTGCGTCGTATCCCTCAATAGATTGGCACTCGATCCTGTGTGCGCCGCTATCCATCAACATTGGTATTATCTCACGAATAATCTTCTTTGTCAGATAGCCTCCGACTTTTTGAAAGTTATCAGTCGCAAACATCCCAATAGACCACACGCCAGAGCGCACAGGCACATAAACAATAATGGCAATGCGATCAGCGCCGTCGCCGCACACATAACAATTCGGAAAATTGGAATACATTTCGCTTAAATCAGCGGCTAACTCGTCCCGCCCTTCTGCCCAGCGCAAACACGATATTTCTTTATAATCATGCTCTCGCATATGCTTTGCGACGTGAAACACTTCTTCTGGCTCGGCTGGTCTAAGATACATCATCCAGCGTCTGCTCCCGTATAATGAATGACAACATTACCAATTTTGGCTGCGCCGTTTTGCGTACAAACCAGTTTGGGCGCAACGTGCGTCGAGTATCCAGACATAGTTGCTCGACCCAATCCGTAGGACGTTTGAGAAAATGTGGCGACTTCTTCCGTTACTGTTATGTCGCTGGGGTCTGTAGCTATCGACACGTCCCACACGTTTTGACAAGTTATGTCCAAACCGGTTAAATCCTTCTCGGTAGCGGGTGAACCAGCATCTAAGAAGGGTAATTGCACAGTGACAGTGCAGTTGTCGTATTTATCGCCATTCACACCGCCCAGCGAATACAACTTATCACCAGAGCGGCACAGTGTTTGCTCACCGTCATACGCCCAGAAATCTACTGTAAATCCTGGTTCGTAGACCGACCACGCAGATACTTTGGATTGCGGAAAAAACGAAAAGACGTAAATTCTGGAACCAATGGCGATCATGTAACGCCCGTCGCGTTTCTCAAGTGTAGCTTTAGCTTTCTCTGCTATATCTCGGTTGGATCGTATGTCCGCAGCAACCAGGCTATCAATCGGGTTGCCAATGTCTCCAACAAACGCCGCATTAGATGAATCCCTCGATCTGAGGCTGCGAATACCGGACAGAGCCAAAAAAAACACATCGTTATCGCCAAACTCTACAACGCTATCCGCAGCTATTGTCCCAGTGTTTTGCAAAACTTGGATTTGCTGGTTTAAATCATCGTCTGGATCAACAAACCAAATCTGCACACATTGCTCGGCCAGCACCGCGATGTTGTTGAAGTAGTTGGCAATCGCCTTTAAATCTTCGCTGCCTTTGGCGTTGTTTGCCAGATTGATAAATCCAGCGCCTACGCTGGTATCATTCCATTCGGTAGGCTGATCGACGCCGCTAAAATGCAACAAGCTGTCCCTTAGCGCGTACATCTTACTTTTGACGGGTCGAACAAACTGTCCAGGCGTATAAGTCCCTGGTGGGGTTGTTGTTATATCAGAACTATCATTTCGCCCACCAAACATAAGGCCGAAAGTACTGATGTCAGTTGTTACGTCGCCGGTCGAAGTCACTACAATTACAGCGGAAGGGAAACTTCCTGACGTCTCGCGAATAATTATAACTTTAGGGCCATCCGATATTGCCTCGTAATTTGGCGTAGAAGAATTGCTGTTAATTGCCTCCGCTATAGCCTCAGCAGTTGCATTATGTGACGTATTCCAGTTTACCTGACTGCCGATGATAGAAACTCCGCCTACCGTAACGTCGGTCACAGCGTTATTCTCGCCACCGGACATTGACCCCGGATACATTATACCTAGTCTTGCAGAGCCACCGAACTCAACCGTCATCTGATAACCGTTATATTCTATTCCTACGGTTGGGGCCGTTACGTACACCGTCGCGCCAACCAACGACGCGGTGTAACCGCTGCCGCCAGCATTGATAGCTGTCACAAGATTACTCGAAGTGGTTGAGTTATTGCCGGTATGAGCAACCGGCGATGAGATAATATCTACATTGTTAATACGCATCACACGGAAATTATCGCCTGGGTTGTTAGTGCCTTGTGTCACTTGAAGCCGCATTGTTGCAGCCGTACCGCCCAGTGTACCGCCGGTCACTGTGAATATACCTCTCTCACGACCGTCGTACCAATCTTGAACTTGCTGGCCATCATAAAAGTGTACAATAACACCAGACGTAAATTGAACTGCACAATATACTTTGCCGTTGTAAAAATCGACAGACAACACTTTTGACAGTATTTGGTCTGTAACTAATTGTTGGTAGTTTACATTTGATGGCGTACCGGCGGCAAACGTCACATTTGATGCCGGTTCATTGCCAAAAACATAAATCTGTCCACCCGCTGCCGCCAGACCAATCGTGTTAGCGGGAAGATCAGTTAGTAATACAAAGGCTGGACGTTTTTCAATCTCGCCCCCGCGCGTGATGTGAGCGTTGGTTAACGTAGTTAGCGTTCCAGGTGTGCTGGTGACGTTCATACGTCGGGTGTCTAACCCGCCGCGAAAATCCTCGACTACAATATACGGCATCTAAGACCCCGTTGTTGCTATAAGTGGTGGGCCTTTGGGTCGATAAAGGCTCTCAGGTTCTCCACCACCAATGATGAATGTCTCAGTTTTTGCCGACCGCGCTTTTAGACGCGCATAGTGCGCTTGGGCTTGGGCCATCTTATTTCGGCTATCGCCCTGCTTCTGGCGTTCCAGTATTTCAGCCGCAGCGTAGAGAACCAGTAGCTGATCGTCTAAATCCGCTGTGTGGGCCTCGGACGTAAAGGGCGATAGGTTTTTAATGCCATATACACGAACCGATCCAGCGCCGGTTGTCGCGTCACTGTTGACCGCTGGGATGGGCCACAATTCAATCTGATTGCCTTCATAGGCGTCATATCTGCGAATTGGCGAAGATCGCACCCCACGGTCGCTGTCGTGGTTATTATAATGTTCGCCGGTTATGCCAAAATGCAGCTTGCCCCACACATCACCGTGCTTAGTTTCCATGCGCTCGATCCGCTCAAACACCATGTCATTTGGTACGTCGTAATATCGTTGACCGGCTGCAATGGTAATGTCTCGTTTGATCGAGAGGAACGGCCAGCTGTAGTCCTCCCACAACCGCCGCTGTGTGCGTTGCAAAATATTCACCATAACGTCGCGCGTAGACTTACCCAGCGATGCTTGTAGCGAATGCCCGACCTCTGATCGCAGATCGGTAATTAGCTGACCTAAACTCGTCCCTCTCGACATATGTTAGCCTTCCTCGACTTCGGCCATAGGCGCTACTGCCTTCGCTTTAGGCTTGGCTTTGCGCGTTTTGACCGGCTTGTTATTGCGCTCATGCAGATAAACGGGGTCCATCAATTCATCGCCCACACGCGCTTCGCGCAATGTTTTGGGCAGTTCGCCAAACTGATTAAACAGTTCGACTATCTTCTCATCGCCATACTCGCGCCCCAGTTCGTCGCGCATTTGGTCGTTGCCTTTGTCGCTAGACCCGCTTGGACGAATGAGGTGAACGGCATCAGGGCCGTGTATGTGTTGCAGCAGTAGAATTTCGGCAATCGAAACGTCGGCCTTACTGACCACGGATCGAATGTCTCCCCCGATTGCAACGCAACAATTAAAAGTTTCAGACATTAGTTCCTCCTGAGTAAAAGGAGGGCGAGAAACCCGCCCCCCGTTGGTTTATGCGATTTCGTAAACACCGTGACAGTTCAGCTGGGATGCTGTCAGTGCGCCTGTAGTCGTGATCGCACGATACATGACGTACTGTGTTGCGGGACGCGCTGGGCTGTGCCGCTTCATTTTCTCGCCATCCATATAATACATACAGATTTTCGACGTATCCATGATGTAGCAACGCTTGCTTGGGTTCTTGCCGCTGATTGTCAGATCATCAAGAGTAGGATCGTAAACAAACGTCAGTCCGTTATAGCTGATCTCGCCCATTGCGATGTTTTGACCGCGACCAAAGCCGGTCTGCGAATAGTTGCCGTTTCTTCGCAGTTCGTCAGCCAGACGATCCAAGAACGCTGATCCACAAACCGCAATGTTTGGCCGTCCGCCGTAGCGTTTCAGCTGCCGCATTTCGCCGTGCAGAGTCTCAATTAGTTCCTGACCAGTGGCGCTAGTTGAAATAGCGACATTGGCGCGGTTTCTCCACCACGTGTTTGACACAGTGGACAGACCGCCGACAGTGGTTCCCGACGCGGCTGGGTTGTCCACAATGATCGAGCGAATACCAGCCAGCGCGTTAGCGTCCGCCGTACCGTCGCCATACAAGAACGTATTCATGCCCTTGCTGTAGCCCTCCATCATATCGTCCAGTTTATCTTGGAACAGATTAACCAGCACAGTCGCGTCACGACCAGAATGGTTCGATGTACCGGATGAAGTGGTCGAGTCCGTAACGCTGATACCGTCCTTTTTAAGTTCGGTCAGAGTTAGCGAAATACCAGCATGATGCTCTTTCCAAGTGTAGTTAGCACGTTGGATATTTGCTGGGTTGCTGTAGGCCACAGTGCCGTTGTGGGTATAACCCGCAACGCTTGTTGTGTAGACGCCTTTGACCGCCAAGCTGATGTCAGCTTTGCCGCCTGGAAATGTCTTTGCGCCGCCGTCCATTGCTTTAAGAAGCGGTTTGTCTTGCAAAGACTGCGCGTACACGTTGCCCTTGTTGATGTAGTAATCAAGTGATGCGTTGGCGATATTCGCCAATTCTGCCGATGAAAAAGCCATTTAAGCCTCCGTTACGAACCTTGTGCCAGAGCGGATTGTACCGCTTCCATTAAAGATTGTGGTTCTGGCGTTGGGGTTCCTGATAGTTTGCCACCAGATGCAGTTTTAATCGGTCTTTTGTTTTGGAATTTCTGCGAATAACGGGCGTTCACCTCATCATAAGCCTGTCGAGCCATTGCCAGTGCTGCATCCGCAGACTGTGGCCGTCCTTTCTCCGCAACCAGTACCTTTACCCTGTCATCCATTTCGTCTTGCTTGAGTTCATAATCTGGATCAGATTGCCTTGTTCGCGTTTCCCAATCAGTCACCGCCGATACGACTTGGCCGACACTTTGCGCTTGCTCTTGCTGAAATTGTCGCTGCTCCACTCGTTCGCGCATTTGCCGCTCTCTTGCGACTTCTCCACGACTTCGGGCCAGTTCTTTTCCAGCGTCCTCGTCCAGATACCCGTCGTTTACACGCGCTTGAATATCGTCTGGCATAGTCGCGCCAGTGACTTCGGACAAAGATTGTACATAAGGCTGTAATGCTTCCAGTGCTTTTGCTGGGTCTTGCTTCATGAGTGCCATGATCTGCAAGCCTTGCGCGGCTTCTTCGGCAGTCACATTGCTCTGATCTAAGAACCCTGTGATTTTGCTATACTGTATTGCATCTTCCTTATATGCGTTGCGCTCCGTTATCAGTTTCTTGAATCGGGGGTGTTCGTTAAAGGGAACGTCGTTGAAAGTTTCATCGTCCTCTGGTTCGGACGGTTCATCTTCAATCGGCGCTGCTTCGACACCTTCCTCAGTTACTTGCTCGTCGGATTGCGAGTCCGTATCATCGGTAATCTGCATTGCGTCTTGAACGACGGCCAGCAAATCAGCCTCAGTTTCGCTTTCTACGCTCGACGAAGGCGCTGTAACGTCTGCTTCTTGCGTGTCGGTGGACGTTTCCAACACTTCGGTTTCATCAACCATATTATCGTCCCTTCCTTAATTATACTCCCGTCTGTCACATCAATCAACATGCGGGATATGGTTACATCATACCAATCGGGGCTGGACCTCCGCCCGAAGGTAATTGGCGCGGCGCGTTATCTGCGCCCCCTCCTGGTGCGCCCTGCAACGCAGGATCACCAGTACCAGGCTGTTGCTGCTGGTTCATCGCAACAATGCTTGGAATTTGGTCTGCAAACGCGGAATCTAAGTCTAGCTTATCATCCAAACGCTTGAGCAATTCTTTCGCCAGCCATTGCGGATCAATGCCTGGTATTTGAAGTAGGAACGGCATAATCCGCTCGATGTTCGCCAGTTCCGCCGCGCGGTTTGGCTTGCCAGTAGACCCCGCCTCGATTTCCAGAAACACTTCTTCCATGATCTGATCGCGGGTCATTTCGGGCCATACCGCACCAGGCCCAGCTATCTTTTTGACTTCTTCAACCGACATTTCCGCAAACAACACCTGACCGGCTGCGCGGGTAATCTCGGACATAAAGCCGTCCAGTTCATCGACGTTTGCGCCAAGGCTCGACATACGCGCCGATTCCGCAATGCTAGTCTCGGTTGCTGTGGCTTTTGACAAACCGCCAAACTGACTTTCCTGTGCGCCCACAACCAACTGAATATCGTCAAATATACTCCGCACTTCATACAAGTTAGGATCAATCCCGATCTGGCCGATGGGCTGGATAACGTCGTTGACCTTTTGACCAGCTGCTAAGGCTTGCAACTCGATCACGGCATTGGCTGGATGTGTCGCCAGCTTTTCCTTATCGACATCTTCCAAAACACCCGCTGGCGCAGCATATTTAGGCCGGTTAGCGCGTCGATGCTCACGCAATCCCTGTCTTGCCCGATTGTATTCGTGCTGCATCGGTAGAAGCAGAGATATGTCGGACGGTGGGTACAAATGATCCTGATGCTCGACTTCGTTAAACACCAGAGCAAACACCGGCCAGAATGTTTCGACCTTTACATCAGGCGACATTGGCTCACGCAGGAAGTCGTTGTGTCCATTGGCAATGCAGTATTGAACGCCCGTCTTTCGGTCATACACCTCCCATACTTGCACCAAACCCTCGGATGATCGCTCGTCGTTTACTTCCCCGTAACTAACGCGGTTCTGGTATGGATCGCTCGGACCAGTTAAACGCCCCTTCATATCGTGTGAAAGGTAATTATTCTTAACGTCAACGCTATAAATTTCCATCACTTCGTCAGGCGTTAAATACAGTTCGTGCGCGACCCACGCAGCACCAACAAAACCCCGCAGCTGGCGGCACATTGGATCAATGATAATCGAGTTGGCTTCGGGGAAATCAAACACCAGACCTTCGCGCACGGTCATCATATCCTCGGACATTAACGCCTTCATCGACAGCATCAGTTCTTCGATCTGCGGATCATCTTCCTCAATGTCACCATCAGCCGCTTGCATCGAAACACGCCGCACAAAATCCAGCTGCGCTTGCACGTCTGATATTTTGGCCGCAACCTCTGGCGACCTGTCCAAATCACGCTGAAATCCGACCTTCACATAGCCAACGCCGGTAGTCACAACACGGCGAACCAGCGCCTTCATTTGCGTCTTAAAGTTTGGTTGCTGCTCTTTCATGTAATAGTCAAAAAGATGCTCAAGGGTCTTTGCCACGTTATCCAGCATCTTGTTGTGGTTTTTTGCCTGTTCGTAATCTTGAATAATCATCATTGCCTGTGGCGGTGGCGGCATCCCCAACTGTGCTGCTTGTTGCGCCGCAGAAAATGCCGCCGCCAGTGTTTCCGTGTCACCATCCCAAATCTGATGCTCCATGCGTGGGCGACGGTGCGCGACGGCTCTGGGGTTTTTGGCATAAAGCGATGCGGTCCTTTGCTGAACATGGCGTTGAAGTATGTTTGCCACATACTGTTCCTCAGTCCAAGCCTCGTCATCAAAACCTTTTAGGCAAGCGTTCATGTCCCGCCTCATCGTCTTAAACGACTTGTCGTGGAAGCCTTTGGCTTGCTTGATCTTAGCTGTCCAGCTGCTGACTAAGGCTTTGCGGCGGGTTGTTGCCTCCGCTTTTTCCTTATTGTCAGTATCATCTATCAACATTTCGTCCATCTAAAATCCTCCGGTCGCACTGACCAACCTTTGCTGTTTACGCCGTTGATTTGAGTCCCACTTAACCCACGCCAGCGTCCCGACCTCTGGATATTTGGTATCTTTCACAACTGCACCACCAGGCGCAGCTAGTCGAGATAGCCCCAATCCTATCCATGCTATAGTATCAACAAAATCGTCGTGGCGCGACTGCGGGAACTTTAACAACTCGTCAACCGCCTTTTGCGTCCAAACACTGTGCTTTGGTAGGAACACTTTCTTCATCGCCATGCGCCCCAAAATCGACTGCGCCCGTTGAACTTTATTGTGAACAGGTGTCACTTCCTCAATTCTGCAATACGTCTTTTCTTCGGCCATCCGCTTTTTCAAAAATGGCCCAATTGCTTTACTGATATGCCCCTTCTCGGCCCACCAGATTAACGGCTTGTGCTTTCGCATTAACGCCAGCATTGCATCAACAACCTTATCCGTTGGCTGCTTCTCCCACCACGTATCAATGATGTAAATATCGTCGTTACTATCAACGCCCACAATCATTAAACAGGTTGCGTCATTGCGCGTTTTATCGACACCAACCGCATGATCTGACGCAGCATAGATCCGCAAATCCTTGGGCAAATTCTTCCGGTCATAAAACACCAGATTTTCGCGCTGGAATAAATCGCCATCTTCGGGCGACGGCCTGCCCTGATACAGCGCCGAAAAGCCAGCACGGTCTAACCGTCGCTGCGCCACCATAAATTCCATATCAAACCGTTCAGGCCACAATAACTCGCCTGGTTGCCGCCCCAGCGGGTCATCTTCCTCGGCCAGCGCGGGAAGGTTAATAATCTTCCATTTGGCCGCTTCCTCGGCTGTGTAATGCGGATTGGTGGGGTCTGTAAGCCGCCCAACCAGATCATCCTCATGCCAGCGCGTTTGCACAATCACGATAGATGCTGATGCAGTCATAAGCCGTGTCATTAAAACCTGCGTAAACCAAGTCCAAAGCTGCTCTCGTAGCGTCGGAGAACCCGCCTCAAGGCTGTCCTTAATCGGGTCATCAAGTATAACGAAATCACCACCACGGCCTGTAATCGACCCCCCACGGCCCACAAATACAGACATGCCGCCAGCCCCCATCTGGATGCGCGACTTGGACGCACCACCCTTGCGGAATGTGTGGTTTGGGAAAACGTGCTTGTATTGCGGGATGGACATTATGTTGCGAACGTCCGCGCCAAAGTCCTTTGCAAAATCTTCGTTGTAAGTAGCAAAAATGATATTTCGATACGGGTCTTTGCCCTGTATCCACGGCACAAACCGACGGCTAATCAATTCCGACTTGCCGTGTCTTGGAGGCATACAAACAATCAGACGCGGAATGTGGCCCTTCTCGACCTTTTCCAGCACCTTTGCCAGCGCCCTATGATGCTTGGCGTCCTTAAACATCGACTGCTCAATGTCATCAGGATCGTCAGGATCAGGCATCGTGTATTTTACAAAATCCAAGAAACTGCTGCGGCACTCAATGGCTTTCTTCTGCCGCTTTGCCGCTGCAATCTTCTTGTCTAAGTCCTCGGCTTTACTCATCGTAGTCAAAACATTCTATGTGAACGCTGTCTAAAAACGGTCTACGCCCCTGCGACCGGCGCAGATCAATGTATTCCATTTGCGCGTTTTCACACGTTCCCTCATATTTTAGCATATCGTCGATGTGCCACGCACCGCCCCAGCGCAAGCCAATGCCGCCGATCTCTCTCGCGCTTGAAAGAAAGGCATCAATGCAGTCATCATACAAATTATGCTCCCAACTACATCTGGCCCCAATGTAGACCGCAATGTCGATTGCATTGCCGTCCTGATGCTTGCTGCGTTTAGTCACGCCGTCACACTGGCTGGCCTTGCGATTAAACAATAGGCGCTGCTCGGCCTCAGATCGCAGACCAGACGTTACGCCAAAATCATAAACGCTGCGCTTGATAGCCCTTTTCGCTGTGGCAACCAGCCGTGAATCAACGCCTTCCATGCGCCCCAATGATCGCTTGCTAAGTCTAAACTCGCTCATATCACATTCCTGTTCTGTTGGTTAATAGCTGGCGTAATGCGTCAAATTGCAATCGTATCTCTGGGCGTTCTTTTCGATAAGACGGATTCTGTGATTGGAGCATATGGTCTAAATTATAATTTATAGATTCTTCCCAAAACTCAGGTCTGCGTTCATGCAGTTCCTTAAACGTCATACCTTTTGGTGTATCATGGGAGTATTTCCGGCCTTCATTAGAGGTGAATACTGTCTTGCCTGTATCACCCAGCAACGCCTCAATAAGAGAGGTAGTCATTAAACCGCTACCCGCCTCATTTATTGCCGCCTTTATTGAAGGTCGAAGCGTCGGAAACAATTGATTCCCTGCATTTTTTAAATCGTGATACTGCGCCGCCAGATCGTCCACGGCTAGACCGCGACCACCGCCATTCGTTAAAGCGCCTAGCAACATTCGAAACCCTTCATCAGTGGGTGGCCCTTTTTCGCTTTGAGGAAACTGGCTCGATGCGTCTATTACAAACGGTTGCTGGGATATGTCTGTCATTTTCTTGCTCCAAAGAATTTCGTGGCTTGTTTCGTTGCAAAACTACATGAAATTATTATGCCCAACGCCGCTTTGTACCAGTCGGGACACGCCTCAAGTGCTAAGAAACCTTGTTCGGTTACAGTGCGGCCCCATTCGCCGCAGAATGCCAAAACTAAAGGGATGCTGAACAAAATCGTCAGAATTTCGTCCTTAATTGAGTTCTGCGACCCTTGGGCCATCAGTTTTTCCCACTCGGCTTGCGATGTGGCCGACGAAACAAGAACTGCGCTTTCCGCCTCGGCTCGGACCCGCGCAACAGACGCCTTAGAACGCTGTACTTCCGTCTTTTGATCCATCCAGCTGCCGACTAAATTCGTTAATGGGCCTATCAATGCAGCAATCATATCATTTCCTACTCATGTAAGACGAAAACCCCATGTACGCGCACACGACGGAACAAAGGCTGATGTAAAATAAATCGCTGATCTTAGTGATCTGCTCGATTCGACTGTCCGGTACAAACGGCATGAACAATAACACCGTGTAGACGCCCAACCCAATCAGGCTAGCCCTAGCCAACCGCAGCTGCGCCATGTGCTTACGCGCCCCGTCCTCGTTTTTCTGTATCCGCTCCGCACGTTCAATGTCCGCGTCAGTAATCTTACCGTCGCCGTCCAGATCATAGTGTGCCGCGTTATCTTCCAGCAGCTTGTTCATTTGAACCCTCCGTTTATCCCGTCCATGATTTCACCAATTGTCGGGCGTGACTTGTTCTTTGGCTGGTACGGGCAGCGCCACATTTTAGGGCATTCAGACCACGATACAGACACAAAATGTTGCGCGTAGGTCGAATTTTTACCTCGATAAATACATATTCGCTGTCCGGTCACGTCAGTCACACGTTTCCACAAATGGCAGTCAACAAAGTCGGGCTTGATCAATGTCCCAGCCAACACAACAGCGCTAATAAAGTTCACCATGCACCCGCTCCAACACCAACGAAGTAACCACCGCCGCCAATCGCGCCGAAGATTAAAACAGACAACACAGTAATGGCTAGGTTGTTAATGATTGCACGTTTAGCTTCCATCTGCTTGTACACCGTTTCCTCTCGCTCTTTCTTAATCTGGCGTCTTAATTCAACCACCTGTTTGTGCGTACCTGGCCCAAAACGGTAGTCCAATAAAAACGCCAATTCTCGCTCTTTCTCCCGAAATTCCTTTTGACGAATTACGCTGTCCAGCGCGATTTTTTCCGCCGTCTCTGACCCTTGGCTTGCCTTTTCAAACAGCGTCTGCGACTTGGCTTGCTCACCGGCCTTCTGTATGTCGCTGACGCACCCGTACCATTCGCTTAACTGTCCTGTAACCTCGCTCAACTCACGGCCAGCGTTCACCAGCTTAACCGTCATTTTATATGCGGCTACGGCCCCAGAATATGCCAGAGCCACATCTATCATTCGACCTAGCCCATCTTACTGAGCATCGTCAGCA
>Ga0209092_10000844_pt1 | contig 31036 bp, 17 predicted proteins | sample FraStrMetagenome_FD_187446 | JGI IMG/M metagenome (GOLD analysis project Ga0209092, IMG submission 187446) | Marine eukaryotic phytoplankton communities from Arctic Ocean - Fram Strait ARC3M Metagenome (SPAdes) (version 2) | ecosystem: Environmental > Aquatic > Marine > Oceanic | place: Fram...
AAAGCCCTTCAAGATGACTTCCTGTCATGTTCTCAATTACCTTTGTTGCCCTTCTAGAGGACCTGGGTCTGATAAACTAATTTAGTCTAGCGTTCAAAGCTAAACTCACCATTTAGTAAAGTATAGATACAATTGTTGTATAATAAAAATTATAAGTTAAAATTACAGTGATACAACAGTGACGATTCTTTAAACCGTTACGTATCACATTTAACCGTTATTCAATTTTCCGCTGGAATAAGATATTACATATCTTTAATAAATCTTATCTTTTCCCACTTTTCCTCGATTTACCGAATAATAACGATAAATCAACACATCAATTAAAATCTTTCAAACAACATGGAAGATATACAAAGACCCTTGTCTTAATTCAACTAAAAAATTTTACTTTAGTTTACACTTAATATTACAGCAACACACGTTGCATGACCTTTGGTCTTTTACTACACTTTACACCGTTGTGTTTTCTTTCGCCTTTGCGTACACAATATTCACCCTTGTGATTTGCTCTTTTCGTCGCCTTTGCGTCGATCTAGAGATTATACCATCTCGAACTTCTTTTCGACGATATTTACCCGACAAATGCTCTCAAATTTCCTAGACATCCGTTCGTCGCTTTTATCACGCATTGTCTTTTATTTCCTCAGTTCCTTTTGTCGTCCGTTCGTCCTTTTACATCTGTTTCGTGCATATCTAGAACGCTTTCGTGTATACCCTACATTCACCCCCATTCGGTTCCTACCCCCTATTGTTCTATGGGTGTGTGCATTACGCACACCACCCCGCCTTTCTTTGTCACCAACTTGATGACGAATTTACCATATCTTTTGATACCCATCCCGTCTCCATACCTTATTCATATATCACACCTACGATCCTGGGCGTCTTCTATTGGTTCGCTAATAGAAGGTCGCGATCTAGGTAGGATTTGAGTGCTGTATTCGACGTGGCAGTCCCCTTTTCCGTCCAGAGAATATCGACTTGTTCATCGTTTTCTCTATCTCTTTTTTCGCAACTACGTTTCCTCCTTCAACGTTCATCAGACGTTCCTTGTTCAGTGTTCGTCAGTTTACATCTGCCACGCTACCATCACATCGGTTCTCAAAGCCTACCTACATGTCGTCTTTCAATTCCTATATTTTCTTTTGCAGAAAAACGTCAGTCCACCTTGATGTGCTTCCCATCACAAACAATTACGGCTCTCACCAACTATCCGGATGACCTCATCCCTAGCCCGAACTCGAATTATGATTTCGTGATGGCCATTACGGATATTTCCACTAATTGCAAATTTCATTTAACCCTCAACCTGATATCACACATGTAATCACAATAAAAAGTTTCTTTAATTAACACAAACTCCTACAACAATACATACGGCTCTCGTATGTATTTCACACTTTTCTTTCCTTTACATAAGTTACTTATTGTTTTCTTTTTCTCACAAATAATTTACAAACTTGTACCTTTTTAATATTTCTATGATATGCATACAAATTTGTAATTTCTTAGCAATCTTACACTTCAACTGCCAACATACATACGAGCAAGGAGCAAGTCTTAAAACGGCTCCCGTTTTTCGTATCTTTGTTTGATTTCTAAGTAAATAATTTACTTAAGTTATGCGTTTAAATGAAGCACTATATTCATCTTATTGAAATAGGTAAAAAGCTTGCAGGCCATGTTGGGGTAATTGAATAGTACTCAAATATGAATTCATTAAATAATTCGAAGGCAAAAGGAACTTAAACCGTTGACACGCTGAAGATTGAATAAATATGAATAGGTATACAGCAGATCCTGTACACATTCAATTCGTCAAAAATACCCTTCATTCAAAATTGGGAAAATGGTAAACCAGAGTCAAGACGAGCGTTCATTGAAAATCCTCATAGAGATTGTCTCTGCATCCGAGCTCAATAGTAATTCTTCTACCATCGAAAATGACGAAACATTTGACGTTTCTTGCGTGTGCACATTCCTTTCCTCACAAGTTCACCGTACGAAGTATGTTCGCAGGACAACGAATCCAATTTGGACTATCCAAACAGATTCGCTTTTTTTGATTCAAGCAACATCTAAACGATTGGAGAATGGAGGAGGCCTTACATTTGAGCTTGTGCAGGATGAAGGGGTGCTTCTATGGAAATCCGATAAGAGCTTTGGTAAAGTAAATGTCCCATATGAGAAGATTGTTACGGGGAATGATGAACGAATGGAATTCAAGCTTCAGCAGTCAGATTTTTCCAAAGAGCATAAAATTCAACCCGTCATAGCTTTACGTTTTAGACATGCTTCTGAAGCTGATGTTATGTTTATGAAGCGCCACAATGCCTCAATCAGGGAAACTTTAGAAATGACAAATGAAGATATTGCGCTCTTGCGAAATAACAACTTTAAAGAAAACAATCATAATATCATTGAGACAATTTTAACAAAAAAGACCATTTATGATGGCAATGGTAAGAGCATATTAGGAAAAATGTTATTGATCTTGTTTATGGATCCTAAGAAGGGTACTGACAAAATTGGTTTCTCGTATTTTTTGCCTGGTGCAAATAGTGAAAAAGGTGAGAGATTGAACTCTGAAAAATTTGAAGGATGAGCGATTATTTCAAATTGGTTTTCATAATTATTATTGTTAGTTCCTTATTAAGCCAGGCCCTGATCAAGAACACACAAAGGAAACGAAATGGCTTTCCAAAGACGAAATTGAAAAAGCATGCTTTCGTCCATCCAAGAGTTGGATAGAAGTTGGTTCTGGAAATATGGGAAAGCTTTATATTGAGATCTTGAAATGCGATGATCTCCCAAAGGTGAGTATGGAGGGGTTGAAAACATTATTTTGGGATTATGGCTCATCAATTTTTCACTTGGCCACAGAATGAAGTGCTTCATGCAATCGATAAAAGTCATGCACCCGACGCTTTTGTGGGAATTGTGCTTGAAGATGCTTTTGTACAAGGCGATGTGATAGACAATTGTGGATCTCCGAGGTGGATGCCGTGGTCCCGTCGGGCGTTTGTATTTCCAATTTCTCATCCACAATCTCCTGTATTGATAGGTATTTTCGACCAAGATATTGTACAACCTACACATGATCCTTTAGGTCGAATTGTAATTGATATCTCAAAGTTTTGTAATAACACTGAATATATGCTGAAGTATGATTTGCATAAGGATCCTAATACTCGTACGAAGGAGGTGAGTTCTTGCTCTTTTCGCAAAGTGCAGGTATGAAAAGAAAAATTGTCTTAAAATGAAATCTTTTGTCAATGCTTACAAATAGGCAAGAGGAACATTATCCATAAGACTTCGAGTTGAATGGATCGATGAGAATTTTAAGTTATGCAATACAAAAATTCCACGATACCTCATCAATGTGGAAGAAAGCAAAACCTTTTCCATGTTGAGATACATATGCAAGGGAGAGGTAAGGTGAACAACTCATTATAGATTCTTGTTGTCTAGAAATTAATTTAAATGTTTTGTATTTCATCAGATCAATGTACAAAAAGGGACCTTGAAAACAGTTTATGAACGAATGAATGAATTGTCAAGGTATAGTGATGTAGTATTTCTAGTGATAGATGCTTACGTCCGAGTCCTATTATGGCGTGGATATATACACTTAGCAATATCATGGAAACATGGTATAAAACTTGTTCATCCATTATCTAACGAAGACGCAGAGAAGAAAAAGTGAGTTATTCAATGCGATAAAACTGAGATTGAATGCTTTGTAGAATCTCTCATTAAGCATGTATGTATAATATCAAGAAACATAAAGAACAATGGATCAAAAGAAGTCGCGATATGGTTCCCTATTCATTCTATTCTTTTTTTCATTTGTGGAATAAAAGTTGGAGAAAATTTAAGCCTGATCCCTTCTTTCATCTGCTTTAGTTTGGTGTGGATTCTATTTACACTCAATTGGAGAAGAAGTCGCCATCCAAATCCATGGAAGCGGTGTGAAGTAAGTTCAATCTTTGCTTTTCATTCTTGCTTTGATTGCATATGCATATCTTATTCCACATATTTGTATTGTCCTTTAGTCATTGGCTCAAGTGATGCAAATTATAGTATTCGGATCATTTCAACATGATGCAATCATTCATGAAAATGAAGGAAGAGATGAAAGCGAAGAATTTGAAATGCTGAAGATCCTCAAGGCAAAGCGATTACACGAAAATTTTTTGAAGCTGATGTATGCTGCATTAAACTTCAAGAGAAATTATATGAAATCATCCGCGGATGATATTGCGATTGAAACTGAGGACAAGTCGTGGCATTTATTTCAGGATAAATTGTATTACATCTATCTCCCACTTTATTGTAAGTTGACTGAAAATTTAAATTCGAAACATGTGTATTTTATACTGATTTCTCAAAATCCGTTGAATTTTTAGATGGCTGCATGACGCTCCGATCCATTGACGGCCTCGTAAATTGGAAAATACCAAAGTCGTCTCTTTTTATGATTTCAGGTATTTTTGTAATCGGACTTATATTTTTGTTCATCGATTGGGTGACAATTGTTCAGTGGAACATTCGAATTTTTTTTTGGTGTCATGGTCCATGGTAAGTTGCCTTTAGAAATATTCAAAACAAATGACATATTACTTAATAATCTCATCATTATCCTTCAATCTACAACCCTCTAGGATGAAAATATTAGATATCATGTTCATAAATTCAATTTATAATAATGATAGACTACTGCGAATCGGCAAAAAAAGAGGAAGTGGATTTTTCGAGAAACTAGATGACCTATTCCAATCAAAAAAATTAAGGGAAATGCGCAAAAAAACCATCATCGCTCAAGAAGATGCATTGAAGGTAAGAAATGAATATGATTTAATTGAATTCTTTTATATTTGGCAAGAAATATTTTACAATTTAATTTTCTTCAATTTTCTTTACTCTCTCCCACAGCTCAAAGACATGCGAGTCTACAGATTTGGGAAATATTCAGAAATTGTTCCAACCGGAAACCCATGTCAATTTACAGACTTGCCATTACCTGAATCTTATACAGAGGTATATAAAAAAAACCAGGAAAGTAATATTGCAGCGAAAATTCATGGGCAGAAACTGAGAGGTCTCATTATTCACAAATCTTAACTTATTACATGTCGATCTTTTATTTAAATGTCTCGTACAATTTAAGCTGGGCAATGTGCGATGTCTAGTAATCTTTAAATGATGAATTCGATGAATTGTAAATTGTTCTTTTATTATAGGTTATCTTGAATTCATTCACGAAAAAATATTATTTCCTTCCAAACACTGGACCGACCGCTAAAATCTGATTTTTAGACAAGGGGACCGAATAAATGATATCGTTTCCTGCAAGGATACCAGGATACCCCCATCTCATGCCGCCATTAGAAAATCCTCCTCCTTCGTCTAAAGTAGTCACACTCTCGTCCATACGAATCCTGGTTGCTGTTTGAAAAACTGGATCAAATCTAATAACATGAGAAGACAAGGACGGCATGCCATACATAAAGCCATCATCTCGTTCTACAAAACCACCACACCATGCTGCTTCTCCAAAGTCGGGGCCTATAATATTAGTACTTTGGTCTTCTACATTAATTTGCAAGATTCTTTGACCTGCATATGGGCAAGCATATATGTTTCCATCCCTTGCCAAGGTGCCACTATAGTAGAAATATTGAGCAACAGGATTTCTAGCTCCGATGTACGAGGTTGTATCATCACGAGGGTTGATTTTGAGCACCCTCATACTCCCGACTGGAACACAATATATATTACCATCATTTGCTATAGCACCTGCAAACCATTTTTCAGGATCATCTCCCAAGTCATCGCCTATCTCTGTGAGAGGATTGACGATGTCAGATGGGTCAAATTTTACTACACGGTTGAAGTTGTAAGGAACGAAATATATTACACTATCAACTGAAATCCCAAATCCAAACTTTCTATCTGAGGCCAGTAAAGGATGCCCTTCCAATATAGACGATGATGTGTCAGTTTCCGGATCAATGCGCAGTATATACTTCGCGAGATAAGGTATGCCATAAATGTAACCATCCTTTCCAGTCACTGCATGACTAAACTTTCTGGGATCAATTCCAAGGTCTTCTCCAAGTAGACTTGTTGAATCGGTTGTCGGATCAAACTTTAGAACAAAATTATGGTTGTATGGTGGTGAATAAATTACCCCATTATTTGAAAGAGCGGAACTGAACCACTTGAATGCTCCATCATAAGCTTTCCCAACAAGTAAAGTTTCCGGTATGCAGTCTCCGCCGTCATAAGAACATCCTTCTGTATTGTATTCACCTTCATCACAAAACCCATCATTTATTTTATGAATTTCATCAATAGTACAATGTTCACAATCCCCTCCATCGTAGGAGCATTCTTCAGTAGCATAGTTTCCCCCGTTACAAAATCCGTTCTTAATTAAATGCACATCAGTAACAATGCAGCCCTTACAATCTCCTCCATCCCAATCACAGTCAACTGAATGTGCTAGCCCGCCATCGCAGAATCCATTTCCAACTAAACCTGGTTGAGTAGCTTCGCACTTAGGATACTGATTCTTTAGTTTGAAATTGTCTTCAATGCAGTCGCCGTTATCGAAACCACATTTAGCGGAGTTATATTCATTTCCATCACACTTTCCATTACCTAGAAGACTAAATTCAGGGACAGCGCAATCCGGATAGCGCTCATTCAAATCTTCACAATCGCCTCCGTCCCAACCGCATTCTATAACGTTTAATCCCTGATCCTTTTGGAACTGGCAAATGCCATCACCAACAATTGATAGGAATGTACTATCTTCAAAAGTTTTATCTATTTTGCAGTTTGGAAACATTTGTTGGAAATACCTTCCATTTTCCTGTCCGACGGTTATGTACACAAAGGCTAAAAGCATAAAGCCAATGATTGAAATTAGACCAAGCAGTTGTTGTCGTTCAATTTTACGTTGAAATTTATGACATTCAAGAAATGGAGAATTTTTATTTTCTCCAATTTGAACATCCTTAGCTATTTGTGCTTTTTCCGAAAATGACCGACCAAAATATCCCAGGTCAGCCATGAGGAAAAATAAATCATCAATTGTTGAAATTACAAACAATGCTGAAAAGTCTTTCAATAGATCGACAACATCGTCACTTTGAACAATCACCAGAAAGGTGGTGAAAAGAATCAATACACCTTGAGACATTTTCAAGAAATTAGGTAGTAAAATGCGACAGATCCACATGCTCAGTGATTTGTTATCACGAGATTGAATAATCTTGCTCCAATGATCTTTTTCTTGATAAGGCAATAGGAATATATTCCTCAAGCCTATTAAAAGATCTGTCTGAGTCATTGCAGATAAAATAATTACAAGGACTTGTGCAACTCGAATGTTGTTTTCAGTCTTTACTGGAATACTGAAAGTGGTACCAAAAAGAGACTTTTTAACTATTTGATCATGAAGAGTAAGAATACCGAGGACTATTTGAAACAAAAACGCAAGGAAACCTATTACCCACACCTTCGAGAAGAGAGGGCTCAACATCATGAGAGTAAAGAAGTCTTGTTCTAACTCATCATTTCCATTTGGATGATTATCTGATCCGTGCAATGCTTTCTTAATCACAGCTTTTGAGGTTATATTATCATCATCGTCTGTATCCTCAGATGTATCATTTTGTCGGAACTCGAGGTTTTGAGCTACGGTCCGAGAAAGAGCTTGTTGGAGTTCTTTTTCCGATATTTTAGTCAACAATTCAACACGTAGCAAATCAATTTGTCTCTGAAAATCATTTTTCAAGTTGATAATTACATGCTCGATTGGAGTTCCTGGCTGAAAAAGCTGAACTTCAATATCGTCATGGTCGGAAATCGTGAATTCATACATCCCAATTCGGTTTAGATTTGCTTGAAAGTGCTGCTTATGAAAAACGACCTTTATACTCAACTAAAATTGACATATTATGATTATTATCAGAATTTTTTTTGCTTCTACATTTGGCTATTTTGATGCATTGAAACGATACAAAAAAGTTTTCTCACTTAATTAAATGCGGTATAATAAAACTAAATTATTCTTCAAACCCGATATTAAAATGCACAGAGTTCTTAAAAATATGTTGTTATATGATGTGTCTATACTGATTTAAATGCCTTCGTGCGTCGACGGACCGCAAGTATTCAGGGTACCATCTATTTCCATAAATTAAAATCTGTAATTGGAAGTCTTGAATGTTCATACGTTTGCTACTCAACGACTGAAGAATATTCATAGGTATAGTGAAACTCAGCAGCTGCATAATGTCATTTTTATGCAGTATCGTGATATTTCACTTTTTCCAACTTTGTTTTTAGTAGTTCTGTACCGCATGGAAAATATGACAGCAGCAGGTGCTATCATGCGGAATATGAGGGCTTGATCCTCGTATTGTATTACTCTCTTTAGCGGCACGAATGTTGTAATAACTACAATACATATTCAGCCATCCTAAGAGGCGGCTGATTTGCAACAAAAAAGTGAGAACCATACTTTTTCGTACACTCTGTTCTTAGGGGTAGAGCATCATGTTAGAAGAGCCTCTACAATGGCATGTAAACAGTTAAGCGAGAATTTTGATTAGGAAGGTATCTTCCTGGATTGAAGTTCGTCTTACTCGAAAGCGAAGCCCAGGCTAAATTAGCCCCTACATGCGAGCTAGAAAACAGCAAAATAATAACATCGTTGATTCACGAATTATTGTTGAATTCTTAGTACGACACTTATTATAGCTTTCATTTTTTCAAAGATACGCCCCTCAATCTCTCATAAACTAGCTATTCAGTCTACTTTGTGACTACGGTACGATACTCTCTCAAATTTTGAGAACTTAGGAATGAACCTCAAGCTACTTAAAGGAAACACATTCAACATAAATTCTGAAACGAGACTCTTAGCTTGATACGCATGGTGATTCTCCCTTACTTCTTAAGCACTTGATTGGAGACCTTATTGTCCTTTAGAACTTAACAAATTACGTAGTATTTTTCAGGCTTCCATATCGTTGATATTAAAATACTTGTTGAGAAGCGAGCAGCATTTCTTCTTCGTTTAGTTCATCATTATTTTGATGTTGCAATTGAGAATTCATGATTGTTGCTATGTAACTTGCTGTAGTCTTGTTGAAATCTGCAGAGAAACTAATACAACACAAATAAATTCAACATAAATTCAACATAAATTCAACATAAATTCAACATAAATTCAAAATAAGGAGATTGGTCCGAATAAAGTGTTCATTTTTTTTCATACTCTCACTGCATAGATAATCTATAGATCCTGCATTCATTTTGTATATCTGACCAACAATTCATAACAATTATATATCTAGTGCTACCCTATATTTACCATAAAACCAGATTTGACTTACAAACTGTTTTCTTTCATGTATCAGGCACCTAATATATTTAAAACTATTGGCTTGTACTACTTGAACATAATAAAGAAATAAAATAACCTCAATTATTTTCGTCTGCTAAGAGCAACGAGAAATGGAATGTATAAACTGATACTATTCTGTTCCAAAAAAATTCAATATTAGTTTAAAACTGGTTCTAAAGATACTAAAGAAATCAAATTCCTTTTATGTTAGGAAAATGGATATTATTCTCTAGTTATCCATTTTTTTGCAGAAAGACGAAATGCCCGTTTCAATAGTTTTCTTGAAAACTCTTCCATAATTAAATCAATAGAATCATCCAACTCAAAAATAGATAAAAAAATAAAACAGGGAATACTGCTAATGCTCTACGTTCCTTTACAATGAACTGCCCAATAAAAACAGTACTAGCCCTCGTCGACCAAACATAGCCCACCATTACCCAAATAATATTCAACCAGATCCTTCCAAGGGGGGTATGTCTCAGAATCGCAATCAGCAACGCACTCAATGTCAAAGGGAAGACACAGTACCCAAAAACACAAATAGATTGGAAAAACGATATGGATCCACCTAACATTTGAGCATTTAATGCGACAATGGAGGCACCTACCCACACCAGTACAAATACAGCCGCAAACACGGAGGAGGTTTGTTCCGCAGTAGCTTCAATACTAAGTAAGACGGAAGTAAGGAGTGTAATGAGGAGAGGTCCCCATAGATCCCACTTTCGTAATTCGGATTGGATTTTCTGTTGATAACTTCCCTCTTGTACGATTTGTTCCGATTCTTCATCCGATGTACCGACACCCGTGTAGAATTTGGGATGAAAGCTTTCATACCGATCCAGGGGCAATAGCACTACACGAAGTTTTTGAGTGACAGCACGGATATCCCTAAGTATCGTTTCACCAATGGGTTCATTGAGTGTACTGTAGGGTTCTAGAAGTGGATTGTCCGTAGGGATAGCATTTGAGTCTGCTGTAGGGGTTTGGAAGGTTGTGGAATAGTGAGTGCCTGTGGCGGTTGGATCAAAACTGTAATTTTCGGTAGGTGAGGATGGTTTGGAGGAAAGGTCAGTTTCAAAGGGGACTACTGCTGGATTAGATGAGGAGGACATGATGGGAGTCGAGTCGGCCATTTTGGTATGGAAGACTTTAAAAGCAAGATTCAAATTCTAACGATGCCAGCAGTTGATGCAACCCTTTCAGTATGTCGCTACATGAAAATTCCGTGGAAATATTATTGCAGTGCCTTCTTTTGGATGTTGCAATACGATTAACACCATTTTTTGTTCCTGCTTTGTTTACACGTAAGCACATACAAATAAACATCAGTAGATGACATTTTGATCTTACAAGCAAACGCCAATTCTCTTGAGAGGTCTATGCTGTACTTGTCAAACTATTTCGATAAGACAATTTGGCTTACTTATTGATGACAATCGGCTCCCTATTTTCTTGAAAGTTTTGGGATGAGCGTCGTTTTATATATACATATGTTCCTCCAATTGCTATAATGATTATGCTTTCTTTTTTTGGATTCGAATGATGCCATAAAGGCATAACTTCATAAGAAATGTGATTACTTTTAATGTTACCAAGGGTCATATGCAATTTCTATGTTTGGAAGTAATGTTTCATGGCAAAAGTGTTTAAAAATGATTGTTCCATTGGGTTAATTCCTTTTACTCTAGATATCCTTGATTTTGAATGACACTTGCGAATTTTCATTGCAAAAGAATGGTCTTCAATATGTCATCGAATGACACTCGGTACTTTTCTCATATTCATTTCATAGTTTTAATTATTTTGAGTTTCTCTCTAAAGCCAATACGAGATGCTATATCGTCCTGATCAAAAATGGATTTATAATTATAAGGTTTGCTACAATGTTATTCCATTAGCGAAAAAGTGTGGGACACAGTGATTGAATTATCATCTTTTTCCATTCTTGTTTCCAAGACTCCAAGTTGATGCAACCTGCTCATGGTATCTTCTTTTTTTTAGTTTGCAGATGTCTTTCAATTTTTCGTTTCCAATCTCATGAGAGAGATACGAAATAGTATTGTCACGTGGAATGTGGAAAATAGTGAATTTTATATTGTCACGTACATAGGAAAAATAACGTACGTTAAATTTCATCCTATCAATGAAGATTTCTTCATCATCTTTGGTATGTGGACGTACCTACAGGAATTCATATCAATTCTTCATTATGTTTTACGTACTTTCACAGTTTCTCAAACTTCGAATCTACAGCTTTATCCAAACGTAGGTAGGAGTCGTAGAGTTGAAAACTTCAACAAAGCAACAAACAATTTTGCTTTCCATTTGGCACTCCCATTCCACATAAAAAGAATTCAAACGAAAACACAAACACATAACTAAAATCACAATGAAACTTTTCAGAACTCTATTCCTTTCCTTCGGTCTATTCCAAGCTGCCTCTGCCAATGATGATTTCATCACAGGAATGAAGGGACTGCAACAAGCTGCCAAAGATCCCAAATTGCTTGCTCAACTAATGGCTGACTTGAACGTAAGTTTCGTTCTTGGAATCTCTTTTTGTTATATTATGTGATATCTCCAATATAGATAACAAATGTATAATGTATGCTAAACATGAATATTTATAGGACCCTGCAATGATGGCAGAAGCAAGAAAAATGATGGAAAGCCCAGAATTCCAAAAAGAAATGAAAAAAATGGAAGGCTCCAATGAATTCAAAGATTCTATCAAAGAAACCAAGAAAATGATGGCTGATCCTAATACCGCAGCTATGTTGGAAGCAAAGATGGAAGCCATGTTAAAAAGTGGAGAAAAGGCTCTTGCCAAAGATGCCGAATCCTCATTGTCAGAGGCTATGGAGGCAATGAACAGTCCAGAAGCTATGGCGGAGGCAAAGGAAATGATGCAAGATCCAGAATTCCAAAAGACATTGCAACAGATGATGAATGATCCTTCTTTCAAATCCTACATAGATATGATGAAACCAATGTTGAATGATCCAGCCACAAAGGAAAAGTTTGCTCAATTGGGAAGTCTTTTCAAGGAAGTCTAATTCTGATATCCTCTCCGTTGTTCATCTGTTTAAATTTTTTACGCGTATTGCTATCCATACGGTGTAGCTTACACGCAGTGCAACCATAGATACACATGAGACCTCATTGCAGTGTCAGTGAATGTCTTATCCCTTAACATATTATAAATCACTTTTAGAGAATGTTAGATTTATGTCTTGACTTATCCATTAGGCTGATTGGCTTATGAATATGTTTTTGTTTTTTTTAACAAATAGAACCGCGGTATTACTCTAATCTCTCGATTTTAGTAACGGAACTTAATAGGAATATCAAAGAATAACATTGAATAGTGATAGATTGCATCTCATTTCGATTTGATTGTTTTGTCTTCACGTCTAAGAAAACATTCAATTGTTACTTCAAACTTCTGCTACTTGGCTTTCGTCGAATTTACTTCACAATTATTTGCAACTAGACGGCCTTTTCGATTATGTATTTATGATGAAAACACTTTTTTTTTTGTATGGAATGTTACAAATTGAAATATTTTCAAACTTTTTGCATACATTTAATGAGAATGAGGCACTTAATTTGAAATAAGTTCTATTTCAACATATTTCGAATTCTCAAGGTAAATCGAGCCACATATATTACACAAGAATCATCACATCATTCTATCTAGTATGAAAGGCATCACTGAAAGAGAAGCTGGATTCCAGCAACATACCAAGACCAAAAAAAACGTCATTCTGAATATGAGTAACGTTCATACTTTTACCACATATGAACTACGCCAAGCGTTAGAGGCTCGAGGATATCCCTTTCATAAATGCCAGCCAAACGATGATGGATCTTCCAAAATAAATCATAGATTTTTGTTGCAGGAATTAGTCAAACTGATACAAAAGGAAGAACAGGCACGACAGGAAATGTATTATCAAAACAATATGAATCACGTGGGCGGGACAAAGACAGAGGACGCTACTCTTGAATTACAAAAGATATTGCAAGAACGGAAAGAGAGGCGGAAAGCAGAAGCAATGGAACGAAGTCGTCAAAGACAATTAAATCAACTGTATTTTTTAGATAAAATAAAACAGAATCAGGATCCTAAAACAACCAATCCAAAGAATGTCGATGCTGTATATTCCAAAGAAAAAGAAGAAAATAATAATCATTTATCACCCTCCCCAAATCAGGATAATGAATATCCTTTGGAAAGAAATTCTCCAGAAATAAAGAAGAATTATATGAAAAAAGATTCCAACCCTTTCAAACGTCTTTATGTATCCAAAATTGGAGGAAAATGTGCCTAAAAAATGGAGGAGCAATCAATCCACAATTTAATTTCTTTGGTAGATTTTCCTAAGTTCTACATTCAAGTCGGTATTCTTAATATAAAAACAAAAGTTAATGAATTATACTTACTTTTGTTTCGGAAATCTTTTAGAAACGCAATCAATTTTGGAGATGTATTTATTTGATGGTGACATTATGTTGTGTGCCAGCAGCAAATTCGAAAAATAGGAGGAAAAAAAGGCGAAAACTTGTTCAAACCTGCTGTGAAATAAATACGTGTTTTGACTCGCACGATTATTATAATTTTGGCTTGAATCGTTAGTGAGCGTTTCATTGCTTTGAATTGGAATACTTTGAAGAGGGGTTCCACTTGTTACAACTATGGCATCCAATTCAAAATCAAACACAAACACAAGCTTATTGGGGACTATCGTTGTATCATTGATTACCGTCGGATTGTTTTTTCACGCCAAACGATCCAAAACGTCGACAACCTCCACTAGTAAGTATAACGATCGAACAAGTGATGAAGTGAACGATGGATCTACTTCGGAGAGTCCCATTATGGAAATAAATGATATACTTCAAATGCAATTTCAAACTGCGATTCAGCAATCCTACTCTCTCATGAATGTACTCTCCCAAGAAGAACAACTTATATTATATGCCTTATTCAAACAAGCTAATTTCGGCAATCGTCCAACCACACAGAAAGCTCCATCACGACTACAAATGAAAGAACGTGCAAAATATGATGCTTGGGGATATTTATCGAGCAAAGGTAGGAATGGTGGACGTATGACCAAAGAAGAAGCAATGGTACGATATGTTTCTGCTATACAAGAATTCCAAAATAGTCATGGTGGTGGTGGAAAAGATCCTAAACGATTGGAGGAACTCATGATGGAACGTGAAAATGCTGATATTGTCTATACAGAAGAAGATGAAGCCAGTATTGATGAATCTGATTTGGATGATGATGAGAATGTTGTACCAAAGAAAGCAACGAACATTCCATTGTCGGATACGCCTGCCCCAATAGTTGGTTTGGGTTTGAGTCAAAGTACAATGCAGGGAAATGAAATTATAATTGATTCCAAACATTTATTGCATCAAGCTGCAAGTGAAGGTAACTTATCCCAAATCCAATCTCTTCTATCCTCCTCCTCCTTACCGATCCAAGATCAAATTAATCAAGTAGATGATCAAGGGCAGACACCTCTTCATTTAGCAGCTGATCGTGGATATTATGAAATAATTCAATATTTTGTTGAGAATGGAGCCAATCCTAATGCTGTAGATGAAGATGGATTTTCCATTATCATGATCGCGGTTATGGCGGCGGATACGTCTGAGAAATGGATTTCAATTGTCAAATATTTGATGGAGAAGGGTGCAGATGCGAACTTAGAGGATGATGATGGAGAGTCAGCCAAAAGTTTTGTTATGAGTGAAGGGAGTGACGAAATGAAAACCTTGTTTGCATCTCTTGATTAAAATAATGATTCAGTTTGTATTTGCAATGCGTGTGAGAGAAAGTATACTATTTTGAAACATTCGTTCCTTTATAATTAACTTTTGATTATAATCCAAAGCATTTTATTTGTTAATCACTCATACCTTGTACGATGCATTATTATGACACATGTTTTGATTCAAGATCTTTGTATAAAATGAATTGATTCACAGTAATGACTTAGATATTTCATATTATCTCGATTCCTAATTCAAACATCAATCCTATCCTAATCTGTGGATTCATGTGACGAATATTATGATTGGAGCAAGATTGATATCCATTGTGAAGAGAACCGTGTTCCTTCAGCATCGTCATCAACTTCATCCAGTCTTATATCGTCGCAAGCTCCATCCATTCATCCTTCCGCTTCTTCTCGTCCCAAATCGTCGTCTGTACCATCTATAGATCCCCAAAAGAATCTTAAATACAATGATGGTATCAATCATTGATGCCATTCACGAAAAAAAATCCCAAATTTGAGGCAGAAAAAACGCAGGAATTCACCAATCAGAAATGGAATAGAAATCGAGACAGAAACAACGCAGCATGATACCATTCGTGCACTACATCAATTCAGTCATTCAAAACCGATCAAAATCCACCAACAAAACACATCAGATATCCCTACCACATGACAAAAAAAAAGAATCACTTATCTTCGACATGTCAATGCATGCAGTAACGAGTATATATGTAAAGACTCTCGTAATAAAGCTTCAAACCATCCCATCACGTAAAGATGCTCACAAAATAGGATCTAATTCAAACATCAATCCTATCCTTATCTATGTGTGACGAATATTATGATGCAGATAAGATCGATATTGATTGTGATCAGAGTCATGGCGTTCCATCAGCAGCGCCAGCAATCTCATCCAATCTAACATCGAATTCACCTACATCCATTCATCCTTCCGTTTCTTCTCGTCCCACATCGTCGTCTGCACCATCTATAGATCCCCAAAAGAATCTTAAATACAATGATGGTATCAATCATTGATGCCATTCACGAAAAACAATTCCAAATTTTGGGCAGAAAAAACGCAGGAATTCACCAATCAGATGTGGAATAGAAATCAAGACAGAAACAACGCAGCATGATACCATTCGTGCAGTACATCAATTCAGTCATTCAAAACCGATCAAAATCCACCAACAAAACACATCAGATATCCCTACCACAAGACAAAAAAAAAGAATCACTTCTCTTCGAAATGTCAATGCATGCAGTAACGAGTATATATGTAAAGACTCTCGTAATAGAGCTACAAACTATCCCATCACGCAAAGATACGCACAAAATAGGATCTAATTCGAACATCAATCCTATCCTTATCTATGTGTGACGAATATTATGATGCAGATAAGATCGATATTGATTGTGATCAGAGTCATGGCGTTCCATCAGCAGCGCCAGCAATCTCATCCAATCTAACATCGAATTCACCTACATCCATTCATCCTTCCGTTTCTTCTCGTCCCACATCGTCGTCTGCACCATCTATAGATCCCCAAAAGAATCTTAAATACAATGATGGTATCAATCATTGATGCCATTCACGAAAAACAATTCCAAATTTTGGGCAGAAAAAACGCAGGAATTCACCAATCAGATGTGGAATAGAAATCAAGACAGAAACAACGCAGCATGATACCATTCGTGCAGTACATCAATTCAGTCATTCAAAACCGATCAAAATCCACCAACAAAACACATCAGATATCCCTACCACAAGACAAAAAAAAAGAATCACTTCTCTTCGAAATGTCAATGCATGCAGTAACGAGTATATATGTAAAGACTCTCGTAATAGAGCTACAAACTATCCCATCACGCAAAGATACGCACAAAATAGGATCTAATTCGAACATCAATCCTATCCTTATCTATGTGTGACGAATATTATGATGCAGATAAGATCGATATTGATTGTGATCAGAGTCATGGCGTTCCATCAGCAGCGCCAGCAATCTCATCCAATCTAACATCGAATTCACCTACATCCATTCATCCTTCCGTTTCTTCTCGTCCCACATCGTCGTCTGCACCATCTATAGATCCCCAAAAGAATCTTAAATACAATGATGGTATCAATCATTGATGCCATTCACGAAAAACAATTCCAAATTTTGGGCAGAAAAAACGCAGGAATTCACCAATCAGATGTGGAATAGAAATCAAGACAGAAACAACGCAGCATGATACCATTCGTGCAGTACATCAATTCAGTCATTCAAAACCGATCAAAATCCACCAACAAAACACATCAGATATCCCTACCACAAGACAAAAAAAAAGAATCACTTCTCTTCGAAATGTCAATGCATGCAGTAACGAGTATATATGTAAAGACTCTCGTAATAGAGCTACAAACTATCCCATCACGCAAAGATACGCACAAAATAGGATCTAATTCAAACATCAATCCTATCTTAATCTGTGGGATCATGTGATGACTATTATGATTGGAGAAAGATTGACATTCCCTGTGATCAGAGTCGTGACGTTGCATCGGCAGCGCCAGCAATCTCATCCAGTCTAACATCGAATTCACCTACATCCATTCATCCTTCCGCTTCTTCTCGTCCCACATCGTCGTCTGCATCAACTATAGATCCCCAAAAGAATCTTAAATACAATGATGGTATCAATCATTGATACCATTCACGAAAAAAATCCCAAATTTGAGGCAGAATAACCCAGTAATTCACCAATCAGATGTGGAATAGAAATCAAGACAGAAACAACGCAGCATGATACCATTCGTGCACTACATCAATTCAGTCATTAACAACTGATCAAAATCCACCAACAAAGCACAGATATCCCTACCACAAGACAAAAAAAAAGAATCACTTCTCTTCGAAATGTCAATGCATGCAGTAACGAGTATATATGTAAAGACTCTCGTAATAGAGCTACAAACTATCCCATCACGCAAAGATACGCACAAAATAGGATCTAATTCAAACATCAATCCTATCTTAATCTGTGGGATCATGTGATGACTATTATGATTGGAGAAAGATTGACATTCCCTGTGATCAGAGTCGTGACGTTGCATCGGCAGCGCCAGCAATCTCATCCAGTCTAACATCGAATTCACCTACATCCATTCATCCTTCCGCTTCTTCTCGTCCCACATCGTCGTCTGCATCAACTATAGATCCCCAAAAGAATCTTAAATACAATGATGGTATCAATCATTGATACCATTCACGAAAAAAATCCCAAATTTGAGGCAGAATAACCCAGTAATTCACCAATCAGATGTGGAATAGAAATCAAGACAGAAACAACGCAGCATGATACCATTCGTGCACTACATCAATTCAGTCATTAACAACTGATCAAAATCCACCAACAAAGCACAGATATCCCTACCACAAGACAAAAAAAAAGAATCACTTCTCTTCGAAATGTCAATGCATGCAGTAACGAGTATATATGTAAAGACTCTCGTAATAGAGCTACAAACTATCCCATCACGCAAAGATACGCACAAAATAGGATCTAATTCAAACATCAATCCTATCTTAATCTGTGGGATCATGTGATGACTATTATGATTGGAGAAAGATTGACATTCCCTGTGATCAGAGTCGTGACGTTGCATCGGCAGCGCCAGCAATCTCATCCAGTCTAACATCGAATTCACCTACATCCATTCATCCTTCCGCTTCTTCTCGTCCCACATCGTCGTCTGCACCAACTATAGATCCCCAAAAGAATATACTCCATAATGCAAAGATAATCACAAAATAGGATCTAATTCAAACATCAATCCTCATTTCTAGTAATAATGCCATAAGTCTGTCCGCTACTCCAATTTGCCTACCTTGTGGAACTGGGTTGATACCTTCCTCATAGGTAGGCAATAAGGAATGCATGCATGCGGCCCTAAACTAAATTCACAGCGATGGACAACAACAGTCAGTGCAGGTGCGTTACATTGGTCCTGATCGCTCGTGTGAGGCTGGGCAATTCAATTTTTATTCAGATCTTCTAAAAAAGGAAGACCTTGAAATTAAATTCAATCTTCCAAACAAATACATAGGCGGAGATTTTTTGAGATCTTGCTATGGCTATGTTAAGGGCCAGAGTTCTGAGACTCATGGATACTTGCTTCAGTAGGTATGAATTGAGGAAAGTCGTGCCAAGTCTGCTGTAGTGCAGGGTAGGAACCCTCGTTAAAAAAACCATCTTAGAACAAACAAACAAACAAACAAACAAACAACAGGAGGATGGTGGAATTCTGGCTGTATCGATAATAGGAATCATAATCTATACGAACCCGATGAATACTATGATTCAGGCAAGATTGTCATTGACTGTGATTCGAATCGTGTTCAACCAGCTCAGCGGCACAAGCAAGGGCATCTTATCCATCTTTCACTTCAACTATTTCTCAATACTAAATTCACAACGATTTACAACAACAGTCAGTGCGGGTGCGTTACATTGGTCCTGGTCCCTGAAAGTTTAGTTTCACTAAATCTTCTAGAAAAGTAAGAACATGTTATGAAATCGATCTTTCGGAGCTTATGCATATGCAAATTATATCGAAAAGAAGCAGTTCCGCAGGATTTCCACAAACCATACAGCAGACAGAAGCATCCTAGATGGTGTATATTCGACTTGCTGTGTCCAGGTTTGTGGACAGCAGTAGTCGCACTCGAAATTATGGAGCGTTGAGATCTTACGTACTGTACGATACACTAGCGAGTGATATATTTGCGTTTACACGTACGGAACTTTTCTTTACAGTATGTTGATTTACTGTAGGTAGTACAAACGAAGTAGATGAATACTTTCGTTTCGGAATGCAACTCTATCAGATATACCTCTTCTGATAGTTCTGAAAAAGACGAATCCAATGTAGTTGTTATATTTCAATGCAATCCCAATGAAAACAATACCGTATCCGTCGAGTTAACAATTCAATGTTAAAAGTAAAATAATCAGCTCAACTAACTCCGTTAACTGTTTGAATTATTTTTTAATTGTAAGGTAAAATAACACCTGATAACTTTTATTCATTTCCTTGTTTCTTATACACATTCAACATAAAACATATATATTCAATATTCATGTATGATTATTTCTCCTTTCGATACCTGAGGTTACGGTACTCACTTCTTTCTCAGCGCGTCAGTGTAACTCAAAATGATTAGTTTGCCTTCTATATTAACGGGACTTGATTTCTTTAGGCCATTTTCCTTTTTTGTATTCTCTTCAACAGTACTGATGAAGAGAATTATCCGAACACGAGAACCTCCGCAATAGCTCAAAAACCTGTCAGTCCCGAAAAACGTCGTCTTCCTCCGCGCACCAAAGATTTTTTTCTATGCCCACGTATGTACAAACGTCCTATATGCTCACAAAATAGCACTCGAAACTTTAGTCGTACATTCCATTATTAAAAGTGGAGCTCACATGATGACAAAAGATCAAGGCAAACACCAGCAGATAAAAGTTGCTCTTCTAGGTACTGGGATATTTGCTACCAGTTGCAGTTTTCCCACCATTCGAAAACTCTCTGACAAATTCAAACTAGTAGCAGTATGGTCCAGAAAAAAAGAGTCTGTAGAATCCTTCATCAATAAGCATATTGATGAAGAAAGTAAGGATACGATGCCATCCTATTTTGGTAACAAAGGACTGGAACAAATTCTTCATAGTGAAACCCTTGCTGTGGACGCTGTAGTCATGGCACTACCCTTTAGCGCACAAGCTGCATTTATTCAAGCTGCTCTTGAGGCGGGAAAGCACGTTTTGAGTGAAAAACCAATTGCTCCCACTATCGAGTCTGCCCAAAAGCTGGTCGATTTATATGATGAAATAAATCGGAAGCGTTGGCAGCAATCGTTAACCTCGACCTTGCAATGGTCTGTGGCTGAAAATTTTCGTTATGAGCCCGGTATTGAACGTGTCGCAAGGGCCATTGAGAATAGCGAAATCGGATTGCCCACATTATTTTCCTTGATCCTACGTTTACCCTTCAAGCCAGACAATAAATATTTGCACACTGAATGGCGAGCCAAACCCGTTTGGTATGGGGGGTTGATGCCGGATGTATTCGTTCATTCGACAGCATTGTTGCGGAGGGTATTCTCAGCGACACACGAACCAAAACAGGTATCGTCTGTCACTACCAGTACTGCTGACCACATACCCAGCATCGATACCATGTCAGCGACCATGTCCTTTGGTCCGCACCAAAACAAGGATAATAATGATGATGGTAATACGAGTCATCTTCACGGCACCGTGTCACTCTCATTTGCTTGTACCCACGTCAGATACGAATTAGAAGTTGTTGGTACCAAGGGTTCCATCTTGCTGCAGAGAAAAACAAAGGCGGGGGACACGCCGGGATATTCCGTCACTATGATGGATGAGAACGGGAAAGAAAAGTTAAAAGAAGACTACAATTATGGGGGCATTGACAGAGAGTTTATAGCCTTTGCCAATGCATGCTATTCTCGTGGCAGAAATGAAAGTATTGATCCAAGCACAAAAGATTCTGATTTCGGAGATTTGAATACACCGCTGGAAGCAATGCGGGATATTGAATTAGTAGAAGCTTGTCTTAAGTCAGGAAAAGACAATGGGAAGCCAGTAGTACTTTAATCTTAAGCTCGGGTTTTGAAATTTGGTGTATGTCTCATGAATATCTTTTGCACACTCAAGTCTTGATATTTTAGTTCTCATTGAATGTTTGAACTTTGAGGATGAGAATGTATGCTACATTCGTGGGCCTTGAAGAGCACCTCTCCTCCTCCACGAAACTGGGTGAGGTATATCATTTTCTTCTCAAATCATAAAATTTTTTCGTCTAAAAAGTAACATCTTTCAATATTGTCCCCTAACCTTGATCATATCGATTGTGTTCCAAGATAGACACTCCTTGTTTGGAAGTGCTCAGGCAGCTGTTTTTCAACAAAAAGAAAGCTAATTTTACACCGTTCGTACAGTGCATCAATTCAGCATTCCTTCAAAACTGATCAAAATCCACTCACAAAACATAGATATCCCTACCACAAGTCAAAAAAATGAATCAAATTCCAGCAGGAATGTCAATGCATGCAATAACGAGTATATATGCAAAGACTCTCGTGATAAAATAACAAAGTATTCCATGCCGCAAAGATAATTACAAAATAGGATATAATTCATAGATCAATCCTCCTTTCGAATAATGGAGTTGGAAATATCATACTTAGCGAACTTGGTTTAATTCTAGATCTTGTAAATATTCTACCTATTGCAGATCTCAATTTGTCCGTGCTCGAAACTATTCCCGATCCAAATGTTCACTTCCTATTACAGATCTCAATTTGCCCGTGCTCGAAATTATTCCCAATTTTCTTTGTTCTGAATCAAATGCAAGTAATTTGGATGCTCTTCCAAATTGCATCAATAGTACTGATGATGACTTCTTAGATGAGACCTTCAATAAAACAAATGATGAAAGTGGCGGTGATAGTATTTAAACCCCCCAAATCCAAAATTAAGAAAAAGAGGAAAAATTAGAATATTTATCACCTCTATCATTTATTATGAGTATAAAAGTATCATTTATTTAGTTTCTAGCCTTGTAACACAAACCTAAAAGTAAGAGTGTTACAACGATCAATATGCATGATGACAGATAAAATTATGCGTTGGAGCATTGTCCATTTCTACCCTCGCTAGCGTTCCATATATATTTCTTTATTTTATGGACACTTTCGATTGACAATCGAACTACCATTTTCCTCATATTCCTGTTTGGTAATCCACATCTCCTTAAAACTCCCCAAACTCGCCAAAATACTTCCACCTAACCAAGCACTCACACTCCGTTCCGGCATGGGAGGTGCCAGAACTTTCACTTTCCAACCAGGTGTATGAGTATGTATAATCGCTTCCACTTCCTCCCGAATACGTTCTGGCAAATGATTACTGGTGGAAGAAGTGGTGGACGTTCCACCACCTCCACCGGAATTGGGATTGGAGGCGGTTAGATGAATATTATGACTGTAATTGTCCGCAATACAAGATCCTCCTCCGGAGAGAATGACATTGGCAAGGAGTTGAGCCTGTTGATCACGATCGCATTGGAAGGCTGCATCACAGATGATATTGGGGAGTGGATGAGAAGAGAGAGGGGGGGGTGAGAAGGAGGATTTGGAGGGAGTGGGTGTATTCGAAAAATGATTGGGAAGATTTTGAGAATGGAGTGGAGAACTGGAATTAGCATTGTGAGTTGTACTGGACCCCTCTACTGGACTATTGGCAGCTCTTGCTGCTTCCAGTTCTTCCATGGCTGCAGCTTCCTGTGTCATCTTCTTTTGATGTAAACGACAGGCATCTTCTCTTCGTGTAGTATTATCCTCATCTCTACCAAACCATAATTCCGGTATGTTGTATCGTTCTTCACATTCAATTTCTACATTTGTCCCATCTGGCAATTTATACGTCAATTTCGGTAAATGTTTCATTGGATTCGAATGCATCGAAGAATCCAAATCAGAAGGACTTGCATCATATCCCACCTCCGCCGTCAATGCAATATTCTCCCTCAAATTCCTCGCCATATCCAAACGACATAAACGATGAAAATGATCATTTCGTTTCAGACCCTTATTTTTAACTTGATACAATGGAGATACTTCCTTTTTATTCCTCCCCTCCTTGGCATACCTCCATTGATCCAACCGTTTCAACACATATTCATCCAATCCCGTCGTTGTCCCGATAGGACTTTGAATGATCCCACGTTGTTCGACAAATCCATCATAAACAGGTGTTACGGTAGTTTTCAAACTAGCCATATCGACTACCACTCCGGTGGTCCTCCCACAGGCATAACACGACATGACAGCATCTCTCCCTAAAAACGCGGCAGGTGCTTCCAGAGTTTCAAATAAAATTTCAATGGTTTTTTGTCGATTGGAGGGTGGATTATAGGAAGATTCAATCATAAACATAGGTATTTTGTGATCTAAGGTGGGGATTGTGGAAAGGAGGGAGGTTGTCATCCCATGAGCAAATAATTGAGTCCAGAGTGGATGATGAGGTGAATCGACGTCGACATCAGCATCAGCATTACCATCTCCATTGACATTCACATTCGGAGAATTGCTATTTTGAGATGTTGGTTCTTGATAGGGATTATCGGAATGACGTAAAAGACCTGTCAGTGGATCAATGGGGTTAAAAGTATCCCATGATCCATCTTTTCCTGTTGCAGGATCTAATGGCCGGCTCAAATAATCATATTGGATGGAGCTTATAGGATTGGAATATTTGGACAACGTAGATTTGGAAGGAGTCTCCTTCTGCGACGATGAATTTCGTTGGACAGCCACTTCCTAATCATTCAACATTATTAAAATACACATATTGTTAACAAAATGTGAAACATACATTCTTACATACATACAAAATAATATAATGCAACACCCTTTGTGTAGGAGAGCATGATGGATTCATGTTTGTCTTACCGATCGAAACCATGCTCGTGGGGCATCTTCTCCAGCATATCCCATTTTGGTAGTAAAATGACCAAAGTCTGCCACAATGGGTCCCATCTCATCTCCACCTAAATAGGGAATCATATTGTTTCAGCTATCTATATTGAAGAGGAAGGTAATATATTGTTTTTATTTGTGTCAATGAGGGATGCTACCAATGTTTCAACCTGTTAATGGGTGGAGAGTTTTTGAAAGGGATAGTAGATCGTGTAGATATAGGAGCGCGAAAATCGGAGGGAGATGAATGATCGTACGAAACGGTTTTAGAGAGCTTTTCCACTTTGAAAGTAAAAGGATGTATGTCGAAATAGAATACAAATGTTGTATCCGAAATGATGGATTGGGATTCGAAGGATGCTACTACTGTATAGATCTTGATCAGCAGAGACACTACGAATGACAATAATGAGCGCTTCCAAGGTGCTGAATTTTGGCATAAGGGTGCTTGACAGGATAGTACCGTAAATAACAAATATTTTGAAACGTAAAACTTGTGTATCCTTTCTGGGAAGCAAAAACTCATCGTATGGTTTGGAAATGAGTCCTATGTGACCATAGGAGACGTAACTAGGATTCCTAAGAAAAAAAGACTGCTACTTATTTAATTAAGGTAGAAATAAAGAGTACACACAAATTTGTAATACGTAATTAGATACAAAGATCTTGATCAGACTTGGTATCTCTGTATCCCCTATTGATTGATGAATGACAGCAGTTGACCGAAAGGATAGCTGCTTCTGTTTGTTGTCTGTGCGATACATATAGATTGACCTATTATTTTATATTCATTCGAACTTTTCTATTCCATCCTACATCCAAATGAGCGACGAAGTGAAGGATAAGGAAGAAACGGATTTAGAATGGCGGGAAAATATGGTGAGTTTGTTTCTTTCTGGAATCGTAGGATCTTGTGACGAGTGATGTTGTGATGATACGTTTCTATAATGAACTCATGCTGAAATGGAAAGAAATTGTGGTTTGAAAAAGTGTTGGATTTTAGGACAATAGTACCCCTTCCGTACAATTTTTGGGGGATGTCTATGAGGCACTTTTTTCTTGTGGTTTTATTGGCCAAAAATGAGACCAGTTCCTTTTGAAATCTTTTCTTTTCTTCCTTGCATTTGAATTGAAATTGGTTGTATTTGTTTGTTAGCTTTATTCTATAATTGATCATCAGGGCTACCATACGACATCTATATGTCCTGGTGTTACTTCTAGTACAAGTATGAGTAGCTTTATACTAAGTAGACTTTGATATGTCCGCTACCAATGACCTTGACCACGCGTTTTACCATAGTCTTTTTGGCTCTCCTGCATATGATATTGTTTCCCTTGCATTGCAAAATCAAGAGAGAGAGAGAGCGCCCGCTTGATAAAGTTTGGAATCATTCCTCCATAGATCCCAATCACTAACACACAAAGATTCGTGATTTTATTCGTCTTCTTTGAATATTTAGGTTGATAAGCAATTTGGGCAATCTTACGATCAGCAAAGATCCGAAAAAACAGATAGATCGGAAGAAGCAGGAAACGATTTCACTGTACACGAAGGTCGTCCCTACAGTGAGTATATTGACGAAGGATTCTGGTTATGACTTACTATTCGATTATTTGGAACAAATTTCTCATTTGATTATTTTGACAATTTTGTGTATAGGATATTTGAACCATTGGTATCTTGACCACTCGATTAGTACAAAAGTTTCAGGATACGCTGCCAGTCCTTATAAAGCTTCTCGGAAAAGACGTTTTGCACTTCCGGGAGGTAATAAATTTGGAATCCTTGACCAACTACACGGTGTTCTAGAACCCAAAGATTCTAACGACAAACCAATCCAGATAGTAATAAATAGATTGAATATTTGGATATTGGATTGTACAACTCAATCAAGGGGATTTTGGGTAGAAAGTTCGAACGCCTGGTATAAACTGAAACATCCTTGTCCTGTCGGCATACCCATCAGTGTGAAACTAAAAGACGATCTTGATTTAGGAGAAGCGGTGTTACCATCACAGGCTGACCTACATCTTCCATTGCGTGCCAAATTCGGTCTACTTTCAAATATTCTGGATATTTTTTCAGAAGAGTTTGCTGGAGAACCGCATTATTATCTCAACTTGCATGCTTGCCGAACTCCTACTGAGACATATCAAATACTGAGTAGAGAGGGCGTAACATTAGAAAATCAGTCGGAATCTAACAACTTAGAACTTGCAGAACCTTTTGATTTAGAATTATTGAGATATTCTGCCGGTTTTATCAAAAGGCATTTGAGTAACTTCCATCCAAACTTAACCACAAATTGTGAATTCGTCAAAGGGCTTTCCCGGTTTGAGAATGATTTTGTAAATTCCTATAACGGATTGAAGTGGACAGCAGAGACATACAGAGATTCAGCAGAGCAAGCAGAAAAAAGAAGTAATAGAACAAGTTTTGGCGAATTGTTAAGCCTGGAAAAGATAAGACCAAACAAAAAATTAGAATTAGATTTATCAAGTGCTGTTAACATCACCTCGCAAAGAAGACCAGACTTAGAGGAAGAAATGATTTCTGCCAAAGTTACACCGACTGATGAAGATAATCAAGCTGAAGTCCAATTATCAAAAATCACGAACAAGTCAGTATCTTATTCTTCACAATACAACTCAGAAGCACGGGACTCTTTATCAGGCTATTTCTCATCCGATGATGGGATAGACCAGTTAAAGGTCCAAAAGTTTATCTCTGACGCAATTATCACCTCCACTGTTCCGTCCTTTGAATATTTAATTGTGTGCATTCAAGTACTTAGGGCATCATCCAAAAAAGTTCTAAAGTCACTTTTTAAAAAATCAGCGGAAGGGGGGCGTATGATATTCATTCAATGGTTTTATTTCGGACTTGAAGAAATCCATTCCCTGTGTTCCAATGGAAACGTACAGATTACTGATGATTTGGCAGCTGTGAAGCTAGTAAACGAAATAATGCTACTAATTTGCGACTTTAATGTTATTAAAGAGGCCAAGCAACTGGAAGTTTTGAAGAATAAATTTAAGGTAGACTGGGTCAAAAATGTTCATAAGGTATGTATTTCACATGTAAATACTTCATAGATTGAAGTTTCACCATTATAATCCTAAACCTGGTTTGTTTTCTATCTTATGATTAATATGAAAGACGCTAAAGTTTGTGGAAGGAAGGAGTATTCCTAATTTGTCTTCTTCTGCAAAAAGAGCTCTGCAACATCTAGAATTCATAACTGGAGAAAGTCTTCCATTTGAGGAAAGACATGATGTAAAAAATGATCCTCCAAAAGCTCAAGATACCAATCCATTAGATGAATCACCAGAGAATCAGGAAGAGAGACTACGACGCCAGCGCATAAATAAAATGAAAGAAAAGGCTCAAGGCACAAAAAAGAAGGACTTTGGTGGAAATAAACAGGATGTGAAACTTCAGAATGAAAGGCTTAAAACGGAAAATATGTATTCGGAGAATGGAAACGTATCCACACATCTTAATAATGGTCAAGGACCGGGACATGTACACCCCTCACTAGTCCTTAATCAAAAACATCAAAATACCGCACCCCCTCACTCCACTCTCGGGATTTCTTCTGTTGTTGAGGAAAATTCTATGAAGCCTAAATGGTCTGGTAGTATCGGCAATCATGAAAATGGAAGAGACGTTAACTCAAAAAATAATAGTTCTGGTTTTTCTAGCAAAAAAAGATCTGTCTCAGATCGTGACAACGCTTATCATAATAATGAGAAAGAACTTCAAAGGATTAATGAACCAACGGGATCAGAAACTAGACATGTTGAACATAATTCGGGTTGGAACAATAGAAATCAAGGTCGAAGGGAAAATAATAATATGAATAGATGGAATAGTCATTCCAACGCTTGGGAACGTGATGAAAAGCGTTCTAATGAACCAAAGTATGACAATTTTACTAGGTCGCATTCAGGACGAATTGGATATAATGAAGGTGACAATACTAATGATTATAGACAAATGAAGAAAAGGAGAGAAAATAATGATTTCAAAGAAGAAGCACCGGTATGGCAAAATGAAAACAGTAATTACAATTCTAAGAGGAACAACAGGGAGTGGGGGGATCGAAAAAACGGGAATTACACAAATGACCATAATAGTAGTTCAGAAACCCACCATGGACGGGCTAGGATTTCCTCTGAACCCAAAGCTGATCTTAAGTCCTATAATGATGATGATGGATATCGCGACTCTTATCGAAACTCTCACCACAGAGTTCAACAAAAAAATAATGATAAATTTGAAGTAAGCAAATACGGAAGAAATTCAAATAGAAACTCATATAGAGATGGATCCGAACCACATATTGACGAAAGAGATAAGTCTAGGTACGAGACAAAGGACCGCCCTAGTCGTCACGATGATGGATGGAGGCGCTCTTCAGAGACGTCACAAAGAGGATGGGTTTCATCAGGAGCTGGTAAGGAAAGCTTGAACCGAGAGTCTCGAGGAAGCACTGGATGGAATAATACCAGCGAAAATAGAAATAGTTGGAAACAACGAGATTTTGAAAACAAAAGTCAAAGTCGAAATTCGTATGGAAGTTCATCAAAGAATAAACCTCCCCAGCAGAGTGATGTCTTAAATCGGACAATGGATGCTTCCAAAAGAGTTCCTGGAGTATCGAACAATTCGCTCGGTCGTGGAAGAGGAAGGGGTCGAAACCTGCCAGCGTGGATGACTTCTGGAAAATTGGCACCAGTTTCGAACGCAGGAAAGGATGATATAAGTACAATTGAACAAACTGTAAACAAGCCATCTCAAGAACCATCATCTATTCCGCATCCAAATTTATCTAATTCTAACTCAATGGGTCGAGGTCGAGGAAAAAATTTACCTGCATGGATGACATCTGGAAAAGTTTCGCAAGATATTATTCGCAGACAAGTTGAAGATGCAGAAGATATCCGCCGAAACGAACCTTCAGCTCAAGAAGCAAGTTTACCTCCCCTATCTCACGCAAAAAGCGTGGAATACAAAAAGAAAAAAAGCAAGAAGAGCAATCATCATCTTGGCAGCACACCTAAAGGGCCGAGTCATAAAGTAAACGGTAGTACCCATGTAAGGAATAATCATGCTTTCCCAAATAATGTAGATAATGGACAAGGGAGAGGTCGTGGGAGAGGAAGACACGTAAATCTACCTGCTTGGATGACAGCAAACAAAAACTGATATTTCTTGCGTAACTAAGAGCATTGATTGCAATTTGACAGATATTTTAGTGCGTTTTTTATCCTTTTTCTTGTTTTTTCTTCGTAGTGCTCAAAACTGAATCGAGTCAATCGTGAACCCTGAAATTTGATTTGGTACGAGAATTCCAGAAATGAATTACCTGATGTGACTACTTTATCATGTTTATCTTCAATAGAACACACTTGGCTTTTTCATACAGATCATTCACTGATTTAACTCCACAAAGTGATACTTTACTTTTAAAAAACAACTGATAATATTATTAAGAAAAGCATCTTTTCAATTTGAGCATTAAAAATTTGAATCCAAAGGGATTTCATGCATGTAAATTCAATCATCGTCTAGCATAGCGCCTTTTTTTCGTACTGTTCATATATTAAATGAGCTTTTGTCCCGCCATGTATTCTTTGTAACTAAAACATGTGCAGAACCTTTGATGATCCTTAAGTTCTCTGAAGTGATAGTTGCATTTATTCATAAAGAACATCCTTACAACAATAAAATATTTAATAATAGCCTCTTCTATATTTTTCTAATGGGTCCGCATACGCCGATGGTTTCCATACACTTACTATGTAAGTTTTTCATCTTGATATCCTGAAGTGTAAAGAAATGAGAATCAGAAATTATAAAAAGTCTCAAAGATTTATGTACTTCGTTTCATAAACGAGAATTAATACTGTTCGCAAAAAATTTGGTAGGAGTATATCTTGTCAATCACATTTAGTTGGAATTTGGGTAACTTTGGTGCAACTTTTGCGTGGACTTGCTACAGCTTAAATTAAATGTAGACACAAAATAAATAGAGACAACATACGAACAAAAAATCCATTTCAAAAATATTTTTTACACGTATTCTCGTTTTTCGCAATGATCCTCTGAAAGTTACATGTTCGGTTGTATTGATTATATTCCCTCCATTTTTTTTAGAAATAAAGATATATAAGAAAAGATATAATTTGAAACAAATTCTATGACAAGTTTTTTGATTTTATCTTTCCTGTTAAGTTACACT
>Ga0209092_10000845_pt1 | contig 30987 bp, 16 predicted proteins | sample FraStrMetagenome_FD_187446 | JGI IMG/M metagenome (GOLD analysis project Ga0209092, IMG submission 187446) | Marine eukaryotic phytoplankton communities from Arctic Ocean - Fram Strait ARC3M Metagenome (SPAdes) (version 2) | ecosystem: Environmental > Aquatic > Marine > Oceanic | place: Fram...
ATTATTTAAATAATGAGTTATCAGTCCCTGTCAATACACTTCAAAGTAAAAATACCAGTATTGTTGTTGATAATAATACTTATTCTAATTATAAAATAGCACTAGTAAATAATTCATGTTCTATAAATAATTTCACAGAAGAAAATACACCTATATTGCTACTAAGAGAATCTCTAAATGTAAATACTATATCATTTAATGGTAACGAGTTAGACTTATCTAGTTCGAAAAATGATGTGGTAAATATAGGCAATGGATTAAGTTTAATAGTATTATCAAATGATAATAGTTTAATAATTGTCAAAATAGCAGATATGATTGATTTGATAACTGATTTAGCAAGTTTCTTTTCAACATTAATGTCAGTGGAAGACATTACATCTGATACAATAGATAGGGGATATAACGCATTAAATGACATTTATAATGATATTGCTACTAATAGTGGTGAATGTTTACAGCCAATTATTATAACTGATGAATCTCAAGTTCAATTTTTAATAAGCAATGCAACAAGTTTTTTGAAAACTCCATCACAATACAAGATAATATATTTAATTCCTATTTTAGAATCAAATAATAGAGTATGTATACCTAGTTTAAATCCTTTGGTAAAATCTAATACACTTGTTATGTTTACAAGTACTGATATTAATAATACAGTATTTGTAGAATTAGAATCTAAAAACTATACATTTATCGAGTTTAAAAATAATTTTATAATAAATAATCGAGAATTATTTCTAGGAGAAAAAACTGTAATAAATAAGATTCAATTTGAATACATAGGATTAGGTAGTAGATATTTATTGTTAAGAAATGATATAACTACCATATCCAGTGGAGGCGTTGGTGGTGATCCATATATTTGTAATCTGCAAGGTTTAAAATACAAGATACCTCCATCGAACAATTATTATAGCTATATTGATAATTGTGCTAAAAACGAACATAATAGATTCATAATAAATTTTGAAACTTATATTTTAGAAGGTGAAGAACTTAATCAACTAAATAATTATATAGTTAATAAAATAGCAAAAAGCAATAATTTGAAATCTAAAGTAGAAGTTGCTAAGTGGTTATTTAAAAATAATTTACAGTTAGATATGAATGCTTGTTTTATTAAAAGATTTTTTATTAAAAATGGAAAACATGAATTTATATTTGATTTAAATACCTTTAAAATCTATGATATAGATAATAATGAACTTTATTACTTTCCTTCTCGATTTAACCCAATAAAAAGTAATAGTTTTAATATGAATAAGGATATTAGTGAACATATAGGTCTAAAAAATGAAAAAGCTATATATGGTTTAAAGTTAGAGACACATACGCAATCTTTTGGAACTGTATTTATAGAATTCATGAAATATTCACATCCTCAGATTAGAAATAATGTTAATATTACTTTTGAAAAAAATCCCATAAATACTAATAGTGTTGGGGGAATAGTAAAAAATAGACATTATATTTTACCAAGTATTAATTCTAACACCGATTTTATTGAAACAAAATTAATTGAAAATGATACTACTGAAATTTATTTAAATAATATTGGGAGACTTAAAAAACAACTAATTAAAGAATAAAATTAAAAATATTTAAGTAAATAACTATTAGTATTATTATATGTATTTGTATAATCACAGCCATGTGATAAATAGCCAATTATACAAGAATACATATAATAAGTTTACTAGTGTCTATATTAAATTTCTTAATTCATTAAAAGTCTATTGTATTAATTTTGATTTAAATATTATAAAAAAAAAAGAAGACCTGGAATACTTATTATGTGAACTAAAAAGTAACAATAGGAAAGATAATGAACATACTTTCCGATGTAAAAATTGTACTATGAAAAATAACGTGAGTTTTTACAATGATATCGAAGATTCTGTTATACTACAATGTGAATATTGTAATAGTTATCGAAATTACACTGTATCTGAACTTACACCTAAAATGAACCCGCAAATCCTAGATTATAAAAATATAAATGAATACTATATTAATATAAAATCTTCAAAAATAGAATTACATATCGTAGAATGTATCAATTAGATTATTATACTCTTTTTGTAATTTAAATACTTTTTTCTCAACTAATGGTAATAATTTTTTTGGGTAAGGAGCGTTAAATCTAGTGGGATCAATATGATTATCATCTGTAACTACGCTCTTAATAACAGTAATAAATTTCATATATCTGATTAGTTGCTTGCCAATTGAACCATTAGGTTCTCCTTTTGAGATATGTTTTATTATAATATCATAAATTTTATTATGATTATCTAACATTATTTTTGTTAAATTATCATGCATTGTACTATCAATTTCAATTTTATCTGCGAAATTAGTATTATTAAGTCCATCAATTTCACCAATTTGATTCCCACTGAAATTCCCCCCATATTCATCATCTAAGTGTTTTTCAATATTTACTTTATTTTCACCAGATTCGAGGTCTATGTTACTAAAATCAACTTTTATTTGATCAGAACTATTTATAGGTATTAATTTAGATTTTTTAGAGTCATTATTATAGGTAGTGATTTCAATATTTTGAACAGAACATTTATTAACATGTCTTAAACAAAATAGAGGACCTCTTGAATTGGCATTTTTATGAACAGGATTATTACATTTATATTGGTAAGATTCACCATTTTTTTTGCGAAAATCCTTATACGAACATCGAATAATATCATTTTCAGTATCGCTAATATCTGATTCAGTATCACTTTCTACAAAATCGTAAAAATGTTCTTCGAATATTGTGAATTGCGACCAAATATCATAGTCTCTTAATAATAATATATATAAAGGCCAATAAAAATCTTTAAGTTTTGTAGATATTTTATCCAATTTTGAATTATTTTTTAAAAGAAGACTATTATCTCTTTTCTTCGTATATTTATCCCATAATATTTTAGCTATAAGTAAAATAGGACTAATAACTAATGGAGTAACAATATCAGTCCAAATATTGAATGATTCACAGTCAGACATCTTATAATAAGATATAATATCAAATATATTTAAGTATATTTAATAGTATATTATTTAATTAGAAGCTTCAACTCCAACATCGGAACCACCATGGCTTCGTTGTCTGTTACCTCTTGGTTTAGAACCACCAACCTTGTTTACATTTCTTACAGGTTTAGGGTGTTCGCATAGAAGTTTTCCACCTCGGACACCTGTTACTTCAACAGCTAAAGTTTTTCCTGTTTTATCTTGAGTAGTAGAAAATTCTACATACTCTCCAGTAGTTAATGTCTTATAAACATTATCATCAGTTTTAATACCATTGTGATGAACAAATACATCACTCCCAGAATCCAAATCTGTTAGGAATCCATATCCAGCTTTATGGTTAAACCATTTAACACTTGCTAATTTTCTTTCGGTTGTTACTTGAGACATTTTATAATAATTAAAGTCGAAATAACTTTATATGAATATTATGTTAAAATCTTTAAAAGTAAATGTATTTATATTATAAATGAGTTTTAATGTGATTAAAATAGTAACTATTTTACTAATTATTTTATTAATATTTCACTTTAGAAAATATAGACAACATAGCGAATCGTATGAAATTGAGCAACAAGAACTAGAGTATATACATGGTGACGAACTATATAATCAACTTAATCCTATCATTATCACATTTATAGAAGATGATACATTTAAATTCAATATAGATACCTACAAACTATTTTCACAATTATCTGTAAATAGAAATTATATGAATATTATCCCAAGTGAAAAATATTACAGACATTCTGCTGAGTTAGTCCTTATACGTCCCAATAAAGATATTAAAATTGAATTGACTAATCCTAAATATTTTGAATTTTTTAAGTTTGTCTCTAAAAACAGTAATATAAAAGAATATAATCTGGATAAAAAAGACTACTCTAATGTTGCTAATATAGAAATAATACTACATGCTTATAATATTTTATATATTCCTAGATTCTGGCTTTTTACAATTTTTAACAATGATATAAATACTAAGGTCGAAATATTTTCATGTCATAATATATTTACTTATTTATTCAATATATTCAATTAAATACTATTTAAAAATTTAATTAAATATAATAACAAATGACCGCCGGTAGAATTATATTAACTTTCAAAGGCTCGAACTCAAATATTTTATCTAGTAATCCTAGTATTAGTTTCTGGAAAATGTGTTTTACCAGATATACAAACTTTTCAATGCAGTCTATCGAGCTAGATTGTGAAGATAAAATTAAACCTTCCATAGATAATGATACCATATATAGATTTAAAATACATAGATATGCGGATCTTATAAATTATATTTACCTAACTATTGATCTTCCTGAAATATATTCAGATTTAGAGGAATTTAAATGGGTTGATAATTTAGGTTGTGCTATTCTAAATTATGCTAGATTATATCATGATTCTAGTCTAATTGAAGAAATTGATGGTAGATATCTATATTTATACAATGAACTTTACAACGATACAAACTCAAAAAAATATTTTAACAAAATCACTGGAAATATTCCAGAACTTAATAATCCATACGATAATAGATTTTATAAAAGATACTGTAAAAGTTCACATGTTACCAGCACTCAATTGGATAACGTAATATTTCCTAATAAAAACTATAAAACCTCTCCTTCAATTCGTAAATATCAGCTTAATATACCATTAATATTTTCATGTTTTAAAAATGATAATAATCTACCTATAATATCCCTCAGTAAAAGTGAAGTTTTTATAGAAATATCTATTAAATCAATAAGGGATTTATATACTATAGTTACAAAAAATACTGTAAAATTAGTGAATCCATGTCCATCATTGAGAGATTATTGGAACTCTGATTCAAAATTACCTAAAGAACAAAGAGATTTTGATGTTAATAAAAGAATAATAGATACTGGTAATTTTTCAAGATTTACAAGTAAATATGAAGCTTTTAATGAATATGATCTAAATGCTATGAAACCTAGACTGAACGCAAACTATATATTTATTGACGATAAAGAAAGAAAGCTATTTGCTAGTTTAAATATTCAAAATCTAGAAGCTTTAAATGATCACATAGAATTTTATAATTTATCAGGATTAAATAGTTTATCCGCTGAATTATATCATCCAGTTAAAAATTTTTTAATACTCGCACAACGCGATGATATTCATCTTAGAAATGAATGGATGAATTTTACTAATCTGGACAACAAAGATAATAATCCAGAGATGCTCCAAAATCAAATTTTAGATTATGCCAAAAAAGAGTCTATAGATAATAATGATAACTTATTTAAATATTTGGGGGCTTTTACAGATATAGACTATTCAAATGAACAGTCTATTATTAGTAATTATAGACTAAATACTAACTTATATTCTAATAATAATCTTATCGAAAATATATTAGTTGAAAACTCTGGAGATTATTTTACAAAACCAGCATCAATATCTCTACATGGTATTGATAATATATTAACAACTGGATTAGAAACAAATATCAAATATAATTTACAACATGTTATAATAAATCAATCTGGAAATTATAAAAGTGTACCTGAATATATAGTGACTACAGAAAATAACAATTCAGACAATATAAAAATAGTCATGACAATTGGAAATAATGGGGTTGATAGTATAAATGTATTAGACAAAGGTAGTAACTATGATAATATAATAAATATTGAACTTAAAAATACCTATAATGTAGATGATATTGGTATATCAAATAAAGGCAGTGGTTATACGTATAGTCCTGATATATTTTTATATCCTAGTCCTAAAACAGGATATACAAGAGATAATATATTACAACTAGGTATTACTAATGCAAAATTTACTGCCAACCTTAAAAATAATAGTATAGATACAATTAATATCGATAATATCGGAAACAACTATAATACTGATATATTAGATCTCAAATTATATGTAGGAGGTCATTTAAATAATACAAATCCAATGACACTAGATACTAGTGAATTAAACAATACTGTATTTACGCAAATACCAAATATACACATACATGATGGATATAATCAGATTATTAAACCTATAATTGAAACACATATAATTTCAAGTGAATTGGATATAACTATATCTAATTTAGATTATATCAGTGGAGGTAATTATGGCTCCATAGGAAATCAAGGATATGGGCTATCTGATAAAACCAAGATAAGCACAGGGCTTGTTTTGGATAAAATATACCCTAAAGTTATAGTTGATACCTTTATAATAGAACGTGATTTTGTGGAACCTAAACTCAGATTTTTACCAAATAAATATATAACATCTACTAATATCGATCAAGCCATCATAGATAATATATTCACTGATAATACATTTATTAAACCTAATATACTACCTGAATTTTCAGGAGATATTTATGGTTTTGATTGTAAATTCGATCTGAAATTTCATGATAGTATAACTTATAATGATAATATATTAGGATATGACGGAGTTGGTAATTTATATAAATATCCCATATTCAATAATATAATGTTTTCTAATTCTTCAGATAATTCACTAATAATTGATTATAATATTATAGATAATGTCAATACTACTCATACGCATATTCCAAATAGTATTATAGATAATGTATTTAATACTGCTGTATTTTATATAAATTATGCTGAATCAGATGACATAATATATGACAATTTATCTCTACAACTTAAAAAAGAGAAACTTATTTCAAATGAAATATACAATAATGATAATACATATACTTTAGATTTGAATGCGGATTCAGAATTTAACAGACTACCTTTTAAAATTTATAAACATTCGATAACTGAAACTAGTGAAGATGTTACATATCAATTTGTAAATTCTGTATTATTTACATATAATGACCTTCTTACTACTGAAAAGAAAAATGTATTACTTTTTTATAGAAATGACAGTAATACGTTTGACGAGGCAGAGAATGATAACATCTTTAGTCTATATATTGGTGATATATTCATTGATTCTATACAAATTAGAGATTTTAATTCAAATATTCATGTAGGTATGAATAATAATGATGCGATTCCTACTAAAGGAAATTCTAGTGGAATAAATTTTAGTTCATCACCAGATATTTATCGAAAACAACTATTTTTATTATTTGGTAATTTCAAAGATGACATCATTTCTATTGAAATAGGTAAAAAAATTAAAGAACTTGAAATCAAAAACAACGGTTATGGTTATAAAAATATTCCTTCTATAGGAATTACCAATGCGGATTATATTAATAAACTTGATTTTAGAAGTGTTCCTAAAAATATTCCGGAAACAGAAATTGATGATAAAAATGCGGATATATATCCTATTTTAGATTATGGAGGTTCAGGCGCTGAAGTTACTATTGAAATATCTTATGGTGGGAGCTTAGATAATATAAAAAACTTTGTTAAATTTACCGAGATAAACAATGGTAATGAACTTAATTTAACATTTAATAATGTATACTATGGCGATAATGTCTATAATAATATATTTGAAAATATAGCAAATAATGCGGTATTTAATCAATTTTGCTCAAATGACTTATTTTTAAATTATAAACAAAATCCATATTTTATTGTAAATAATGATAACGTTAATTTTAATGAAGATTATCAAGATCTTATAGTAGAGGGTATTTTAGATTATGGAGGTTCAGGGGCAGAAATTAAAATAGATATTGACTATGGAGGTTCTTTAGGTGAATTTGAAATTGTTAAGTCAGAACAGAATAATACGCTCTTTGTAAATGACGATATTAATAATGTTATTTATTATGATATTAATATTAAAAACATGGGTATCGGATATAAATCAACTAGCAATAATACATCTTATCTTGTAGGTAGTTTAATACAATATAATAGATATAAAATTAATGATGCTAAAATTATAAGACAATATAATCTCAATACAGTAAATGGGTTAATAACACCGTTCGAAACAGACAATAATTTATATCTAGGATCTAGAATAGGTGGAGATTCTACAGTATATAATAATGCTTCTGTAAAAAATTTTAAAGGTATTGCTCTCCATAAAGATGCTGGATTTGTATCATATCCTAATGGAATGCCTACTAATATTGACAATATACATCCTTCTAATAAACCGTATGATAATGTGAATACTGATTATGATAGAGTTAGATTAACTAATTATGATGATTTTTTAAATACTTCTACTAATGGTGAAAAAGACAGATTAATCTTTTTAATTGGAGGTATATTAGATGAATCTCCTATAATTGTAAATCAAGGTTCTGGTTATGGTACAGTTTTGGATGATAATAATGGAAATGATAGTATGATATTCAAAAATTTAATGGACATTGATAAAGGTCCTCATATATATAGTACCGCTATAAATAGTTATAATTCTGAAAATATTGTCCCTTTTATAGGAGGAAACAGCACATCAGTCCAAACAAGTATTAATAGTAATTATCAAATTGAAGAATGTAAAATCAATATTAAAAAATATACAGAAAGCATTAATCCTAATTTACCATCAGGTGGCACTTCTTCAGGTGGCACTTCTTATAATACGAATGTATTCATTGTATCAGGTGATTCACGACATCAACTTACTAATTGGCCACCAACAGCTACTGAATGGGATTTATTATTTATAGACTCATATTTTTATATCAATAAAACTGATATACTTAATAAATTTAGTGACCAATTAAATACATTATCTATTGTTCCAAGTTATGTTGCATCAACAGGAATTACAGATAATGTATTGAATGAATTATTTATAGGTCATAGTGGAAATAGTTTTAATAGTGATTTTAATAAGGTAATTGCTTATACTCCATATTGGGAGTGGCAGCATGGCGATCCATTAAAAGCATATGATATTCCAAGAAGCATAGCTTCAGTAGAATCTGTAAATGACTCCTTTGGAGATAGAGCAAAATTTACATTGTCTACACCTATCCCGTCTCCGAGTGATTTTGGTATAAACATGACCGGTGGATATCCTAATTACTATTATCCATTAGATCCTAACCAATTCGATTTAGTGCCTGGAGAATATGTTTATTTTACAAATAATGTTGGTAATATTACTGGTACTAATAATATTTCATCTGGAACTGTTCCAACTTTTGATCTAATAGAATTATCAGTTAAAATTCCACTATTTAAATATGATCTAAGCACTAATAAATTTACAAAACTAAAACCGGTATCAACTTTTGGATCTCAATTGACATCTTTCGACATAAAAAATCAAATAACTTCCAATAATAATAATAACGTGATATTAATAAACAATTCATTTGTTTCGGACTATGAAGATAATGTAATAATTAATACTAATTTAATTAACGATATATCTATTGTTAATCAAGGTATTGGTTATTATAAAAATAAGACAGAACCATTAATTATAGACATAAGTAATAATAATCATAAATTATATTTCAGAGGTATTATAGATAATGATGCCGAACTCGCAAAAATTGATATTACTTATGATGATTATGAAAACGAATCAGGTGAAAGTAAAATTAGTGGAGTAAGCATTACCAAAGATGATAATAATGACTTTGTTACAGGTAAAGATTATTCAAGTATTCCGGATGTATATTTCATTGATCACTATAATAATAGTAAAATTTATAAAAATGTGGTATTTAGTAATATAACATCATTAGGAAGCTTAGAAAATAATTTTACAATCGATAAAAATATACCTGTTTCTAGAAAAGCATCACCTTATATAGGGGGCAAACTTACAGATATTCAATTATATAATTACTATAAAATCCCATGCTTAATAAAGGATACAGAATTAATAACTTTCATGAATAATAATTTTCATAACTTCTATGAAATTTATAGATATACAAATGATAATAATTACGATAAATTTATACCTGTCTATTATTTAACAAATAATTCCGTCAAAATAGGAGGTAATATAACACAGATTCTAATAAAAGATGGGGGACTTAACTATAAATCTAGACCTAAAATATTCGCTAACTATAAAGACAATGATAAATATATATTAGATGAGACATTTGATCCTGATTATACACTAATCAGCGCGGTAAACTATAACATTGTTGAAGGCACTATTAAATGTTTAAATGGAACCGATTTTATAGATACACCTATTTATATTAATGACTGGGACGATGACGATATCACATCTGTATCTCATATAAAACCATTGAATTTAAAAACAGCCAATAAACATAATAACCAATCTAGAATATATAATGGGGGAACTATACAAAATTTGGCAATAATAAATACTCCAAATAGTCTACAATACAATTTCAATTTTACATCTAAGTCATATAGAAGTTGTGGATTATCTATTCATAATTATATATTAGATAGTATAGGTTCAGAACTAGATGATAATTACGAATATTCTATATTTATAGAACAGCAAAAAGACAATAAAAGATACTATCATAATTTTGAAAGTCATAAGATAAATTTAGAAACAAAAGGTATTAATTTACCTAATAACAAAGGACTTAAACTTATCCCTAATATCATTAATGATGGTAATGGTTTTGGTGTTATAGCAGATGCTACTATACATTTGGGGAATGGAGGATTGATAGCAAGTGTATGTGGTGTTGATAAAATTAATATAGATAATGTTGGTTCAGGATACAATTTAAATGGCGATGATAACTATGTTAAAATTTTAAATGGAGCAAACGACATATTTTCTGACATCTACAAATGGAATACTATAGATAATTCATTAATATTTGATTCTCAGAAGTTTTTAACATATGAATATCTAAAAAAATTTAATAGTAATTGGATATACCGTGATTATATGGATATACCTATGATTAATAATTACAATGATTACAATATGTACGATAAAAATATTATAGATAGTATAGAAATACTTTTGAACAATAAGAATCGAGAATATATTACTAATATTGATTTATATAAATCCTTGGAAAAAATAGAATTTTGGAATAAATCAAGTGACCAAAATATATCAGTTTATAGTTTTTCATTGGATAATAATAGTAATAATGCTAAAGGAGCATGCAACTTTTCATCATTTAAAGATATTAAATTTAAAGTTAATCTCAAAGATATGGCTGAAAATGAGGATTATAAATACAATCTATATGTTTATTTTGAATACTATAACGTTAAACAATATATGAATGGGATAGGCGCTATTAAATTTGCTAATTAAATATAACTAAAATTTTTATTTAAGAAATTTTAAATATATATATTAAGATGCCTGGAGGATTGTTTCAACTTACAGCTATTGCTAAAGAGGATATTTATTTGAATGTTAATCCTCAACTTAGTTATTTCCGCAGTGTTTATTCCCAATATAGTAATTTTGCTAAGATTACATATAATATAAATATTAATAATACCAATAATGACCAATCATTATTTAATACAGAAACTGTTTCAAGGATAAAACTTCCTGATAATGGTGATTTAATTAAAGATTTCTACGTAAATGTAAAATTACCAAAATTATATTGTGATTTTGACAAATATACTGATATACGATGGACGTCTGATTTACCCTTTAAGATTATAAAAAATATTAGTTTTTCAATAGGTGGTAGAGTAATTCAAGAATTCGACTCAGAGTTTCTATATGCGTATTACAATATATCCTTAGGTTCAGAAGAATATGAAAATTTATTAAACCTTTTTTCCGATCACAAAATTAAACAAGTAATGGGTAATTTAATAGATAATAACTATAATTCAGAAGACATTTTATATAAAAAAACCATAAATAGAGTAGATTATAAATTAACTAATAAGTTTTATAATCAAGGATTTTTTAAAGAGGCTATAGATATTAGTATCCCTATACCTGTATGGTTCAATGAATGTCCATTTCCAATTCATGCTTTAAAATATATGGATATAGATGTAACTATTACATTTAGCGCATTAAATAAGTTAATAATATATAAAAAAAAAATCACAGAAGTTAATAAAGATATAACGAAGGTATTTGGACCTCCTAAAGAAGTATGGGATTTACCGGTAGTAGATTTGTTTATTAGGGGTAAAAGTTCATTATTATTGGATATATATGGAAAATTTAACTCCGATGTATATAAATTACCTGATAAATATTATAGATCTAAATTTATGATACCTGAATATAGAGACTTTAATATGGATGGATATATAGGATATAATCCAACTCAGCCAGTTTCAGAATGTAATAATAGTTATAATAAAATAGGATGCTTAGATAATGCTTATTCTATAAATATACCACATTTTATAGATAATAGTGATAAGGTATTTAGACAGTATAAAGCATCCGTAACAGCTGATAGCTCAGGTATTATAAATATTACCTCTAATCCTGAGACATTAATCGATTCAGGGATAGGATATTATATTCCTCCACCTTTTGATGCCAACGATAACGAAACTATATTCATAGACGCATTCGATAATACGCAAAATACTACAGATAATACAATTAATAATTATAAATTCAAACGCCACGAAGTAGACCATATAAGCAACGTTAAATTAAAGAATTTATTACTTGATGTATTTCCTAAAATTTCTCTTATTGATAAAGATGGTATAGCATATAATGATAAATTTCAAGTCACAGAAATGGATATTAAAGGTCGTATCATTACTATTGAAATTATTAGCACTTCAATTGACTTAGAGAGTATACCTAACTTCAAAAAAACCGATGATAATGTATATCAGCTAAGATCTCATGATTATAATACATCTGATATTTCAGTAGAATTCATTTTGTTTAATAAATTATACGACTATGATGATACTATTTATAGGAATGGTGTAACTAATCATTTTTATGGTTCATCTGATAAATTTGCACCATTACTTAATATTAATATCAAGAATAAGGGTAAATACTATATAGGTTCGCCTGATATTTATATATATGGAGAAGGTTCTAATTTTAAACCAGATGTAAATTATGAAATTGTAAGTGGTACTAGAACTATTACTAGTGTAAATATAAACAGTAAAACACCTATAGGATTTATATCTAAACCAAATATCAAAATTAGTAGTAAACAAGGTAATAAAGGAAAATTTGACTGTAGTCTGGGAGTATATACTGTTTGGTGGAATCCTTTTGGTTTATTTAGATCTACTAGAGATAAATTCACAAATTTACCCGAATTCACATATTTTGATGGTATTCAAAAACCAACGGACCCTGATATATATAATGATAAAGATATTGTTCCAACAAGATTAGGAAAACCCATATTAACTCCAATTGTTAGCTCTAGTAGTGGAGCAAAGTTGGATATTAAAATAGGTAATGATGGTATAGATGGATATAGTATAGTGAATAGCGGTTCTTCATATGTAACTGGTAACGCATCAATAAATATGTCTAATTCAATAACAGCCGGTTCATTTATCGATATAAACCATATTACAGCCATAAATGGAGGTATTGTATCTGTAATATTTAATAATTCCGGTATTAACCTGTCTGTTGGTGATATATTAAATATTACTGGAGGAGATAATAACGCATATATCAAGATTACTAAACTTAAAAATGGCGTCATATATGATGTTGAAGTAATTAATGGTGGAGTATATAATACTGAACCAATTAATTATATATTGTCAAATCAATTAGATGGTAATGGAGCCTTGTTTAAAATTAATAGCGATATTGTTTTTTACAACTCAATATCATATCATAATATTAGTAATATATCTGTAATTAATTCCGGTAAAAACTATCAAGGAACCGACCCTATAGTATTAGCTGTAAATCATCCCTTAGATTATTCAGGTTATGGAGCATTACTTAATGTTAATATTGAAAATGGCACTATTACAAATATATACCCGAATTCTGAAGTTGATAGGGGATTTAATTATACAATTTCACCAACTGTTTTTATATATGGCTCAAATTCATTAGAAGCATATGTAAATAGTTTTGATTCAAATGGTGGTATACAAAGTATTATTGTTAAATCATCATTTGAATGGCCCATATATATAATAGATGATTTATTTGAAAATGTTGAGGAGTATTCTGATGAAAATTTATATGATATATCAGGTGATAAATATATCAATGATTATGATATTAAATATTATATTGAAATACTTATTAAAGGTCCGGGGAAAGATGCAAGATTGACTTTGACTAAAAATGATTTCGAAATCAAAAATAATAAATATGTTATTAAATCAATCACAATTAAAAACTCTGGAACAGGATATAGTAATACAAATATATATGTAACATCCGGTAATATTACTAATAGCAATGCTCAAGGTGCTCTCTTTAATGTTACAGTAAATAGAGATGGTTCAATTAGTGCGAATGTCATTAATTCAGGTCAAAACTATAGTATTGGAGATACTTTTAATTTTGTAGGAGGTAGATATAATAATACAGGTTCAAATAGCGCATATATTGAAGTTATAAACGTGAATTCAGGTGGAGAAATCACATCCATAATTGTTGAACCCGGAATAGGATATTATAATAAAAATGAAATAGGTATTCGAGATTATTATTTTTTTTATCCAAGAGCAATGTTAGGAATTAATAGAATAGATGTAATTGATGGTGGTAGTGATCTAGTAGAAGATGCTGTAGTTAAAATTAATGATACTGAATCAGACAATACGTTAGGATTAATATCTTATCCTGATGATTTTGAAATGAAAGTTAGTGATAAAAGCATAATAGGAGTTTTAAATATCGTGGATATATATATCCCAGAACAATTCACTATAAATAATATTTATAAATTTAAAATACATCAAACTATAGGTAATAACTTGTCAATTAATTTTTATAAATCGCTATCTGAAAACTTTAGTATAATAGAAAGTGGATATAGTTATAATATAAACGATATAGTTAGTGCTAAATTAAATCATAATTTCCATGGAAAAGACGATTTTATAATAGGGAATTTTAAAATAACTGAGGTAGATAAATTTGGAGGAGTAAAATCTGTAGAACCATTTTTCGACAGTAATATAGATTTATCAACCAGATATACTGAATTATATGAGCAATATAACACAGATAATTTAGATTTAATATTCTATTATGGTAATTCAAATAAACAATACATTAAAAATGATAATAAACTGCCTGTATTTAAAATGTTTATATCAAATACTGGATATGTTAGTAAATTAACTATTACTAATAAAGGTAGAAATCTAAAAAAATCGACAGAATATGGTATAAATTCAACTATAGTTGATAATTTAGCTGTAATTTCTTCAATAGAGGAGATATTATTAGATTATGATGTACCTATTATAGGTAATTATAATTCTGTTAATAGGAATATAGATGAATTCATTATATACTTGGCTAAAAATTATGCATCAAATCCAGAGATAAATGTAATCAATTTACTAGATTTTAATAGTGCTAATAATGCTATAATTCATACAGAACAGATAAAAGTTAATGAAGATAAATATGTTTATAAATTTAATGTTGTATCTGGTAATGGATATAGACATAATATACCTATTCCAACGATTTTTCCAAATATTATATCTCCTGTATCAGAAAACGCAATATTAAAACCTGTTATTATTGGAAGTCTTCATTCTATTGAAATTATAGAAGGTGGAACTGGATTTAATAGTTTAGAAGATTTTGTCTGGAATAATGATGATTATGAAGATATTATTATACAACCTGTATTATTTGAAGGGGTTATTACAAATATAAGTGTTATTAGTAGTCCAACAATTTACGACGAAGATGTAGTTATTAAAATATCTCATAAGAATCCAAAGTATAATGGACCAGACGTAATAATTAACTGCATAATGAATTATCATCTAAATGAAGTCATTGTAGTTGATAGTGGATATGGTTATCATTCTGATAAACAGAGTTCGTATGGAAAATATATTCCTATTAACTTTGATAAACCTTGTCCAGATACATTTGACGATATTAATAATTTTATTAGTGCTAATGCTATTGCAATAATAGAAGATTGTAGAATAAAAGAAGTAAAAATATTATCTGGCTATTATAAATCAAGTGGTAGTAGTAATCCTAAATCATCTAATTGGGATATTAATATCAATATTCTTGGCAGTACTGAATCACCGGACAACGATTTAAACGCTACTGAAATAGAGAAAAATATCCAATGGTTGAACATAGGTAGTGATTGGTATGTTACTGAACTTATATTACAATTCAAACTTCCTGATGAATTATTTGAAAATATTAATTTTGGAGAATATTTAGATAAAGAAATAACTTCATATGATTTTCTAAGAATAAAGAATACTGATACTTTATTTACTGAAGGTAAAAATTTAGCTATAAAATTAGTTGAAAGTAATACTATCCAGACCGCATTAGTAGATACATCAGAAATAAATTCCAAATCTAGTTTAGAAGATGACATACTTATATTAGACAATGTCAGTTTAGAAGCTTTAAATTCTATAAGTCCTGTAGATTTATACAATATTGATTTTTTATTTGACAATGATCTAGTTATAGCAAAATTAGCGCCAGTCAAAATAGAAACTAATACAATCTATAGTGTAATACCATCGAATGATATCGAATTTAATATGAAAAATATACTCGATTCTATTGAAAATTATTCTAATAATGCTAATCTAAAAATTAAAATAGAACAAGAACCTAATCTTATAGCCAAACTATACCCTTATTTTGATTATGAGTATGGATATAATACAATAGATTTCAATAATAAAACTCAAATACTAACGGTTGAGGCAGGGATATATATTCAAGATCAATTAGTAAATCAAGGAACTGTTAATGGGATAGTTAAAAATACCGTAACGCTCCTAACTACAGGACAAGTTATAGTTAAATTATTAGAAGGAACCAGTTTCCTAACTACATCTAATGGAAGCAATGTATTATTTAATTCGGTCGAAAAAAATGTATCAGCTGTAGAGGATATGGAATATAAATCTAAAATTAATTTAATTGAAATAACTGAATCTGATAAAACATTTGAAGTAGAAGGAATATTAGGTTACAACGGTGGAGGATTATTTCATAGTAGTATTATTATGGAAGCAGGAATAACTGAATTTATAAGAGATGGTAATGACGATATTGATATTAAGCAGAAGCCAAATTATTCAGTAGCACCTTTTTATAAACATGATATAGTTAATCACTATAAACCTAAATATTTAGAAATATATAATTATTATGATAATAATGGTTTTTTACAAGGCGATGATGGTAATGGCGGGGGAATCCAAAATAATGATATTGGAGATGGTAATGAAGCAGGTGCGATTATAAATTTTAATGAATATTTAGATAGTGTTTTGGGTAGAAAAGCTAATAGCATTGATAATAATTTTGGAACAATTATAAACACTGAGTTCAGTGTTATAAATGCACCAGATTGTTCAACTAAGTATAAATTAAACAATACATTTTTTCAAAATAACTATAGAGGTTCTAATTTTTATTCAAAGCCGTTTATTATACCTAGTGGCGGTTATAATACTCCTAATGATTTAGATACTAATTTAACACCATATTTTGTGTTAAACGATTTTGAAGATTATTTAAGTATATTTAAAGATAATATCGATAGTTACGATCAAACACTATCACTTGATTATATTTATCTTGAGAAAAAAGAACTAGAAAATATACTGTTATATACTCAATCATACTTCATACCATGTTATAATAAATTAGAATATAACAATATTAATAAAAACATCAAAATTACATATAATACATTTGGTTCAACTAAAGATATAATAATTTTACCAAGAAGAAGTGATTATATGGACAGAAGTGAATCATTAAATTTTACTGATTTAGATGGTATTGATAATCTAAAATTATTTGATAAATTCAGACATAATAATTATCTTAATAACATAATTAAAAATAGAAATGCCGAGTATATAAATTCGAATTATATAGATAATTATACTTATACGCAGGAAGTTACATCATTTTTAGACAATATTACCCGCTTTATAAATAATGAACCAGGTTCAATTGTTATAAATGAATATAATCTAAATATTGGTAGTAATAAGAATTATATAAGTTATAATGAAGGCATTGATAATAATTATATCAGAACTTTGAATGAATACTGGAAATTTAAAGAGCCAGACGATATACCTATAATAAATAGTGATAATTCTAGAAAATATGAACCTGATATTATAGAAAATATTTCACTATCATTCAATAATATGATTAGAGAAGAGTTTAAAAATAAACATTATTACAAAGATATCCAAAAATATGAGAATTATTCTTCTAATTCAGACAATGGTATCTACCTATATTCATTTGCTAAAAAACCACTAAATTATCTTCCAACAGGCACATGTAATTTTAGTCATATAAATAAGGTTCATATAGGTTTAAATATAAAAGAACCAAATGATAAATATACATACGAAATATTAATTTATAATAGATACTACAATATTCTCAATTTAAAATCAGGATTTGCTGAATTAATGTTTTATAAATAACTAATTATAATTTATTATAGATATTATAACTATTATATATAATAAATGACTGCTTCATTATTACAACTTGTTGCTATAGGAAACGAGGATTATATGATTAATGGAAATCCACAGATTAGTTTTTTTAAAAGCGTTTATCTTAAGTACGTTAATTTTTCAATAGAAAGATTAGAAACTCTTCCTAAAACTAAAGGTAAATTTTCATTAGATAGTATATCTGAGACATTATTTGAAATTAATACAGATAACATGGATGCTTTGGGAAACACATATTTATCTATTACATTGCCCGAGGTTAACGCTAAATTTCCATATAAATTTGAATGGATTGAAAATATTTCAGATTTTATATTAGAAAGAGCTGATTTTATCGTGAATGATGTTGTCATTGAAAGTATAGATTCAAATATTATTCACATGCATTCTAAAAATATACAGAATAATAGTAATAAAAATAATATTAACGAGATAAGGAGTATAAAATCTATAGATATAACCCCAAACTATACATATAATGATTCTAATCAGTTTATAATAGAATCTAATATGAAATCGATTAATAAAATAAATATTAATTTCAATAAAATACCAAGTGTTCCTTCGAAAAGAATATATATTAAATTACCATTCTTTTTTAGTAAAAATGAGGTGACATTACCATTAACATCATTAAAAAAAAATAAACTTTATATAAAGTTATATTTGCGTCCGCTTAATCAGTTATTTAGAATAAGTTCTCCAAGTAAGGTAACAATAAGAAATGGATCACAGCTATTATTTGATCATAATAATAAAGATACATACAATGAATATTTTTATGATGTTTACAATACCGCATATTCTAGTAATAACGCTAATTTCAAATTAAACAATTATATAGATAATATTGATGTCATTTATAATAACATTGATGCTAATTTAATATCATATATTTATTTTTTTGATAAACAAGATATGGATTTTTTTAAAAAAAAGACTGAGATTTTGATAAATACCAATTTCGTATTAAAGAATAAAATAAATACTGTCAATAATGAACTTATTATTAAAAATACTTCACTGATTAAAGAAATAATCATAGTGCCTTCTAGAAATGATAATAATTTGAGAAATAACTATAATTATTATGGAATACATGATAATAAATTATCTGACAAATCTATTAAAACATGGTATAATTATTACTTTGAATTGTGTCATACGCAGTATGTTAGTGATTTAAAATATATAACTGATATTAACAATACCTATAAAAGTAAAATTGATGAAGTTATTAATACTATGCAAAAACATCACAGTCCTTATTATGTTATATTTAATTACCATGATAATAAAGGAAGACATAGATGTATTAAATATGACCAATATGATATAAATACTGATCGTTTAATAAAATATTGTTCTTCATATTCAGATGAATATCATAGTGCATTTTTATATTATGGTATGTTTCGAAACGACACAGATGATATAGTATCTATAAGACCATATTTTTTCCGATATAAATTATTAAATATAAATCATAAGTCTGAAACTATTAAAAGTTTAATGTATTTACCTACCATATATACTAATTCAAATACTATTTATCTATACTTCAATGAACCAATTTATACAAAAAGTATTTTAACTGACAATATTCTTGTTGAAAAGCAATATAATATCACAAAACAAGATATACTTGCTATATTAAATCAGTGGAATTACAGACATTTTAAAAAGATACCTCTGATTACTGACAGTAATTATGATTATTTTAGCAAAGATGAGTGTATTGAATCAATTGATATAAAATATAGAGGTAATTCGATTATAAATAAACTTCATAGTCATAATATTTATAAAACTATTCGCTTCAACTATTATAGACATAATAATAATATAGATAATTTAGTTAAAATTCCATTTTCAATAAATCCAAATAAATATGCTCCATCAGGACATTTAAATACAGAGGAGTTAGATAAACTGGATATATATGTAAAAATTAAGGATATATTTGTAAATGATCCACTATTAGATGATAATTCTATAAATTTAGATATATATCTATCCACAATAAATAAGATTATTATTGCCGATGATAAAATAAAGTTATTAATTTAAGCAATCATAGAAGCCTTGATGGTTGACTGAGGATTATAATTACTCAATACAATATCGTCATATTTAAGTTCTTCTATAGAAGATAATTGTTTATTGATAGTAAGTTGTGGAAAATTAGTAGGTACTCTTGATAGTTGAGTCTTGACTTGTTCAATATGATTTTCATAAATATGTGCATCACCGATTACAATACTTACTTTACCTGGAGAGATATTACATATATTAGACAATATATATACTAATAAACTTGTAGATGCTACATTAAATGGAACTCCTAAAAATAAATCACCAGATCTCTGGTACATCATACAATCTAAATAGGATTTATTATCTTTATTCCTAACATAGAATTGATATGATACATGACATGGTGGTAATGCCATTTCTGATAATTGACATGGATTCCATGCTGTCATGTATATTCGTCTTGATTGAGGATTATGTTTTATTAATTCTATTATATTTTGAAGTTGATCGATACCCTGTCCCGTATAATCTGTATCAGAGTTAATGTATTTAGCATTAAAATGCCTCCATTGAAAACCATATATAGGTCCACAATCACCTTCTGGATTATTTGTCAGTCCGATTGAATCCAAAAATTCTCTGGAGCTATTACCTTTCCATATATTAACTTTTTCATTTTCTAATTCTTTAGAATTAGTTTTTCCATTTAAAAACCATAGTAACTCTTTAGCAACACCTTTAAAATAAACTTTTTTTGTAGTAAGTAATGGAAAATTATTACTTATATCAAATTCCATTTTTTCAGAAAATAGTGATATAGTATTTGCGTTTCTAGTTTTTCTCAAAGTCCCTTCTGTTAATACCTTATTTATTAAATTTAAATATTGATATTCCTGATTATTATCACTCATTGCTTGTATAAATAGATTATTTTCATTCATATTTAAGTAAAGATTATTGGAAGTTTTTCTTAGGTGGAATATGGAATAATTAAAAAATTTATTATTATCCACAATGGTTTCATTAGATACTCTAATCATATTTGAGTATGAACTAAAATTTATTAGAGGAAAGAATGATGTTCCACCTTCATACTTTGGATAATCGACATAAGATAAACAAAGTTCGTCATAGAGATTATTATCCATAAAATATTTATATATTGATTCCCCACCTATTATATATATTTTATCTACATCATCGTTTGATTTTAAATTTAATATACATTCATCTATATTAGTAAAATACTTTATATTCTTTAATGATTTTTCAGGTATATTTCTGGATAACACACAGTTTAATCTACCTGGTAATGCTCTTCCTATACTATCAAATGTTTTTCTACCCATTACTATCGCATTACGTTTATTGACTGTATTACCTATAGTTGTCTTTTTAAAATGATTCATATCTGCTTTTAAGTTATAAATTAGTTTATCTCCATTACCAATTGCACGATTACTTGCTAAACATGCGATACCTATTATTTTTTTCATTTAATTAAATTATAATAAATACTCTTTAGATTAATATCTCACGATTATTTAAAGAAATGGGTTTAATTAAAGCAGCAGTTGTTTTGATAATCGCGGTTGGTATTGCTGATTTCATACAAAAAAAGAAGATAGATTATAAAGACCATCCATATTATGGGTATATATCTCCTTATATTGCTAATAGATGTAATATTATCTTAGCAATTGTAGTATTAATATTAATATTGTTATAATCTGTAATAATTATCATAACAATCTTAGTTATTTGGAGCTATTGATTTTAAGCAACCCTCCAATTTTTTTGACTCTAACATTCATTTTTTCTATAATGATTTCTATGTTAGAAACTGTAGTAATATCATCTTTATAAGTGCTTTTCAAGTTACCTAATCCTGATATAGCATTAGACATTTCTTGTGTGAATTGAATAAGAAGATTTGAATTTTCTTCTTTGAAAACTTTGGATCCGGCAACACTACTGTAATATGTATTAGATATGTCGCTGGCATTATTATTACTTTCAGTATTATATATAGCATCTATGGTAGCAAATACTTTACTAACAAATTTATCTAAACTATCTAATGTATGTTTTCTAGAGCCTTCATGCCACCAACGAACAACTCCTTGTCCCCATTGCGGTTCATCAATATAAAATTTATTATCGTCTGCCCCAACAAAATATAGCTTGTCTTTAGCTTTTATTTTTGAAATGATTTTAAGATTAGCAATACAATGTTCAACATTGCCTTCTAATTCTGAAGAACTTAAATTCTGCGTTGAATTAGATTCATTTTTGGTGTCTTCACTCATTATATATATGTATAAATGACATAATCTTTAAATGTTTTTCTTTAAAATTAAATCCCCCGAAATTCATTCCTTTAGTCCTTAGGCTGAAATTTTTGGAGCTTTAAGCATAATTAAAAAAAATTTGATTAAATGTTTTTAATAAATGCTTAAAAACATCGCAACATTAATAAGCATACAAAGATGAGCACAACAGAAAAACAAATGAATACCTCCGAAACCCAATCTACTTCACAATCAGGCGCTACTACCCTTAGCGCTACCCTTGCTGCCCTTGGTGAGCAAGTTGACCTTCAAATGAGATCTTTTAGAGATATGAGCAAAGCCCTCAAAAAACTCGAAAAAGAAGTTGCTAGAGAACATAAGAGACTAAGCAAAACTCCTAAAGTTAAAAGAACTGTCAAGCAAACACCAACCGCTGTCAATGCTAATATGTCTAAATTCCTTACCACTCAAGCTGTAGAAGGAGTTGATGGTAAATGGACCAGACAATCCATGATGAAAGGTATCTCTGCCTACATCAAGGAAAAAGGTCTTCAACTTGAAGAAGATAAGAAAAAGTGGAAACCTGATGCCACTCTTAACAAGCTTTTCTCCCTTGAAAAAGGTGCTCTCTACACTTTTATGAACATTAATGGTCTTATTAGTAGAGTTGTTGTTAAAGCTGTCTAAATAATCATAACAAAACAATAAGAATATATAATTTTTTTATTGTTTTCTTTCTATATATTAATGGATATTCACTATAAACAATTAGTATATAAAAAAGGTTTAATAGTACCTAATGCTGAGCTAGTTTTTTTTAGACCAAAGGATCTAACTAATTATGAACCAAAATATCTGGATATAGTTAGTAAGTCTAAAGTATTCACAGAGTCTTATGAACAAACTGAATATTATTTTACAGATGATGATGGAATTGATTATCGAATTAAAAAATGGCTTATAGCTGAAGAAATTGATATAGATGGATCAATTATTTATAATATCAAAGCTTCCGATAAACTTGGACTACGATTATTATTTCGCAATGAATTAGCCAAATTTTTAAATAATCACTTTCCTGATATGGAAGATAAATATCCTAATGATCAGTTTATACTTGATAATATAATTAACAAACCATTCTTCAATATAAAATCAAAATTAGTCACTAAATATAGAAATATTTGGGATATGCGGAGAGTATTAACATATATTCAGTCTGATAGTCAAGTTAATATTGCTTTGTTAATAGTAGATAATAATATTATTGGTAGAGTTTTTACAGAATTAATAGACGACGAGGATATTAAAGACTATTTTGATGATAAGCTTATCATGCTACCCTCTATAAATTTATATATATCAAAGGTAGATATTCGTCCTGATTATCAAGGAACTGGACTATGTAAACCATTATTAAAATACACTCTTGAAATACTCAAAAGTATAGGATATAACATGCTATTTATAGATAACGCATCTAAAACTAGAGATGGTATTCCAGCATGTATATGTTATCTAAAAGCTGGTATTGAAAATGGTTATTCTGTTCATGTAAAAGACAAGGAAAGTGAAGAATTTAGAGTAATGACAGAAAATGATTGTCTGAATGGTTATACTAAAGGATCATATAATTATATAATTGACTAAAACTATTATTTATTAGATAATAAATTTATTCTTTTTTCTTTTGTTCTTTTTTCCATTCTCTATAACTGAGAACTATATATAATAAACAAGTCATACTTAATATACTAGTTTAAATTAACCAAAAACTCACTTGTTTTTAATTTGGGTAAATTCAAGTTATATGTATAGTAATACACTCGTTGGCTCCTTGTTAGATTATTATCTTTAATAAATTTACCATTAAGTCCAACATTCGATAAACAATAAAAATTATATCCATTATTTTTTAAAACATTTGATAAGATTTTATCTACTTCTTTTGCATATTTCATTTCACCTAATATTAACTCTATCTCAAAACAGTTTTCAATTTTATTCCATATCTTATATACACCTTTCTTTCCTATTATTAAAGTTTTAATATTATTATTGTTATTGATAACATATAAATCTAATTTATTATGTTCTATAAATATTTTCCTAAATTCTATTCTATCTATGTAATTATACATCTTAAATTTACTAATTAATTTTCTATAGTAATTATATATGATATCAGTATTTTCTGGTTTATCTGATAAATTATACACATTCTCGATTTTAATAGGAACTATCTCTCTCATATCTTTGTAAAAATAATGTGTTTTCAATAAGTTTTTATATGGTAATCCATACGAATCCTTTTTAAAAAGAAATATAGACTGTTTATTTTTGAATGAATTTAGTAATGTTGATATTAATAATGATGCTAAATTCTTTGATCTATTATACTTTTCTACGCATAAATAATCTACATAATATAAATTTAATAATTTCTTTTTGAATACAATTCTCATTGGCTGAGCATGAATAAAACCTATTATTGTTTTTTTATCATAGCAGGATATGTTTACAGAGTGTTCTTTATTAAAACAATACTTTAAATAACTATAATTAATATTATAATCATTATTAAAGTTATCATTTAGGAATGTATAAACTTCATCTAAATTTGATATATTTTGCTTAAACTTGATATCCGAATTATTCAACTTTATATTAAATTTAGGAATTACACCTATTACTTTTATATCTTGGGAATTTTCATTTCTCATAACCGGTTGCTTGTCCCAAAAATTATGTCGCAATTGTATAAAATAACATGCTGTAATTATTAAAATAGCTATTATATAAAGATACATACTTTATTATTAGCTAAAAAAATATTTCTCGTATAAATACTTAAAACTTTTAATTTATATAACTATAATGATAATTTCGATAGACTTTGATAATTATTTATGTATATTTACTAATTTACTATGTATAATACCTTCTATTCTGTTCTTCATTGACAATAATATTTATGATGGTATATATGTGTTATCAACTGGTACTATATCACTAATATATCATATTAATAATAATGAACCTAAAATTCTTAATAATACTTTTGTAAATCCAACATTAATATCTAATATAGATACTCTATATTCTGAAACACTTATAATTAATATTGCATCTTATCTACTATTCTATAAAAATCTTAATATTAGAGCCTCTCTATGCGCATTCCTTATTCCTATATATATTTATCTAAATACAATAGAAAGTGTAGATGTTGCTCATATTAGATACTCATTTATAATTATAATGGGATTAACAGCAATTATTAAATATTTCACACGATACTTTTATACAAAAACCCTTAAAACTAAGAGATTTTTATTACTGTTATTCGCAGCTTTTTTAAATAGTATAGAAGTTGTAGCATTCGAATATCTTCAAAAAAAATATACCTATAATTTTTATCATTCAATTCATCATATATGTGCCTTTACTTCTATTTGTTTATACTTTTATGGACCTATTACAAATAATTCTCCATATTATTATAATAAAAAAAAGATATTAGATAGTATAAAAAAATGCTGTCGTCATAGTCATAAAGTTACTGCTGAAATATCTCCTAGAATTATATGTTCTGGAGAATCTTCAAATATAGCAGATTTGAATATACCTGGTGCTAAAAACAGATTTTTAGATTAAACCTCCTTATTAGAATTAAGTAGATTTAATAGTATTTAGCAATATATGCTTTGTATGTCTTCTCGTTTTTATTAGTTAAAATAGCCCGACCCTTTACGCCATAATATTTCGAGTTATAAAATACACCAATAGTTGTTAATTCTATATATTTTCCAGGACCCACGCCAACCGACGAAACTATTGTTCGTTTTTTCCAATCTAATACTCTAAGACTTGCTATCAATCCTCCGAAATAATATACATCATCCTTTTTATAGAAATAACTTCCTGGAAAAAATTCACCAGGTTTCATGTCCCAGTAACCATAACGTGTCAGTTGTTCAACTTGAGTTAAATTAGTAAATTTTTTTCGTCTATTTTCAGCATATACCGAACATTCACGTTTTTTATTTATTATGTTATCAATATCTACACCAGCCCGAAAAGCTTCATATAAATGAACCCATTTACGGTATGAACTACTAGCATTTTTTAAAGTTGATATCCAAAACATATTTAGATTATTCGCCTTCTGATAAGCTATTTTATATACTAACTGTGCATATGAATATGAATGGGATTTACAAAAACTATACTTTCTTAGATTAGATAATTTTGATAATAATACCTTTCGTTTATTTTCATCAATATTATATAATGATTTATTGAACCTTTTTCTATCTTCTATTTTCCACTTATTTTTTGATAGACATCTTCTATACTTATCTGCCAACTCTTCGTCTATACCTAATGTATTTGATAATAAACTTATAGCATCGTCGTCATATACAAATTCTGTGCTATAATCTATTTCGTTATTTTTATATCGTGCATCTTTAGCAGCAGGTCTAATTATAGCAAGACATAGTGCAATATCATCTATAGATTTTGGCTTGATCTTCATCATCGCTTTTCTCATCAGGGGTGATTCTGCCAGAGTAATACCTATATTATCTCCATCTTGTAATAATTTGTAAGTTTTCTCATCATATGGACAATCATTAAAGTCAATATTTTTACCAGATATATCTATTAATTGACTTATACCTTTACTTGATAATATATCTATCTTAAATTGTTTAGTTTTTGATATCTCATTCTTATCATATAATATTTGACTCAAGGTTTTCCTATTAATAATAAGTTCTTCAGGTATTCCATCATGAAAGAAGACTATTCCTCCACAATGTAAAGAATAGTGTCTAAATGTATCCTCTAATTCCTTTTTATGTTTATGTATTAGTTCTCTTTTTTCCTTTGGCAAGGATTTTACAAAATTATGAATATCTTCCTTCGCAATTCGTTTGTTAATTCCTACCATTCTTATAGCTTCTCTTAGAGCAGATTTCTCATGCCAATGAACATGATTACTTATCCGTGCTACCTGATTAGGCCAATTTAATTCCAGCTTTAGAAATACCTCATCTCTTAAATAATGAGGAAAATCAAAGTCAATATCTGGTAAATTATTTCTATATTGATTTAAAAATCTGGCAAAACTAATATTAGTTTTTACAGGATCTACGTTACTTATTCCTAACAAATAACATACTAGAGACGAACCACATGAACCTCTTGTAACATGTGGTATATAATTTGTCATTCTGAGTATTTCAGTTGCTCTAATTAAATAATTAGATAAGCCTTTATCTTCTATTAACTCTAGTTCTCTATTCAGACGTTCAATATACACTTTATCATCAGGGCATTCTTTAACAAATCTATCTTGTATATCTTCAATATCATATTCTTTTAACACATTTTTATGGTCTGGTATATTCTTTATGAGTGTCAATTCATGCAGTATTAATTGTTTTTTTCCAATCTTACCATGTTGATATTTATAATTCCAAGGGAAATTAATAGAGGCATTCAGATATTGGTTCATTCTATCGCAAATTTTTATACAGCTTCCAGCCTTTAGATCTAAGATAAGCCCATATTTTTTATTAGACTCTTTATCTTTTCTCAATACTCGCCCTATACATTGAACAAACGTTTTAGGATTTCTTTTCTGCACTTTATCCAGAAATATACAACAATCTAGATTTTTTATATCAGAACCTTCTCTATGTTTGCCAGCACAAAATAGTATCGCATTACTATTTTTTTCAGCGTATTCGCTATAAGATTCATTTGAATCTTTACTCGTATCAATTCCTATGTAAAAGTTATCAAACTTTTTACGCCATAGTTTAGATAACTCATAGCATTTGTCGATGGTTCCACACCATACAATAATCTTTTTATAATACAAATTAGCTATCTTATTTTTACAAATAGTTATGAAATCTTTATCTGTCATCCTTTTATCACATTTTACCCAACATATTTTAGGAGCCACGATTACATCATCGCAAAACGCATCATAGATAGTATAATCTGTTAATACTTTATTATAGGGTTCGTAATCAAGACATGGTGTAGCAGAAAATCCTATACATGATGTATCTTGGTAATTCTGGAGATAATATTTATAAAACTCTTGTGTTGTTTTATTAGTAATACTATGACATTCATCATGTATTATTAAACTAAATTTAATTGACATTTTACTATATTTTTGACCTGATACTAAAAAAGCTCTATTAATTATTAATAGAATAGGTTTTCCCCATATAGTGGCACTACTAATAGATGAATACCAATTACCTGGTTTATTTTCAGTATAATTAATCACCAAGAATTTGCTATTTATATCAGCATATCCTTTTTCTTTTAGTGTAGTCTTATTAAATTGTTCAATTAAAATTGATTTTTGCTCACATACCCATAGTATATTTCTATTAGGATAGATTTCATTATATTTAGAAATTAATTCCAATCCAACCCAAGATTTACCTGTTCCTGTGGCATGAAAATGAACTCCTGAATCAAAATCATTATTAACCGAACAGTTTATCGCGTCAATCTGGTTTGTTCGCAACATTGTTAATCCAAATAAATTCTATATAATCAATATCAAATTTAAATATAATTATTATATATAATGAGTAATTGTAAAAAATATAAAAAAACAAAAGTTCCGAAATGTAATGACCAAGAAGGTTGTCACTGGGTAGTAAGAAAAGGATGTATTGATGATGTGGTAGAAGTCAAACAACCTACTGTTGCAAGAGACTTTTTAAGTAATAAAACTAACGCAACTGTTTTTTTAGTAGATATTCCGGATTCTTCCTTAGACTATCCTGATTTTCCAGATGAAGCGGTATATGTTGAAGATAGAGACAATAATACTAAATCTTGCTATTATCCAGAATGGATATATGATAATAAAAAACGAACAAATCATATTAAATGCAAATCAGAGGATGAGTACGATAAACTTAAATTAGACTATTATAAAGCACAAGATGAAGCCGAAGATAAAAATTTTATATTGATTACCAAAGATATAGTATCAATGATTGTTGAAAATGGTGGAATTCGAGGTGATCTTGTCGAAAATATAAATGAACATGGTTATAGAACTGAAGGATTATATATTTTAGATAATAATTCACGTGGTGATTTAATAATATCCAGATTAGGAATGGAAAGTGATTCTTATGGTAATGTCCCATCTACATTTTCATTAAATGAACAATATAGCCCAGGATATTGGACAAACGCATTATCACCATTTAACAATAATGTTATTAATCTATCTGATGTAGATGAATCAAGTGAATCTTACTGGCATAGTGGCGATGAACAACCAGAACCACTTCATATTTCCAATTTAAAAGGTCTTAAAAAAGACAAACACGTTTATGTTGATGAGGAACATGGAAATATAAAAATATATTTATCTTTTATGGCTCTTATTTATAAAGGAGACCTAAATGCCGACGAATTATTAAAAAAACTTGATCCTAAGAATATCGATGTAGATTATTTTGGAGGTGGGTCAGAAAATACAATTTACGTATATCCATTAGACGAAAATACAGCTGAACTTAGAACTTATTAAAATTATACAATAATATCTATACCTAAATAAAATAAATAAATAATTATAAATTTGATATTAAAAATTACTTATTTATATTAAACAAAGATGAGTGTTAATGGCGAATTACAATATTCTAAACTTTCCAAAGATATAACTAAATCTCTATCTAAAAAAGATAAAAAAGATAACGGTATATTTTTCACACCACCAAACACTATTGCTGAAAATATAAACATGATAAGTGATTACATACAAGATGATATGGATATTCTTGAACCATCTTGTGGATCGGGCGAATATATAACGCAATTAAATGATTTATATCCTAACTCTAGAATTACAGGTGTTGAATTTAATGAAACCATATACAATCAAATAGAACAATTAAATGACATAGATAACGTAACCATTATTAATGCCGACTTTTTAGAATATAATGATAATAAAAAATATGACCTTATAATAGGTAATCCTCCATATTTTGTTATGAAAAAAA
>Ga0209092_10000846_pt1 | contig 30984 bp, 50 predicted proteins | sample FraStrMetagenome_FD_187446 | JGI IMG/M metagenome (GOLD analysis project Ga0209092, IMG submission 187446) | Marine eukaryotic phytoplankton communities from Arctic Ocean - Fram Strait ARC3M Metagenome (SPAdes) (version 2) | ecosystem: Environmental > Aquatic > Marine > Oceanic | place: Fram...
GGTTGTGTTCGACGACACAACCTTTTCTCTTGACTAGCCTGCGTAATAGTAGTATTATATAAGTATTATTACTCACAACAAAGGACGGGACAAATTTGAAAATGAAAATTATCACAGGTAATGCTAACACAACATTAGCACAGAGTATTGCAGATAAATGTTTTGCTACATTAGTTCCAGCGGATGTTAAAACATTTGCAGACGGAGAAACAAGTGTAGAGTTTTTAGAAAATGTTAGGGGAGAAGATGTTTTTATTATTCAAAGCACATCAAGTCCTGTTAACGACAATCTAATGGAACTATTAGTAATGATTGATGCGGCCAAGCGTTCAAGTGCTAGTCGTATTACAGCAGTTATTCCTTACTTTGGTTACGCACGTCAAGATCGTAAGAGTGCAAGTCGTACTCCTATTACAGCAAAACTAGTAGCTAACTTGTTAACAACAGCAGGCGCAGATAGGATCCTTACAATGGATCTACATGCAGGGCAAATACAGGGATTCTTTGATATTCCTGTAGACGATTTAACAAGCCGTATTGTATTTGCTGAAGACATCAAAGCAAATGTAGGTACAGATGGAAGCACAGTATTTGTAAGTCCAGATGCCGGCGGTGCAGTTCGTGCTAGGAAGTTTGCAGACATGTTCCATTCAGATATTGCTATTGTTGATAAGATGCGTCCTCAAGCAGGCAAGAGTGAAGTTATGAACTTGATCGGCGATGTTAAAGATAAACACGCCATTCTAGTTGATGACATTGTTGATAGCGGTGGCACGTTATGCAAAGCCGCTGAAGCAATTATGAAAGCCGGAGCATTGTCAGTTCGTGCATATATCACACATGGTGTATTAAGTGGAGAGGCATGTCAGAAGGTTGAGAAGAGTGTACTCACAGAACTAGTAATTACTAATACTATTACTGATCGTTGTCCTCAGAACTGTAAGAAGACACGACAGGTTAGTGTTGCTCCATTATTTGGCGAAGCAATCCGTCGTGTAACTAACGAGGAGTCAGTGTCTAGTCTATTTGCTTAATCGTAATGACCGCCTAAGACAGCAACACGGTTTATATCATTTTGATAAACTTGTTCTTCACGTTCTGCATACGCTTGATCAAAGCCTTGTTCGTGGATATACATTTCGTTGTTGCCCCAAAGTCTTTTAAAATATGAATTGTAGGTTTTTTCGACATCTTCATCGGACCAACTTAGATCAATAAGTTTTCCTTTGATTATCCAATTAAGTCTATTGGCTTCTTTACGCACATATGGTGAACACATTAGTTTCTCCTTGTTACATATGTATTTACATAGACGGCAATTTGTTAGCGCAAACTCAGACTATTTTTGGTGTTGACAATACATAGACGTTGTGTTAAAATACAAGAGTAATTTAAGTGAGCTAAATACTATATCGGAGTACAGTATGAAAAAACGAACACGAAGTATTTTAGAAGAACTTAATAATCTTCCCTTGCGTAAGAGTAATGATCACTTAATCGAATCTTCTGCAAATAATATTATTGAAAGTGCTATTAATTTATTAAATAGAATTAATGAACAGTACGACGAAGTAACAGCAAGCGAACTTGAAAGACGTTTTTTAAATTCTATAAGAACTGGCGATCCTAAGAAGTTTAAGCGTGTAATTGGTAAAATTATAGAGAGTAAACAATGAAAATAGAAGACTTATTAGAAGCACCTAAAGCTAAAAAAGATTCAAGTTGGATTAAGAAAGCTGACGATTGGATGCGTGGTTCGTTTATGCAACAACAGATTGATAAAGCTCAATCTAAGACAGGCATGGCAGGCCCTGCCGGAACAAGTACACCGGTAAAAAAAGCAGTTAAAAAGAAGAAGCCTGGCAAAGCACAGTTTAAGAGTGACAAAATTAATACTAAGAAGATTCCAACATCAGCACAGTTTAAAGATCCAGCAAACATTGTATGGGCTTGGGAACCTTCTAGGAATTCATGGCTAGCAAATGATAAGAATAGTATTCCGTTAGATGCAAAAGCTGGAGCAGTACAATACAATAAAACAGATAGAAGTCGTAGAGGCTTTTACGAAAGTAAAGTATCTACAAAGCAAGTATTAAAAGAAGGCGGCAACATATTTAAATCTGAACCAGACAAAAAACTAATGGTTCAGCGTATTGCTACGCCAGACGTGCATCCTACTATTCAGTTTATTGAAAAGATTACAGGCTTAGTGTTTGACGAACAAGATTGGTTAGGTACTACTGGTAAAAAAGAACATGCAGACGGGTCGGTTGAAAAGAATAGCTCAGGTGACTTGGATCTAAACACAGACGAAAACAAAGTAAGCAAGCAAGAATTAATTGCTACACTTACAGCGTGGTGTAAGAAGCAAGGCATTGCTGATGCGGATATTATGAACAAAGGCCGTACTAAGCAGGATGGTTGGATTCAGCTAGCCGGTGCCCAAGTACACTTTCGCACACCTATCAAAGGCGATGCTAAGAACGGCTTTGTTCAAACAGACTTTATGTTTTCACTTAATCCTGACTTCCAACGCGGAGCCAAGCGTGGAGGAACAGAACGGTTTGGTGGAATGGACAGAGCAATATTGTTGTCAAGTTTAGCAAGAGGCCGCGGATATAAGTTTAGTCCTGTGTTAGGTGTTGTTGATCCTAACAATGGTGACCAAGTAGTTACTAATGACTGGAGCAAAGGTATTCCAGAACTATTGTTAGGCAAGGGTGCTAAAGAAACTGACACGCACACAGTTGAAAGTATGCTTGCATTTTTAAAGAAAGATCCAAACTACGAAGAACTAATTGCTCCGTGGAAAGAAACAATGACCAAGGCTGGCAAAGAAGTACCTGAGAGTAGCAACGAAATTATTGATATGGCACACAGGATGAGCAGATGAGATTTGTTGAATTTAAACAACCAGTAAAGCAACCTCTTAAAGAAATGGAAGCCCGTATCCAACATGCAGAAGACCTAGTATTTTGGGAAGGCTCTAAAGGAGCAATGCGAGCAGTTGAAGCACTTCGCAGTATGTCAGGAGACGCCCATAAAGCAGTAACACTTAAATGGGACGGAAGTCCTGCAATGGTGTTTGGGCGAGACGATGCAGGCGAGTTTATATTCACAGATAAGTCAGGATTCATGGCAGTCAAAACAGATGGTAAAGCAAAGAGTGCAGAACAACTACAAGATATTATGCTTAGTCGAAGTGGCGGCAAGTACCGCGAAGATCCAAAGCGCATAGCATTTGCCGCCGAGTTATCAGGACTGTTTACTGTATACGAAAAAGCAACGCCAGCAGATTATAGAGGGTTCTTCAAAGGCGATCTATTATATAAGTCAACACCGGTAATTAAAGAAAAGAACTATATCTTTAAGCCACAGATTGTTGAGTATGCAGTAGATGTAGACAGTGACTTAGGTAAGCGTATAGGCGCAAGTACATCCGGCATTGTAATACATAGAGAAGTAGATGCAGATGGCAATGAAAGTCCGTTTGATAGCATTGACTTGTTTAATAATCAAAAGGATTTACTAGTAGTACCTAGTGTAACTACAGTAGCACCTGTCGAAGTTGACACAGGTGTTATTGACCAGCTCGTACAAACTATTAAACAAAATGCCGCAGGTGTAGACGAATTACTAAATGCTAACACCTTAGCAACACAGCAAATGAAAGCACTACCTGATTTGCTGTATACATACATGAATAGTAAAGTTGACTCAGGTCTAACTAATCTAGGTGCAGACTTTGCATCTTGGCTGGAGAACAGAAAACAAGTTTCAGATAAAATGAAAGTTAAAGTGTTACAATATATTGGTCAACACAAGGTTGCGTTCGCATCAATGTGGACTGTAGTAACAGCAGTTATGGCTACCAAGGACAATATTATTAATAAATTTGATAGCCAAGGCGGCGAGGTTAAACAAAGCATTAACGGTCAACCAGGCGGCGAAGGCTATGTATTAGCTCACCCCAAAGGCGATATGAAGTTTACATCAAGAGCAACATTTAGTGCGGCAAATAGAGCGGTAGTAAGATGACAGAAAAATTTACAGCATCACAATGGGCAGAGATAGAAGGTGGACACGTAATGACGCCTTCAACTGATTATAATGATTTAATGGACGAAAGCCAAGTAGCAAAACCATACTCGTTTATTAAAGATATAAGCGAAGCAAGACTAACACGAACAGATGGCGGTGTTAAGACACTTACATATACTGACTGTAAAGAAAGAATGTATCTTACTATTCTTATGCTTGAAGTTCTTAGACAGTATCCAACTTATGCAAGGACAGCGGCAAACTATGCTAGAATGACTAAAGGCCAATACAACTACTTTGATGCTAAAAAATCTGACTTACACAACTTCATTTATTTCCTAGTAGGAGATAGCAATGCACAAAATAAACTTAAAGATCCTGATGCGGCAAAACGTCTAAGAGAATCTACTAAAATTAATCTTAGTTTATTAAATGCTTACTTGACTAGTGTTAGTAATAATACATTGCCAAATAGAGTAAGTGAGCTTTTAATTAAACTAGAAAGTGATCTTTCAATAACTAATACCGACTACAAAGCAGTAAGACGAATTCTTACACAGTTTAGTAGTGCTAGTTTAGGTAATAAACAGAAAGTTGTAACAAGATTGCTTATTGCGGCAAGGGCAAAGTTACGTACTAGTGATTTAATTGACGACTTTAGTAAACTAGCCGCAGATAAGAATCTAGAAACATCAGCAGTAGTAGACAACGAGCCTACAGTTAGTACACCAGACTTGGGTATGAGTGCCAAAGATGCCAGTTTGTATAGATACTTAGTAGGTACTCAAAACTTAGCACAAGCTAGACAGTTCTTAGCGTTAGCATCACAAGGACGATCAATACCAAATACATATGTACAAGCGTATTTGCCTGCTATTAAAATGATAGACGATATAGTACAAGCTGGCCCAACATATGTACAACATTTGCGTAATCTGCAACAGAGAGCCAAAAAGAGCCGATAACACCTGGTTTTTTCCTTAGAGACTAAATACATATAACAAACTCATAGAGTAATGAGTATGTCCATTTAAGATTATAGGAGAAATAAAATGGCAGGAATAGGTTTTGGAACTAATTATGATGCATTTGCAGGAAACGGTTTAGGCCCGCAAACACGTATTATTAACTTAGCAAAGTCAAACATGACACAAGCAGAACTAGATGCGGCTATGCAGTATCTAACAATGACTGATGTTGCAGGTACAAACGATGCACATACTATTGCAGGTATTAGTGTATTAACTGAATCAGGTGTTTTCACAAGCGGAACAACTGACGCAGTACAAGTTGCAATTCAAGGTACAGGCGCATTTACAGCGGCTTCCAACTTTGGCACAGGTTCAACTGGTATCACATCGACACTAGTTGCTACATTTGTAGACTAATTTAGTTACAGCAATATAAGGGTAACATTTATTTGTTACCCTTTTTAATCAATTTAGGGAGTCATTAAAATGGCAGGATTAACAAGAACAAACGGCTTTGCTGATTATTTAACAGGTTCAGTAAGAACACACGGAGCAGATATTGCTTTCTTTAAAGTAACAGTGCGTTCAACAAGCAATGCAGACAACACAGCGATCAACTTACAAACAGAAGATGACGGAGCTGATGAACTAGTAGAACTAGTAATCAGAGAAACAGGTGCAGTTGCATCATTTGTTGCTTCTGGATCTGCTGGCGCTATGGCATTAGTATTTGATAGCCACAACCACTCAGCAGATTCACTTGCAGTAGTAATTGAAAACATTGATGGTATCGGTACAGATACAATTGTCGAAGTAGCAGACCAGTTAACTTTTAAGTAAACTAGTTACAGTATTAATTAAAGGTTCACTTTTAAGTGGGCCTTTTTTTATGACCTATAAGTAAATACATGCAAGTAACAATACACTCATTAATAGATATAACTGAAACAAACGCTCGCAAAGGCTCTGATCGAAAGATCTATAGCCAACAGCAAAATTATATGACTCTTATGCAAACAATTGGATTGCGCAGTAACTATGAAATAGATATACCTGTGTATATGCATCAAGTCAAAATTGATGGCAAGTTTGGCAGTAATTATACTGGTAAGCAAAACGTATGGAGTATACAGTTAAACTACCAATCAAACGATGATGTTGATGTATTGAGAAATGATTTAAACTTAGTGCCTATCATTGTTGGACTTGACGAGACTAGTATACAAGATGCAAACGTATTTAGAACTACTGATCCTATACATAAAAATCTATTAGTTAAAGTAGTAGATAATACAATTTTATAGAACTATAAATACTATTACAAAAGGCATACACTATACCTCAGAAACAGTCTTCGGGCACCATACGCAAGATAACACCGACAGGAAATAATAGTAATGGCCACTGCCTTAGAAAAAAAGAATCTAGAAGCACACGTTGATCTATGCGAACAACGCTACAATGCACTTGAAGGTCGTATGGTAAAAATTGAATCTAAAGTAGAACACATTCATATAGATATACTACATGGCAACAAAGCTATGATGAAGGTACTTATCGGAACTGCTGGTACTATTGTAGCAGGATTATTGTCAACCATAGTCGTTATACTAATTCAATTTAGTTAGTCTGCTAAATACAAGTGTTATGTATTTAAGAGAACTCACAGATCACATCACCGAAAAACAAGTATGGGCACGTTCTGGAAAGAAGGTCGTTCGCAAATATCGCTGTTCAGGTGGTAAAAGACATGGCAGGATTGTAAGTAGTCCTGCGGCATGTTTCGCCGCGCCTGATATGAAAAAGCGCATGTTAATGAAACGTACAAAAGCCAGACTAGGTAATAGAATGGCCCGTAAGTCTAAGCGTACTAAGAAACAAAATCCAGCAAGCCGTAGAGTTCAGCAGATGAACAAGAGTAGTAGAAAAAGATGAAGCTACGTGAACTAATTACTGAATGGGTATGCGGGGATTGTAGTGCTGAACCTTGCCAATGCAGTAGCTTAGACGAGGGCGCTCGATCTATTTGGGGGCGTAGTGGAACTAAACAAGTCCGCAAGTATCGTTGCACTAGTGGACAGCGTAAAGGACGCATTGTTGCAAAAGCGGCAACATGTAATGCTCCAATTAACCAAACTTCTCGTGTTACTATGAAGAAGACAAAACGGGCTAAGGCCAATAAGATAAAGATTAACACAGCAAAAACTAAGCGTACTAACACAGCTTCAAGACGGTTGTCAAGAATTAACAAACGTCCAAAGAGAAGATTTGCTAAAGGAAGGTCAAAGAAAATATGAGATATCGTGAGTTTAAAAAAGAAGCACGTACAGATGAGATCCTTCCAGCTATTGCAGGCGGCGTAGCTAAAGTAGGCGCAGGAATTGCTAAAGCAGGCGCAAAAGCAGTAGGCGGCGCAGTTGCTAAAGTAGGTGCGAAAGCAGTTAAGGCAGTTGGTAGTGCAGGCAAAAGCATGGCAACTAAAGTAGCCGGTGCTGCCGCAGATAAGTTAAGTCAAGAATTAATTAAGCGTGGATCTAAAATTCCAATGCCGACTGAAAAAGGTGCAAAAGAATTTGAAATTGATGATGTTAACGGTGACGAAGTAACGCTAGTTAACCCAGATGCATCAAAGGCTCCTGAAGAGCCAGAGAAAGTTACATACAAAAAACAAGACATTGATACTATTGTGCAAGGTCTCCAACAGGGCGCAGGCGGAAACAATCCAAATGCTACAATTGGAAACCAAAATCCATGAAGATTAATGATCTTATATCAGAGTTTACAATTGCAATGAGCAATGAAGAAAAGACACTGTTGAATTCGATTAAGGGAGCAATGCCTTATGAGAGTTTTAACGAACGAGAGCAGTTCATAATGACTAATCTCATTCGAAAGAGTCTGGTAAGTAAAGTACATAACAATGGATACACTCTGGTAACTCAAAATGGACCAAGCATCACTAATATCTGAACTTGAAGCAATAGTTAATAAAGGCTTCGAAGACTTCCCTTTTCCTTATGTTAAAGGGAATAGTATTCGCATAGGCAAAGTTGTCATACGTAAAAGTAAACACGGCTACTTAGTATACAACACAGAAATTAACAAACAAACTGCACATACGTTTAGTAAAGCAAGTGCAATTGCAATGGCGAACTGCATTGCAAAAGGACGTGATAGCCAGATAACAACTACTATTATGGATATCGATAAAACAATAGAAAAGCACTATATGGATTCACTTTATTTTAAAAATAACTATGAAAGAACCAAAGATATGTTTAGAAAAGAAGTATTATCGACTAGATTAGACCTTGCGGTATCAAATACAGAACGAGCAAGGGCTCTTCTTGATGACTATATATACAGTTAGATGATAAATAATAATAACAGAGTTTATAGCAATGCTATACATTAGACAAATACTAGGAAGAGTTAACAATGAACATTAGAGAAATAGCAAAACCGATTACAAGTGCTACACTTAACGAAAACATGGCACAGAAGTTTGGAACTAAACTAGATTTAGAAAAGTTCAACTTTGCACAGTTAGAAGATGCACGTAACAAGTTGCGGTCACAGGTTAGAGATATTGAAACTAACGAAAGTTTCAATGCAGTACATACAGAAAGCTATCAAAAGTCAAAATTGTTCCTAGACATTTTGAACAAAGCTATTATTGAACGAGCAGACGAAAAAGGTATTCCTACCGCAGAAGAGCTTGCTGAAACTGTTGTTAACGAAGGCGAAGAAGATAAAGCACAATTAGTAATGGCTTCGAAAGACATGGTAGACAAACTAACAGGCTGGATGGAAGACACAGCAGAAATGCAGTCAGAGTCAATGTTAGAACTAGCTGATGCTATCCGTGACGAAATGGGCAGTGAAACAAGTGAAGCATTTACAGCGGCAATTAAACCTGCTCTTGATGCATTATATGCTGAAATGGAAGTTACTCGTGTTGCACTAACAGGCGGCGTAGGCATGTTAACTGGCGAAGGTGAGCCTGTAGACACTATGGGTGCTGAAGAGCCAGACATGGATATGGAACCAACAGTTGACGATGCAGAAGGCGATGCTATGGCAGATGCCGGTGATGACTTTAGTGCAGATGCGGCAGCAGATGGCGGCGAAGAGCCAGCAGGACGACCTACACGTGAGTCAGTTGAGCGTTCACGCAAACTTGGACAAGTGCTTTCAAAAAAAAAGTAAATGAGGCTGTAAGTACAGACCAACTTTACAAAGTTCTTAAAGTATTATCACAAAGCAACCGTAAAACATACTCCTTCGATGAACTCGATAAGATTATGCAAAACGCTTTGCAAGTTCAATTTACTTATGAAGTATTTAAAAGTGCATACGATGCCGATCCAGGCATCGCTGATATAGTAAAAAACTTTGACGAAACCCAAATTGAATTTAGTGATGGTGATAAAACGCCTACTGCTAATGTCAAAGGTGATAACACAGTAGCTAATATGGCAAAGTCTGCAACTAGATCAAATTCAGGACTATAATATACTTGACATACTCTTAATTCCCTGCTATAATATTAATTAATTAGGAGACTTAACGTATGACAAGAACAACTGAAGAAGTTGTAGACCAAATCAAAAACTTAATCGAAACTAACGTGAAGCCAGCAGTTGCCGGACATGGAGGAATAATTGAATTCCTCTCATACAAAGATGGCAATTTAGTAGTTGAACTAGGCGGAGCATGTTCTGGATGTTCGAGTAGTATTGAAACACTCAAAATGGGTGTCGAGAATATGATTAAACATTTTGTACCGGAAGTTCTTACTGTATCATCAGAAGATGGTATTAGTGATGTAGCACCGTATTACACCGATCATTACGATGACTTCAACATGAATGACTACGGCCGTGACGGATTAGATCATGAGTAGTTTAATTACCCCCAAATACGAATACAAGCCAATCTCGCGCAAGCAAGTAGAAGGCAAGCGCAAATACATGACACCTGATGGAGGTGCTGTGGCAAGTGTAACAACTATCCTTGATGCAACAAGTGACAAGTCAGGACTTATGGCCTGGCGTAAGCGTGTAGGTGAAAAGAAAGCACAGGAAGTAGTTACAGAAGCGGCAGGTGTTGGCACACGTATGCACAAGTATCTTGAGGACTATGTTGACTTTGGTGAACTACCTGAACCAGGAAGCAATCCATTTGCTAAAAAAGCACACAAGATGGCACAAGAAGTAGTTAAACATGCTATGGGCGATGTTGATGAGATATGGGGGAGTGAAGTTGCTCTTTATGTTCCGCAAATGTATGCAGGTACTACCGACTTAGTAGGACAGTACAAAGGCCAACCTTGTATTATGGACTTTAAACAAACGAATAAACCTAAGAAGCTAGAGTATGTACAAAACTATTTCTTACAGCTAGTAGCATATGCAGAAGGACACAACGAAATTTACGGAACTAATATTCGCGAAGGACATATCTTTATGTGTAGTCGCGGAGATGATGGCATGCTCCTAGGCGGAGAAACATATCAGCAGTTTGATGTGTGGCCACATGAATATGATGAATGGCGTAATGAATGGTATAACAGAGTTTATACTTATTACGAGAAGTTCGCATAAATATGTTAGTATAGGAGACAATAATGGCTGTAGTTCAAATTAGTAGAATTCAAGTGCGTAGAGGGCAGAAGAACGCAGGTTCAGGCCTTCCGCAATTAGCAAGTGGTGAAATAGGTTGGGCAGTAGATACCCAAGAAATGTATATTGGTAATGGTAGTGTATCAGAAGGTTCGCCGGCAGTTGGTAACAGTAAAATACTTACTGAGCATGATAACATTTTTACATTTGCAAACACTTATACCTACAAGGATACAGCATTACAAACAGGAGCGTCAGCCACAACTCCAATTAAGCGTACACTGCAATCTAAGTTAGATGAAGTTGTATTTGCCAAAGACTTTGGTGTTCTTAATGATGGCAGTAACGTAACGGTAGCATTACAAAGAGCAGTAGATCAACTGTTTTTAAACAGTGCAACTAAAGCAAACAGTTCAAGTAGAGTTATACTACAACTTGAGCCAGGCGAGTATACAATTGATAACATAATCTTTGTTCCTCCGTATGCTACAATAGTAGGTGCCGGCATTGACAAAACAGTAATCAATGCAAGTACTAACACTGCATTTAAAATGGTTAACAGTTTGTCAACTCCAGGTGCTCCTGCGAATGAATCAACAACCGATACATCTAATCAGTCAAGAAACATTTTAATGCAAGGCATGACAATTAAGCAAACAACAGCACACTCTGCTATTGAATTGCAAAGTACTAAAGACAGTACGTTTAGAGATATTAAATTTTATGGTGCTTGGAGCATTGGTGATGCATTAACATCAGGACAAACTGCCATCAACGCAATTAGTTTAGCTACAACAGTAACAGTTTCTAATAATAAATTTGAAAACTGTACCTTTACTAAGTGGAGTTATCCAGTTAGATCAAACGATGATATTACTAACAACATTTTTAGTAATTGTGTGTTTGATACAAATTTATACGGAGTTGTATTTGGACAAGGAACTGTTATTGGTGCACCAAATCAAGCAACTGGACCAAGTAATAATCATATTAGCCACTGTACTTTTGATAACATTGCTCGCGAAGCAATATGGGTTGAGAATGGTACGCACAATCAAAGTAACAACAACAGATTTATTAGCGTAGGTAATGTAAACGGCACTGAAGCCGCGGCAACATATGCTATCATTAAATATGTAGACTTGCACAATGATAGTACTCATGATTATTTTAAACGTTTTGAACAGTTGTCTTATAACTCAACGTTTAATAGCAATAAGTTTATGCCGATCATTCAAGGGTCGTGTAACAGTGAATTGAACTTCCAAGATCAACTACCTGTAGTTACACAAGATCCTGCACTACGTTATTTTAAACTACCGGGTGATGCTGATGTGTCATATAGTATTGACTATACATACGACAGTACGGCAGTAGAAGCATACCGCAGTGGCGTAATGCATATTACAGTAGACTCCGCAAATGATAATTTGTTAGTTAGAGATGAATACGATTATGTAGGCGATAGCAGTTATGAAACAAATCTAGTATTAACTGCAAACTATATAGACTTAGATGCAGACACAGTAAAAGATACAATTGAAATTACGATTCTTAATAGTACTGCCGCAGATCAAGGCACTATTAAGTTCCGTGTTAGACAAAAACGCTAATCATTAATGTTGGATAAATGAAACAAAAAACATATGAGGATAGACTTGTAGAATGGTCTAACTTTAGAAACTCTTTGGAAAATTCCCAAGACCCAATACAAGATGTAATAGACTACTATAACCAGATTCCTATGGTTAGCATACACACAGACCCTTATAACAAGGATATGTGGCCAAATCCGTGGGAATTAATTTACGAAAATGAGTATTGTGAGTATTGCATTTTGCTAGGAATGTGTTATACTTTACAATTAACAGACCGGTTTTCTCGAGAGGATTTCGAGATACATATAACACTAGACGAAAACAAAAGTCAGCATTATTATCTTTTATACGTACAAGGCAGAGTTCTAGGATACGAAAAAAATAACCATGTTAACGTTAATCAAATTAAAGAAACCCTAATTTCGCAATGCGTCTATCAGATGCCGCGGCGACAATAAATATCAACAGTAGACGAGGAGAAGATTAAAAGATGTCAAACGGAATAATGGTTGTAAAGCGCAACGGAACGCAGGAAAGACTTAACATTGAAAAAATTCATGTTGTAGTACAAGAAGCATGTGACGGACTAGCAGGGGTTAGTAGTTCACAAATTGAAATGAACGCAAACTTGCAATTTTATGATGGCATGAGTACTAACGAAATACAAGAGGTGTTGATTAGATCAGCTAATGACTTAATTAACTTAGACGCTCCGAACTATCAATATGCGGCAGCACGTTTGCTTTCGTACTCTACTAACAAGCAAGTGTTTGGTGAGTACAATGCAATTCCGTTACGTAGAATGATTGACCTTAACATTGAGCGCGGACTATATGATACAAATATTCTTGTTGATTATACTGACACAGAACTAGAAACACTCGACGGTTATATTCGTCATAAGCGAGATGAAAACTTTACCTATGCAGGCATGCGCCAAGTAGTAGACAAGTATCTTGTACAGGATCGTTCAACAGGTGAACTATTTGAAACTCCTCAGTTCATGTATATGATGATTGCGGCAACACTATTTGCAAACTATCCAGCAGAAACACGTATGCACTATGTAAGGAGATACTACGATGCGACCTCACTTTTTAAAATTAATATCCCAACGCCAGTCATGGCCGGAGTTAGAACACCTGTGCGACAGTTTGCTTCGTGTGTCCTTGTTGACAGTGATGACACCCTTGACAGTATCTTCGCTAGTGATATGTCGATTGGTAGATACACTGCACAAAGAGCGGGTATCGGAATCAATGCAGGCCGCATCAGAGGCGTCAACTCACGCATCAGGGGAGGAGAAGTAGCACACACAGGTATTGTCCCGTTCCTAAAGAAGTTTGAATCAACAGTACGTTGTTGTACACAAAATGGTGTACGTGGCGGCAGTGCAACTACACACTTCCCGTTTTGGCATCAAGAGATTGAAGACATCCTTGTACTAAAGAACAACAAAGGTACTGAAGACAATCGTGTACGTAAGTTAGATTATTCGATTCAACTTAACAAAACTATGTATGAAAGATTGTTATCTGGAGGCAATATAACATTGTTCTCGCCGCACGATGTTCCAGGGTTATACGAAGCATACTTTGGTGACCCGTTAGAATTCCAGGCATTGTACGAAAAATATGAACGTGCTACGAGCATTAAGAAACGTACTGTATCAGCAATGGAGTTGTTTTCTGCGTTGATCAAAGAACGTGCAGAAACAGGACGTATCTACATTATGAATGTTGATCACTGTAATACACACAGCTCATTTAAAGATAAAGTTTACATGAGTAACTTATGTCAAGAGATTACATTGCCAACTAAGCCACTTAATCATATCGATGACGAAGAAGGCGAAATTGCATTGTGCATTTTGAGTGCCATTAACGTAGGTATAATTAAAGACTTAACTGACTTAGAAGAGCTATGTGAGCTTGCAGTACGGGCGCTAGAAGAAATTATTGATTATCAAAACTACCCAATACTTGCCGCTGAAAAAAGCACAAAGGCACGAAGAAGTTTAGGTGTAGGCTATATTGGCCTAGCACACTACCTTGCAAAGAATCATGTTAAGTATGACGATCAAGAAGCATGGCAACTAGTACATGACTTGTCAGAAGCGTTCCAATATTACTTGCTTAAAGCCAGCAATAAATTAGCGCAGGAACGAGGCCCATGTGAGTACTTTAACCGTACTAAATACAGTGACGGCATCATGCCTATCGACACTTATAAGAAAGATGTTGATACTATTGTGGAGCACAAGTTAAACTATGATTGGGACAGTCTACGGGCATCTATCAAAGAACACGGCCTCAGGCACAGCACTTTGTCAGCACAAATGCCTTCAGAGAGTTCGTCCGTTGTGTCAAACGCAACAAACGGAATTGAGCCACCTAGGGGATACTTGTCCGTTAAGAAAAGCAAAAAAGGGCCTCTTAAGCAGATTGTACCACAGTATACTACACTAAAGAACCACTACACGTTGTTATGGGACATGCCATCAAACACAGGATATATAAATACTGTTGCAGTAATGCAGAAGTTTTTTGATCAAGCAATTAGTGGCAACTGGAGTTATAACCCTACGCACTTCCCAGACAATGAAGTTCCAATGAGCCAGATGATACAAGACTTGTTAACAACATATAAATTAGGTTGGAAGACTAGTTACTATCAAAATACATATGATTATAAAACAGATCCAAGTGAACTAGAAGATGATTTACCGTTAGAAGCACTAGCACCTAGTGAGATGGATATGACCGAAGAAGAATGCGAGGCATGCAACATTTAACGGTTGACACATTAATACTATTATAATATAATAATAGCATAGACACAGTAAGGAAGAAGCTAGATGGCAAAGACAATATTTAACCAAGAAAAAGTAGACTTCACAAAACAGAATATGTTCTTCGGAGCAGACATGAATACACAGCGTTACGATACATTCCGTTTTCCGGTGTTTGATAAACTAAATCAAACCATGCTGGGATATTTTTGGCGGCCAGAAGAAGTAAGTCTACAAAAAGATCGTGCAGACTTTGCTAACTTCCGCCCAGAGCAGAAGCATATCTTTACAGCAAACTTAAAGTACCAAACGCTACTTGACAGTGTTCAAGGACGCGGCCCATGCCTAGCATTTTTGCCGCATGTTTCATTGCCTGAACTAGAAGGATGTATTGTTACTTGGGACTTCTTTGAAACAATCCATTCACGTAGCTATACGCATATTATGAAAAACGTGTACGCTGATCCATCAGAAGTTTTTGATACTATACTAGATGACGAGAAAATTATTGCTCGTGCAACTAGTGTCACTAAGCATTACGATGCATTTACTGAAGCTGCCGACGCATACAATCACAGAGGTGAAGGTAGCATGGCTGACGTTAAGAAAAAACTATATCTTGCAATGATGACAGTTAACATCCTTGAAGGATTGCGTTTTTATGTAAGTTTTGCATGTACCTTTGGCTTTGGAGAACTAAAGCTAATGGAAGGTAGTGCTAAGATTATTAGTCTTATTGCTCGCGATGAAGCTCAGCATTTAGCGTTATCGACCCATGTATTGAAACTATGGGCACAAGGCAAAGATGATCCAGAGATGGCTAAGATTGCTAAAGAGTGTCAAGAAGAAGTATACGAGTTGTGGCGCGAATGTGTTGAAGAAGAAAAGGATTGGGCAGACTATTTGTTCAAAGACGGGTCAATGATTGGTCTTAACACTACACTGCTTAACCAGTATGTTGAATACATTGCTAACCGTCGACTTAAAGCACTTGGTCTTAATGCTATCTTTGATGCACCAGTAAACACTAATCCGCTTCCGTGGACACAGCATTGGTTGTCAAGTTCAGGCTTGCAAGTTGCTCCACAGGAAACAGAAGTAGAATCATATATCATCGGCGGCATTAAGCAAGATGTGTCAACTGATACACTTAAAGGATTCAGTTTATGATAGAAATTTGGGGCAAACCAGCGTGTCCATTTTGCGATCAAGCAAAGGCACTCTGTGAGGCTCGACAGTTAGAGTATACCTATAAGCAATTAGGTACAGACTTTAATCGAGAAGAAGTACTGGAAACTTTTCCAGGCGCAAGAACGTTCCCACAGATTAAAGTAAACAATGAAAATATCGGTGGGTACGACAAGCTAGGTGCATACCTAGAAGACACTAACTATAACGGAACAGGATGGTCATTATAAATGTTAATTGAAGCACCATATAAAGTAGGCGACACAGTCTCTTTTAAATTAAACTCAGGTGAAGAACTTGTATCACGACTTGAAACGGAAACGACAACGTCATATACATTACGTAAACCAATGGTTCTTATTGCAAACCAAGACGGACTAGGATTAGCACCGTTTATGTTTGGCGTATCTCCAGATTCAAAGTTTGTTTTGAATATCGGAGCAGTAAGTTGTGTTGCGAAAACTGAAGGCGAAATTGCCAAACAGTACACGTCGACAACATCAGGTATTGCGTTAGCGTAATGCCAGGAGTAAGTTGTGACAATGATACTGCTGGCGGAGATTTAATTCCTAGTCAGGGTACAGTAAAAGTCGGCGGACAGTTAGTTATCGTTAGTGGTAACGGCGTTGCAGGTCACGGCCCACCTCCACACACTCCGCAAACTATTACAGCAGTACTTAACAGTACAGTTAAAATAGGCGGAATTGCAGTTGTAGTTGCCGGCGACACAGCAGATGTTTGCGGTGAAGCGGCAACTGGATCAGCTAACGTGTCAATTGGTTAATAAATTAATTAATTAGTTGACAAATCATATATAATCGTATATAATTGTATTATAGTAATTTAACTATCAAAGGAGAAGTAATATGACAATACATGAAGAAATCGTACAAGCATTTAACAACTATCTATCAGAGCATGATAGCTGGGAAGAAAAAAGCGTGAAAGCGGCCGCGGCACGAGCACGTAAAGCATTAGGCGATTTAGGCAAATTGACCAAAGGTCGACGTGCTGAAATTCAAGATAAAAAGAACGGCATGTAAATGAGCGGGCAACGGCGCTGGCTCACAACATGGGCGAGAACCGTTGGTATGCCCGTTGGTCTTACAGATAAAGATAAGCCAGAGTTTCTTCCTATATCACAACGCGATGTAAAGAAGGCTCTGGCTTTTCGATCTTTTTGGATCATACTTCATGTACTAACATGTTGTATGATTATTACAGGTAATGGCAGAACATTAGGCTGGTGGTAGTAGCATGAAACCAAACGATAAATTTAAACTTACAGTACGAGATATTGAACTCATTGAACGTGCTCTGCAAGGAAAAATATCAAGGCGTGGAGTAAGTGTGGCATTAGATCCTAAGAGCGTATACGCTCCAGAACTACAAGAAGAGATTGACGAAATGAGAGATCTATTAGGTCGCCTACATCATCAAAAGGTTTGGTACAGGCCCAAAGACGGCAGATTCCAAGGAGGTGGCTAGAATATGAAATGTAAAGCAGGCGATTTAGCACACATTATATTTTCAATTAATCCAGCAAACACGGGCCGCATTGTTAAAGTTGTTGAATACATTGGTAGGTTTGAACAAGCAGAACAATTTCAAATGCATGGCATGGATTGTCATTGCCCAGTAACAGATCATTATTGGTGGATCGAAGCAGACGACTTAACTATTCGACTTGGACCAAGTCCCAAAGCATATATTGCTGATACTTGGTTACAACCGATTAAGAACCCAGACGAAGAATTAAAAGAAGAAGCATCAAAAGCACTTGACATGTTCTTTTAAACATGCTATAACAGTTGTATAGAAGGAATATAATATGTCAATGAATCACGATGCAAAACCTAAAGACGATGAACTAGAACGAATGAAGGCAGAGTTTCTTGCTAAAGGTGGAGAAGTTACTAAAGGTAAAACAAAGCCTATGCCCAGTGAACTAGGTATTAGTAACAACACTTGGAATAACAAATTAACCAAGGCGGAAAAGAACGCAAAGAAAGAAGCAAAATAATGCATAAAGATTTTACAATAAATGAAACTACTCGTATTAATGGTTCACCAATTTGGCAAATTATTTATGGTGGCAAAGTTTTTACAAACTGCCGTTCTTTAAAAGAAGCAACTACATTAACAAAGAACCTTAACTTAGATTGCTATTTCTTAGAGCGCAATCAAACACGAGCTGATCGAAAGTCTCCAACTGTGAAACGTACAGTTTAGTATATTAGGGAACAAGCATGGCAAAAGAAACATGTGAAGATTGTCGCATAGCAGTAACTACAGACGGCATTGAAATTGATTCAAGTCAAGGAGATATAGTAACCGAAGGTATTATACTTGGAGTTATTGTGTTTGTAGTAGCAATATTGTATATTGGCAAAAAAATGGTTGACAAGTACTTTAAATGATGTTATAAATAGTATGTAACGTTGAAACAAGCTAAACGACGAGCTGGACCCGGGGGCGGTACCCGGCAGCTCCACCAAAAGTACATTCTGCTTACTGTATAGCAGAAGCAACAGATCTGATAAACTGGGAATGTATTTTTGATGGGGCTGAACTAGGATCGACAGGCGGATTAATAGGCGAGTGGAGTTACCGGGATGTAAGCGCCGTTACCGCGAACAAACTTTATAATTGCAAACGTAAATTATAACTTAGCGGCTTAGTAATAAGCACGTGGGCGCGGGTACTGCGTAGCAACAGAAGTGCCAATTTAAGTTGAGAAAATGAGTTTTCTCGATAAATATAAGGCTGGAACGTTTCTAGCTTGGGGATAGAATATAACTTTTATACTCATTACTAACAAGGATTAAAAATGAACAAAATGATGACAATTGCCACAGTGGCAATGATGGCCAGTACGTCCGCAATGGCAGGCGATTGGGACAATACAGCAGTTAAAATGACTGCGGTATCAAACGACTATTCGATTAGCGTTAAAGCACCAGAAACAGGCGCAACTGAATTTGCAGTTGGTGCATCACGTTATGGAGCAGATCTAACAGCAACATGGAAGCGCAACGGCGCTGTTGATGACTTTGCATTAAAAGCAGGCACAACAGTAGACGTATGGGGTCCGGTATATGCAGGCGGTAGCACAGAATACACGTTTGGCGACAGTACTAACTCAGACACAAATACAATAACAGTTAACCCATTCGTTGGTGCATCTGTAGCAGTTGGCAACATTACTCCATATGCAGAACTAGGTTATGCAATGAAGGCGACACAACAAGATATCTTTGACATGAATAGAGATTCTTCATACCTTGAAGTTGGTGCAAGCCTTGCAATGTCAGATGCAGTAAGTGTAAAACTTAGTGTAGTTGAAGGACGCGACATTAACTTTAAAAATGCCGGTGATCTTAATGCAACAGCAGGACTTACTTTTAAGTTCTAAATTACAAGAACATTAAACAAAAAAGGGTTGCTTTTATTAACTGCAACCCTTTTTTATGACTAAATACATGATAAGTTAATCATTATAAAGGAGCAATAAATATGTATGAATATAATTGTGAAATAGTAAGAGTCGTCGACGGCGACACCGTTGATATCAATATTGATTTAGGCTTCGGTGTGTGGTTGAATGATGAACGTGTTCGGTTAAAGGGCGTAGACACTCCAGAATCTCGTACACGTGATAAAGTAGAAAAAGTATTTGGTAAAGCGGCTAGTGCATATGTTGTTCAGCAATTACCAGAAGGAACAAGACAACGTTTAATAACTAAAAGCTATGATTCAAAAGGCAAGTTTGGACGCATTTTAGGTGACTTTATATTAGTCGGTGAAGATGGCCAATTTGGTGAAGATGATCAGGCTGTTAGTTTAGTTGAAAGCATTATTCAAAATGGCTACGGTGTTGTGTACAACGCTGAGAATAAAGAAGCAGTACAAGCCGCACATTTAGCCAATAGAGCTAAACTTGTAGAGCAAGGAATTGTAACACAAGCGCAAATTAACGAAGCAGAAGGAAACTAAAATGTCACAAGCAATCCGTGAAACACTACCAAAAACACACACTTGGACTGATCCAAAACCGGATAAGTTTACAATTGGACGTCCGCTACCAGAAGGTTGCACTTGGGCGTACGATAAAACTACTGGCAGAAAGATCCCAGTAAAAACACCAACCAAATAGGTTGACATCATACTAAACTCCTGCTATACTTTACATAGTTAAAACAATAGCAGGAGTTTTTCGTATGACAATGAGTATGGTGGGCCCTGGCCTAACAACTACATCTTATAAAAAGCGTAAGCCGACTAAGCGCACTAAGAATCAACAACTTCAATTTGAACAACAGCATCGCGAATACAATAAAAGTATGAAGCGTATACATGCGCATGACCAAATGATGAGCTTAGAAGACTACGACTTATATGTACGTGGACTTTGGAAACCAAAAGTAAAAGCAACAAAATTTAAAGAATATAAGCCTACAGCTACATTCACAGAGCAACGTAAACAGTATCCAAGTGCAGACAACGGTGTTGGAATTGCAGTTAAGAAAGAAGCAATGCAGTACACAGGAGAGCGCAAGCTACTTGGAATCGCAACCATGCATAAAAGTAATATGGTTCCTATCTTTGAAGATAACAAACACGAAGCAATTGAAATTGCAAGGATGCGACGATGAACGATATGAAATTTACAACAGCAGGTGATTATATGAAGGATATAGATATGATTAATGAAGAACTAAATGATGAAGTAACAGTAGAAAAAACGGCAGCAGAACGTTTGCGCAAAAGTGAAGTAGCTCGTGCTAAACGCAAAGCAGTAAAAGATACTGTTGATATTAAAACAGAAAATGAATATGCTAAGGCACGACGAGCCCGCAAAAACAAAAACTGAGGTAAAACATGAAAAATGTAATTTTATCATTTGTGCTTCTTAGCATGGCTACTTTTAGTTCAGCAGGTGTTGCAGATACTTCAGGCCTTGATGCAGAAGATATTTTGTACACAGTAGAAAATCAACCATCGCTATACTGCCTAGCTGAAAATATTTACTTTGAAGCTAGAGCTGAAAACTTAGCAGGGCAATTTGCTGTTGCAGATGTAACCCTTAATCGAGTCAAAGACACTCGATATCCAAACAGTATTTGCGAAGTAGTAAAGCAAGGCAAAAAACACGCAAACGGACAAATGAAACGACACAAGTGCCAGTTCAGCTGGTACTGCGACGGAAGGTCTGACAAGATACGTGACAACGATTCATTTAAACGAGCGCAAACAATTGCGTATATGATTGTTCACTATCGTAAGTATCGTGGTATTACAGAAGGTGCAACCCACTATCATGCAGAATATGTATCGCCTCGGTGGGCGCCAGAGTTAGACCTTGTTGGTCGCATTGGGATGCATATCTTTTACAGGTGGCCGTAATGGTAACGCATTTAGTAATTGATAACTTCTTACCGCTAAGTTTGCAGAATCAACTAGCAGGAGCATTAATGAATGACTCTCCTTGGCATTATAGGGACTCATCAAGCGGTGAAGAAAGTAATATAGATCCTAATGATACAAACATAAAAGAGTCAACACAGTTCGTACACAACATATTCCACGACAAGGAAGGTGTACAAAGTGAGGCTTGGAACTTGGCCAAGATACCTCTGATGTTCTTAGAATATTATATGAATAATTCAATTAGAATGCCACAGCGTGTAAAGGCAAACCTACTGTTACAAGATACGTTATCATTAGGAAAGTATCACGCACCGCACGTTGACTTAGCCAATAACGATGCGTTTAGCATGGTGTACTATGTACACGACAGTGATGGCGATACTGTTATTTTTGATAATACAGTTAATAACGGACATATGAATTTAAAAGAAGTTGCTCGAGTAACTCCTAAGAAAGGCCGAGCAGTTATCTTTAACAGTAATAGATTTCATACTAGTAGTAGTCCAATAATAGAAAATCGCAGAGTAATTATTAATTATTGTTTCTTTGCTGACCCAAAGTTTTTGTCAAAAAGAACTTGACAAAGTAAAATATTCATAGTATAATAGTTACTCACTACATTAACTAAGGCACATACTATGAATATTTTACACAACTTTTTAATTCCAGAAGCTAAACATCGAGATGCATTTTGGGCAAAGCAACCAATAGACGATCCGCAAACTATTAATGGATTTACTGGTACATTTGCATTTAGCGAACACAGTCGAATCCCACAAGGTATTACTGAGTTTTTATTAGAGTACTTTCATAAGAAATGTTTTAAGACTGCAAATAGCTGGCGAAAGAATCATATCGAAGCAATCGAACTTGATGAAATAAACGAACTGATGAACGAGATATGGGATGGTCCAGGTAGTATGAATAAGCTATCCATAATGACAAACGAAATGCGTCTTGCACGTTTATGGGAAGTTGACGAAGATGATGAATCAACTCAAGATTTTAAATCGTATTATACTCCTACTTATGAATCAGATTTAGGACAGCCAAAACTGGTTGACAAAGACGTAGACTGAGTATATAGTTTAAAGTATAAACAAACATAGGCACTTGGAGGCAACAATGAAAAGTATTTTTAAGACAGCAACTGTGGTTGCACTAGCGGCAACTTTAGGAGCATGTAGCTCTACTGTAAAAATTGCAGAACGTGATAGCTATGCACAACCTAAATGGTATGCTAGTTGTGCGCAAGCAGGAACCGAAGGTTGGTTCTGGTGGAAAGAAGAGTATGCATATGCATGCGGTGCAGGCGAAAGTCGTTACCAGCAAGCCGCTGAAGAACAAATGTATGCCATTGCAATGAACAATTTTGCAAAGCGTATTAACGGTCGAGTTAACAGCGAAACTAAAATTAGTTTTGTAAACGATGTTAAGAATACTACTACAGAAATTGCTTACACAGTAAGCGATACGCGAGTTACACAACACTTGGAAGAAGAGCGTGGGACTTATATCTACGCTGGCAACCATTACACGTTTGTAAAATTGCGTATGCCTAAAGCAGTGTTTGATTCATTAGTTACAACGCAGACACAGTAACATGATTAGATTAATTTCAATCATATGTGTGGTTGCCTTAGTAGGGTGCTCTAGTAATGACAAAATTGTCTACCAGACTCCCTACTGCTACACTGATCAAACGATCACAAAGCATGACGAAACAGTATCTAGTAAGTCTACTTTACAGTGTACTGATCGCCCTGGGCAACAAATGGCAATACAACGAGCTGGCATTGATAAAGCATGTGAAGAATTTTTCTTTCCAGAAGTTAGGAATGGTGTTCGTTATAAACAAAGAGGAGTTCGTTGTGAGAAACTTGACGGTAGTTGGGAAGTTCTTAACATTGATGGTAATTTTAGGTAGTATTAGTGCTTGCAGTAGTACAACTCCTTATCAAACAGCATCGGTACAACAATCAGTTAGCGGACCTTATAACTCTGTAAACTCATCAGTCACACTTGCATTTAATCTAATGCGAGATTATTACGGTAGATTAACTACTGCACAAAAACAAAAACAATCAGGAGCAGTATACTCTGCTCTTGAAGGCGAGTACGGTGTAGTACATCAATGGTACGATTCTAATGCAATGGGTGCAGTAAAAGCAGTACACGGCTATCCTCAGGGTAGTGGATTCTGTAAAGTAATTTACTCTACTATTGTAGTTGATAATAAACAACGTAGCTTTGATGAAACAGCCTGCAAAGAAGCAGGGCACGACGGCTGGCGCTTTATAATTAACAGGTAACTTATCTATGTACGAAAGACCTAATAAATACACTACAATGTTATTAGCTATTCTCACAATGCTGACAGCACTAACTATTAGTGCGGTCGCAATATATTATTCAGTAGCGGGTCTTGTGGCAATTTTTGCCGCGGCCGCTATTCCCATTATGATTATGGGCACAACACTTGAAGTAGCCAAACTAGTAACAGCGGTGTGGCTACATCGATATTGGTCACAAGCGGCATGGTGGCTTAAATATTACCTAGCACTTGCTGTACTTGTTCTTATGTTTATTACAAGCATGGGTATCTTTGGATATCTAAGTAAAGCACATATTGAACAGACAAGTGCAGGCGAAGAAAGTGTTGCACAAGTAGAGCGGTTGACCACTGAGATTGGCAGACAAGAAGAAATTATTGTTCGTGCAGAAACTAAGATCAATGCACTACAAACTAGCGGCACAGGCAGTGATGCTAACATACAATCACAAATAGACAAAGAGCAAGGACGTATTGACCTAGCGTTTAAACGTATTGAACCTGCTATTGCACAACAAAACGCAACTATTGCAAGCGCAAGAACAAACGACTCTACTCGCACAAAGCCATATGAAGATCAGCTTACAAGTATTACAGCAGAGATCCTACGTTTAGAAACAAGTGCTAAAGAGTACGAGTCGACAATTAGTACACTATCAAGTGACTCGAGTGGAGTAGAGCCGTTACTTGCACAAATTGCAGGATTAGAAGCAGAGATTATTAGAGTTACTAATCAATTACAAAGTAGTGAGAAGGATCAAATACGTGCTGGACAGGCTATCATAGGCGTAAGCAGTGACGGTGCATTTGGTGGAAACACACGTAGGGCACTAGTAGCCTGGGTCGCCGCACAACGTGACCGTATAACGCAAATACAAGGCGAAGTAGCAACAGTACGCAAAGACGCAACGTCAACAGTGGACGCAGAACGTGTGCGGTTAGCAGACGTAGTTAAAGACATTCGCACAGTGCAAATACCTGCACTCAAAGCTCGTGAACTAACTATGTTAGATAAAATTAACGAAGTACGCCAAACTGAATCGCCTGTAATTGCTACAGCAAGAGATGAGATACAACGACTTCGCGAAAGTGCGGAAGCACAAGTAGCTAACAGTCAAACGCTTATTGAACGACTACGTGGCCAGCTTGCACAAACAGATAAAACAGTTGAAATTGATGCGGCGGTTGATGAACAAGGCGAACGTATTAAAACGGCTAATGCAGAAATAGATATACTTACAGAACAGAAGTACGAACTAGAAGGCGAGTATCGTCAGCTAGAAGCAGAAGTAGGTCCAATTAAGTACATTGCTGAATTTGTGTATGGTGAGCAAGCAGATAAAAACATGCTTGAGAAAGCAGTTACTTGGGTAATTGTAATCATTATCTTTGTGTTTGATCCACTTGCAGTGCTGTTACTAATTGCAAGTCAGTATACGTTTGACTTTGCTCGAAGGACTAAAGAAGATGATGACGATAGTGACCGCCTTCAGTCCGAGAGACAAGAATTTGAACGAGCAAGAGCACAAGCAATAGTTAACAACATTCCTCCTGATCATGACCCTATTGAAGTTCCTGAGTTTGAAGACGTGGATCAAGAAACAATAGACAAAGAGTTTGCCGAAGAAGACAACACTAAAGAATGGCAAAAGCTATACGGTGAACTTGAAGATGACGAACCCAAAAAAAAAGTAGAATCATCGGACGAGTTAAACTTGGAAGAATTAACCGCTGAAGAATTAGACCGCAAAGCAAACTACGAAGCTAAAGAACAAACTGAAGAATTTAAAACAGCAAAAAATGCATGGAAAGACGCAAATCCAACTCTGACTCTTAAGATGGAAAAGAACAGGTATATAAAGGGTATGATAGACATTCTTCCTTGGGAAGTAGAAAACGAAGAATATACATACATTAAAAAGTCAAATGCATATATCAAGCAAGATGCAGAAGGCTCCCAAGTTAGAATTAAACCTGAAGGTTATCAGCAAAATGCAGAACAAAACGAAGACACCATTTTTAATAAACTTAAAAATAAATAGGTCACCTGTTGGATAAAATTACAGTAATAACACCCCCCGATAAATTATTTAATAAAGCATATAACTTCCTTTTAATTTACCCTGATGACTTTATTAAGACTGAATTACAAAACATAATAGTAGATTGGGAGGTTGCTATTAATGTTTATGTATACGAACCTGAAGAATATGATCAAGATGTTGATTGGCTGTTAAGTATGCACAAGATAGCCGATACTGTAATTTTGTGTGTAGACAACTGTCCTGCTAAGATACACGACCTTACATCATATTTTATTAGTAGTACTAACACTTTTTGGTTGACAAATGGTGAAGGTATGTATTATAATAAACTTAGCTTAAACAGAATATATAACTTAGATGATATATCAAATACCTTAGGAGGTAAAATTGAAGAGAAATGATAACAAAGGCGTCCCACAAAAAGGTGGACTTTACGTCGAAGTAAGAAACAACGATATTAACTTTGCACTACGCAAGTTTAAAAAGAAAGTCCAAGAAGATGGCCTAATGCAAGAATTGCGTGAACGTGGTCACTATGTTAAGCCTAGTGAAAAACGTGCTAAAGCAAAAGCGGCAGGTATTGCACGTTGGAAGAAAAAGCAAGCTAAGGATAATGAACTGCACGGCCCAAGGCTTCATTAGATATGTCAGACTTAAAGGCGGATATTTGGTTCCCTACATTAGTATGGCATAAGAAACTTACTACAGATTTAAATGCAGTAACAAATTATGCCTTAACTTTAAAGGACAATACTAAAGGTACAAATTTAAGTAACTATGGTGGATGGCAGAGCGAAGGCACTGTTCTTCCACCAGAGCATGTTGAGTTATTAATTGAACTAGACCAAACAATTAAAACATGCTGTCAGCAAGCAGGACTACCTCCGTTAAAGTTATATAACACTTGGTTTTGTGTTAACGGTTATGGCGATTATAACACAGTACATAATCATCAAGACTCTGTACTAAGCGGAGTAATATATCTAAATGTACCTGATGACAAGTGCGGAGATATTGAGTTTTATAGAGACGATGACAGTAGTTATTATATTCCAGATTTAGAAAACTATAACAACTTTACATCACAAAAGGCAACCTACACCCCCACAGTGGGGAAAATGTTAATTTTCCCCGGATGGCTAAAACACAGTGTACAAGGAAGTAGAAGCCAAGGCGAACGAGTAAGTATGTCGTTTAATTATGGAGTTAGGTAATGAGAATTGATCAAGACGTTAAACTAGATTACAAGGACGTATTAATTCGACCAAAGCGTAGTACGCTTAAAAGTCGCAGTCAAGTACGACTCGACCGTAAGTTTAAATTTAGAAACAGTAAAGCAGAGTACGAAGGCATTCCTATTATGGCAGCTAACATGGATGGTGTTGGTACATTTGCTATGGCAGACAAACTTGCCGAAGGCAGCATCTTTACTTGTCTTGTTAAAACATACAGTCAAGAAGAAATTGCGCTTTACTTTACTGAAGGCATCAAAGAGCGTACAGAAAACGTTGCTATGAGCATTGGCACAAGTTGGGAAGACTTTGACAAACTGTCAGCAGTAGTTACTATGGTTGGTGAAGAGTTGAAGTACGTATGCATGGATATTGCAAATGGGTATAGTGATCACTTTGCAGAACATGTTAAGAAAGTACGTAATGCGTTTCCAAATATTGTAATTATTGCCGGAAATGTAGTAACAGGTGAAATGACAGAGGAGTTGATTCTTGCAGGAGCAGACATTGTTAAAGTGGGTATCGGGCCTGGTAGCGTTTGCACTACTCGTATCCAAACTGGTGTGGGATATCCACAGCTCAGTGCCGTTATTGAGTGCGCTGATGCCGCTCATGGCCTTGGTGGTCATATTATTGCTGACGGTGGTTGTACCTGTCCTGGGGACGTTGCTAAGGCTTTTGCGGGCGGGGCCGACTTTGTAATGCTCGGTGGTATGCTTGCTGGACACGATGAAGGCGGCGGCAAAGTAATTACTAAAATTTATGAAACAGATGAAGTTATTGAAACAAATGATAACTTCTATGAAGCAGTATACAAGAAAAAACAGTTTGTAGCGTTCTACGGTATGAGTAGTGATGCCGCAAACACAAAACATTTTGGTGGACTTAAAGACTATCGTTCATCGGAAGGCAGGGAAGTCTTAGTTCCTTACAGGGGCTCTGTTGGTGTAACCATACAAGATTTAACCGGAGGACTAAGATCTACCTGTACTTATGCAGGCGCAATGAAACTTAAACAACTTAGTAAGTGTACAACGTTTGTGCGCTGTACTCAACAATTTAACGGAATATATGCAAAATGATGTACTATACACCTGTTCCAATTGAAGAACATGATGCACTACTTGGTGTTGACTTTAATAAACGATTTACTAAAGAAATGCAAGATTACTATGCACCTTATCAACGAAAGAACCGTACAATTTGTATCGGCAAAGAAACCTGGGAGTATGCTACAGCTGATAGTATTCCAGGCGGTGAATGGGTAGGTGCTGGTAAAAATGTTATTGATGTTAAGGCTCCGGGTATTGAGATTGATGTTAAAGGTATCAGTATTAATAAGATTAGCAAAGGATATACTACTGAAGCTAGTGTATTACAAAACAACAAGTCCGGAACAGACAATTTTATGAAATTGTTTAAAGACAAAGACTTTAATGCATTAAAAACAATGTATGTTGATAGTTTTGTTAATAAAGTACAGTCTACAACTAACTTGCATGTATTATGTTCTGTTAGAGAAAAGTCAACAAAGAGCGTACACTACTGTCTACTTAAAGTAGAAGAAAAACAGAATGACACGTTCATCGAGGAGATGGGCGTATCAGGTAGTCGTACAGTAGACATTCCAATGATGGATCCAGAATTTGGAAAAGTTTATTTGTACATACCAAAACGCAGATTAGAACTAAGACTGAACTACCCTGGGATGTCAAAATACACAGTGTATTCACATTCGATCTGATAAATAACTTTGTAACGCCGAAAGGGTTGCAAAATTATATCTTGCTTTTTTAAAGGAGAAAAACATGGGAAAAGTAATAGGTATCGATCTCGGTACTACAAACAGTTGTCTAGCAGTGGTAACAAGCTCGGCACAAAAAATCATAGAAAATAAAGACGGCCAAAGAACAACACCTAGTATTGTTGCGTACACAGACAACGAAACACTAGTTGGTATGCCTGCTAAACGACAGGCAGTAACAAATCCAAAAAACACAATATATGCGGCAAAGAGACTTATTGGTCGCAAATTTAAAGACGAAGTAATTCAAAAGGACATTAAGAATTCGCCCTTTGATATCTGTGAAGCTGGAAACGGTGATGCATGGGTTAGAGTCAATAGTCAAGAAATAGCACCACAACAAGTTAGTGCTGAAATACTTCGTAAAATTAAAGAGTCAGCAGAATCATATCTTGGCGAAACAGTAAGCCAAGCAGTTATTACAGTGCCGGCATACTTTAATGACGCACAAAGACAAGCAACAAAAGACGCAGGTAAAATTGCAGGATTAGAAGTCCTACGTATTATCAATGAGCCTACAGCGGCGGCACTTGCTTATGGTGTGGACCAACAACTTAAAGGTGATAGAACTATTGCAGTTTATGACCTAGGTGGTGGTACATTTGATATTTCAGTTATTGAGATCTCTGAACAAGATGGTGAGAAGCAATTTGAAGTATTGTCAACTAATGGTGATACATTCTTAGGTGGTGAAGATTTTGACAATGCTCTACTAGATCATTTAGTAGACGAATTTAAAAAGTCAGATGGCTTTGATCTAAAGACTGATTCAATGGCACTACAGCGTTTAAAAGAAGCCGCTGAAAAAGCAAAAGTAGAACTTAGTAGCACAACGCAAACAGAAATAAGTTTGCCATACGTTACTGCTGATGCTACAGGACCTAAGCACTTAACAATTAGTATTACAAGAGCTAAGTTTGAATCACTAGTAGAAAAACTAATATTGCGTTCAATCAAACCTTGTAAGACTGCATGTAAAGACGCAGGCATTGAAGCAAAGAACATTGACGAAGTTATACTAGTTGGTGGACAAACACGTATGCCAGCAGTACAAACAGCAGTTGAAAACTTCTTTGGTAAAGCACCTCGTAAAGATGTTAACCCAGATGAAGCAGTTGCAATGGGTGCGGCTATTCAAGGTTCAGTACTAAGTGGAGAAACAAATGACGTACTATTGTTAGACGTTACTCCTCTGTCATTAGGTATTGAAACAATGGGTGGTGTGATGACTAAGATCATCGATAAGAACACAACTATTCCTACTAAGAAGTCACAAACTTTTAGTACGGCAGAAGACAATCAACCTATCGTAACTATTACAGTTGGACAAGGTGAGCGTGAGTTTGTACGTGATAATAAAGTACTAGGACAGTTTAACCTAGACGGTATTAGACCAGCACGTAGAGGCGAACCACAAATTGAAGTTACCTTTGACTTAGATGCAAACGGTATCTTGAATGTGTCAGCAATGGATACTGCAACACAAAAGAAACAAAACATTGTGATTAAGGATTCAAGCGGACTTAACGAAAGCGAAATTGAGCAAATGATCAAAGACGCTGAAGCTAATGCTGACAAAGATAAGACTGCAAGGGAACTAGTAGATACTAAGAACCTAGCAGAAGGAACCATTTCACAGTTTAAGAAAGACTACGAAGCAGTTAAAGACAACGAAACACTAAGAGATTTAGATGTTGAAGTGTTTAATGCTAGTATAGAAAGTCTTGAAGAAGCGTGTAAAGGTGACGACAAAGTTGTAATTGACGAAGCGTTCGCAAAACTTCAAGAGGCTATGCGACCTATATTTGCTATTAAAGATAGCTCAGAACAGGATCAAGCTCAAGAAGAATTCGATGTTACTGACACTGAAAAAGATGAACACATCGTTGATGCAGAATTTACTGAAGGTAATACTGATGATAAATAAA
>Ga0209092_10000847_pt1 | contig 30958 bp, 26 predicted proteins | sample FraStrMetagenome_FD_187446 | JGI IMG/M metagenome (GOLD analysis project Ga0209092, IMG submission 187446) | Marine eukaryotic phytoplankton communities from Arctic Ocean - Fram Strait ARC3M Metagenome (SPAdes) (version 2) | ecosystem: Environmental > Aquatic > Marine > Oceanic | place: Fram...
AGGTTTTTATCTTTTTGATTCCGACTGAAGTCAATTGGAGATCGATTCACTACACTTGAACCATAATATGATAAAATGTATGAATTGAAAAGATATTAAACGATAAGTTAAATGTATTAACGACTGTTATACTTGTAGATGATGAAATACAGTTACTCAAATCGTGCATTATTTGTTTGTAAATTGTAAGATTATTTTATCTTTTATTTCATGAAATCTACGTCATGATTTCCTGATGCATCAACATGTCTAAATAAACTAACACACATATAATTACCATCTGCACCTTCCCTTCAATCTTCATATCAGACATAACACATTGTGATCCCATTGATCGGCTGTGGGCTCCAATGCCCCTTCCATGAAATGGTTATGTTACTGAATGCCCATAAAATGAAGTTTTTATAAGGTAGGATTCTACACAAAATGAGTATGTTGATGGATGAATAGCATGGTAACCTTCAGAAGCATTCAAATATATACAGCTTTGAATATAAATTTTGGCTAATAGGGTGAATCTGTGTTTTAAACACTTTTTTGCTCCATCTAATCATGTGCTTTATTTAGATGTGAATGTACCTATGCTTTAGTTGCATATAAACCAATTATTTAGACTTTATATGTTAATATATTTAGCACAAAAAGATTCATAGAAATGAATACTTCTGTGAAAAAAGTTCTGTCTCCATAATTAATTGTATCTCAACGGAAGATTTACGAATATTTTGTGCATGTAGCCAATTTAAACAACACTTACTTCCATCTTGAAAGTGCGCAATACCAAAGACTACCTACTCAAGAAAATTGAATTTTGTCGTGGTTAGAAATCACGATTTGCGACGTACCTAACATCTCATCCAAAGGGTCTATGTGACGTAGATTAGCTATCGTGGAGGGTGTGGTGGGAAAGAACATCCTTCATTTTATGATTCTATTTCTACACGCGATTTTGTGATTAATTTTACGTATGTAACACTTAAATCTCGTCAGGTAACAAGTACTATATGCATGCTTGGCATTGGCCTTCTTGTAAATATGTCGGAATGCATAAATTCTTGCAAGTTTTTTTTCTGAACGAAATCATGTGCGTTGGACCTGATGTTAGCAAAGATAAGTCTACCATCTCTACTGATGGAAAGACTGAAATCAAGCTTATAACAGGCAAAGAACTCAGGTCTCATAACACACCTAAGGACGCATGGGCAGCCGTGGATGGAAAAGTTTTAGACATTACTAAATTTGCGGAAAGGCATCCAGGAGGTGATCTCATTTTACTTGCGGCAGGAAAAGATGCTACCGTATTATATAAAACCTACCATCCACGTGGTGTCCCTTCATCTCTTATTCACAAGTTAACAGTGAGTGGAATAAATGGTGCTTTCTAGAAATTATGCAATGATGAGATATTTGCAATGCTTTTTCTGACTTGTAAATCGTATTTTTTCGTTTTCAAGGTCGGGCATATGAAGGATGGTGCAATTCAAGACAGTTTCTACTCTTGGGATTCTGGATTTTATGACATTCTTACAAAGAGAGTCTTACAAAGATTAAGAGAAAGAGGACTATCTCGTCGTGGGGGTCATGAAATTCTCATTAAAGCCATTCTCCTTTTATGTGGATTTTGGTTCAGTTTGTATAAGATGTACACTACCACGGACAACTACTTTAACGCCGCGCTCTGGAGTATCTCAATGGGATGCTTTGCGGCTTTTGTCGGAACTTGTATTCAACATGACGGAAATCATGGAGCCTTTTCTAACTATAGACCTATCAATAAGATGGCCGGTTGGACATTAGATATGATCGGTGCTTCTGCTTTTACTTGGGAAATCCAACACATGCTGGGACACCATCCCTACACAAATGTTCTCGACATGGAAGAAGACAAAAGAAAGAATGCCGGCATTGATGTTCCATTTGAAGAAAAAGACCAAGAATCAGACCCTGACGTATTTTCCTCTTTCCCACTCGTGAGAATGCACCCCGAACACAAACCAGAATGGTTCCATAAGTATCAACATCTTTATGCTCCCTTTTTATTCGCATTTATGACTCTTGCGAAAGTACTCCAGCAAGACGTTGAACTAGCAATTTCGAAACGACTTTACCACATTGATGCAAATTGTAGGTACGGCTCACCATTGAACGTGCTACGATTTTGGACAATGAAGGTTATTACAATGGGTTACATGGTGATTCTTCCTTGCTACTTCCAAGGAATAGCAAAGGGACTTGGGTTATTCTTCGTTGGGCACCTCGCATGCGGTGAACTCTTAGCTACTATGTTTATTGTGAATCATGTGATTGAGGGCATTGCATTCGCAACCAAATCTGATTCTAAGAACGGAACTGAAATGTGTCCAGTCACCGTCAACGGAGTTACACCAATGAAAGCTACTCAAGCAAAATTGTTGAGCTCCAACAAATCTGTCAAGAAAATCCCATTGAACGACTGGGCAGCTGTGCAATGCCAAACTAGTGTAAACTGGGCTTCTGGATCATGGTTCTGGAATCACTTCAGTGGTGGCCTTTCACATCAAATTGAACACCACCTTTTTCCCAGCATATGCCACACTAATTATGTTCACATTCAAGATGTAGTAGAGAGTACATGTATTGAGTTCGGCGTTCCATACCAAAATGAACCGTCCCTTTACACTGCTTATTTTAAGATGCTTTCTCATTTAAAATTTTTGGGAAATGAAAAGCAGGCCTAAAGAATTTTCGATTGTTATTGCTAAGGAGAGTTCTCTCTTCCACTGTAATGAATTTGGTTTGAAGCTATATATTAAGTGATTTTTTGTGGTCATGCTTGATTATAAATGGTTTAAAATATTTGTGAAGGAAATAGACTTATAGAATCGAGTCTGTTTACTTTATTTTTTGATTCACTTTCTTCAGCACCACAACTTGTATAGAATCAAAATGCGCCTTGTGCTTCAACACTAACATCTCATGAGTGAGAAAATTGCACATGAGCGTGTGAACTAACATCATTTGAGAAGAATTTATTTTGCCAGTACCTAAAGAAAGGAAGGTCACATTTTATGTCGAATTAAATTAAAAAAGATACTTTGAATATGGTTCAATATTATGATCACACACTTGAATCATCATCACTTTCACTCGACTGATCTGAATCATTTGTCACAGGAGCATTTCCATACTGTCGTTCTCTTACTGGTTTAACATATGGTAATGGCCACAGACCACTATCAAACTTACTGGTTGGTTTGTAGTGTTTTGATTTTGATTTTGATAACTTTACCGTTGGGGATAAAATATCAGTTTTTTGTCTTTTTCTTGCTCCTTTCCCACAATACTTTTCTCCTATGGCTTTCACTCTTCTCATTTCAACCCTGCAGGTAGTATTTGTGGTCATTAGTTGGATAGTTACTGTCTGTTCCTTCCACTCCCAAGGGTAAGTATAATTTTCAGGTGGTTTGGTATCATGGAAGGCTAAAAGACGAGCAGGTTCTACATCAAATCCTTTATTCATCCTTACCATACAATAATCTAAAAATTTCTCACCTGGTTGACGGCCTCTTTCTAATTCTTGTAATTTTTTATGTATCTTTAATATCGGACGTATTTTTTTTTGAATCACCTCTTCTTCTTTTTTCAGGAACTTTCCATTCCATTGAATACATTTTTGAAGAAAATTTCCATCTACATATACTTTTTCCAAAGTATGAGCTTTGCTAATCAAGTAAGAATTTTTTTGCTTGATCCATTCTCCTTTTCTTGTTTTTTCTTCAAGCTTTTTTGGAGCATTCAAATCTGCACAGGCAGATTTTATTCTTGAGGAGGACCGGGGTTTTGTCTGAGAGAGTGGAGGTGCATTTTTTTCTTTTAGGCTCCATTCTATGCATGAGGTGTATGGAATAAAAGCGTTTGGGGTTGAAGGTGTTCGTATTTTAATGGTCGAATTTTCTACATTCTGGCCCAATTCCACAACAGTTGGGATGTGTGGAGTAAATGGTTGAAATGACGGTGGAAATGATGGTGAATTATTTGAATCAATTGAAGTTGCTGATGAGAATGATTGAGATAAATCTTGAGATTTGAATGAATGTGTTTCTTCCTCCATCGTGAAAAACATTTGTGGTGATAAAGTATCAAAATTAGCCAATGCTGTAGAGACCCACGGACATGAATACATAAAATATTTAAATAGAAAAATAGTTATTCTTGTTATTTGTTACAATTTTAGTGTAAATTTTCAAATGCTTTTTAAGATAATATGAGAAGGTTGTCACAAAATGAGAATCTTTGAAACATCTCAAGTACGGATGAAAGGAAAAGATATTTGACAGCAGCAGTAGCAGTGTTTGACAGCATTTGAGAGTATTTTATACATGTTTGAAGATCTCGTTCTTCATTTTCTTCCTTTTACGAAAACTTTTCTTGATTTTTGCTAAGCAATTTAACGCTATTCACGAAAACATGTAACAAGTCCCTTCAGATTTAATTTGCTTCACACATGGTAAAATCTTGAAGAGCCGATTAATTAATCAACTTTTGAAACTTTATTTACCTATGTATTTTACTTCTACATACTGTAAAAAATATGTTGGTTAGTTTGTTTGAGAATTCTCAGAATACTAAATTAGTTCAAAGAATATTTCTGCATTTATGTTTTCTATTTATTTATATTTATGTTCGTTTCTTTTTTGATTTGATGGATCCAGGTTCAAAATTTGAACAACAAAAACTTATGTGAAATATGAGGCATAAATCAACACGATGAAACCTTCTAACGCTTCACAAACAAAGTATCCTCCATCAGGAAAAGTTCAGAATCATAATTCCCAATGCATATTTAATGGAATAATCTCAGATGTGTGTACTCCCGTCAAGAACAATAAATATGAACACCCAAAAAGAAAGAAAAGCCCAGATACGGTCATTCAGGACTCTTTTGAGGATTTGAACAGAGATTTCGTTGAAATAAGTGAATACAAGCTTCCTAGTCCAAGCAATATTTATGATGATTTGACAGGGCATATGATTCGATGTGGCCTAATGGACCAAGCTATTCAAACTCTCATGGATAAAACATTTATATTTTCTCGAATCGAGCATTTGGGGATGATACGATGTACAAAGGTTCTTATTAAGGAGTGCAAGCTTATCCAAAGAAAGATTTACAAAAAGAAAAAGAAAATAAATCAAATATCATCTATGTCCAGATATGATGAAGTACGTTCCTCAAAAGTTGAAGAATGGAAATGCCTGGATGAGATAATAACAAAGAAAGACGTAGACTCAAGCTGTTCAAGTTCTACAAGTTCTAGTTCCCGAAGTGAGAGCACTCACTCGCAAGATTCTTTGAACATTCTTGAAGAAAAAAGTGTGACTATAGCGCTTATGAAAGAGATGAAAACATGTTTATTACACATTCTGAGAAGGGTTCAAAACGAATCTTACATCGATGACGATGATCCAACTCTGAGAAATGTCGAAGCGTCCCTTCATATGTTGGGGAATCACTTACTGGAAAATTCTTGGCATCACGAGGCAATGAAAATTTATCGTTGTTGCCTTTCTCTGAGATTAGATGGTGACTATGAATTGACCACGCAAGAAGAATACTTCAACATAGGTCAGGTATTGAGTAAAATAGGCGAAATTGAGAGTGAAAGAGGAAAGTTTATGAAATCTCTACATGCTTATTCCGCGTCTGTTGAAAAAATTAGGATTGCAGGAAACAAAATTGAAGAAGCGAAACTTTATAATCGAATTGGAGACGTATATGGGGCCCAAGGGGGTCTCCAAAGTGCACTTGTATCGTATTCAAAAGCTCTCAAGATCGAGCGGGAGGAATTCGGGGATTTGCATTTGTCTTTGGCCGAAACTCTTCATAATATTGGAGTGGTTCATAGACATATGGAAAATTTAGATGCAGCGCTTCAAAGTTACAAGGAGGCTCTTGACATTTTGAAAAGAAAAAATGATGGCAATCTTGATGTTGCCAGAACACTGAATAATATAGGGAGTATATATCGTAGAAAAGGTGAATATGATAAAGCCATGGAATATTTTGTGAAAGTATTAAAAATACGGCGAAAAGTTCTGGGAGATTATCATGCATCTGTCAATTTAACTTTGATTCATTATGCGAAAGCGTTGAGGTTAAAAGGCGATATGTCAGAAGCTTTGCGATTCTATGATGAATCTATGAAATAAGCATTGAACGATTTCCACAGTGCAAGATGTATGCCCATCTTCCTGTATATTTTACACAAAATGAGGACTTTTCTATTAGTACATGGAAAAGGATTTTCCTGATACATAAAATTTTATAATACCATACCATACATCACAACAACTTTAAAATAGATGTTTTGTGCACTACCTCTAGAAATAACTGAGAACCTGTGGTAATAATTAAGACTGCGTTTAGAACTAAATAGATGCTTTCGTCTGCTTCCAGATGGTCTGAAAATTTATTTTGTGTTCATATCAGTATCTTAAGCAGCAGTTGATAAAACAACAGTTTTTCTGGAGCAAAGTTGTTGCGAGAGCATTTTTGCGAGTTACACATTTAAAAAAGTCTGCTGCGTAAACAATGCGAGATTTTCTTAAATACTACATGGTACCGTACTATTGGAATATGTCGTACGGTAGGTAAAGTCTATTTTAGCTTTTTCATATAGGATTGTTTTTGAATTTGTTATGCATCATGAAGAGGCTTTTTCGTATACGTCATACTTAAAAGGTAGTTTTCTATTTTTCTAATAAACCATTATATTCATATAGGAAACCTTGCGTTGCAAGAACTTTTTCACACTAAGTAATAAATTTATCTAAATATTTAAATTGTTTAAACTTCCGATCCGCTGAAACATGGCCGAGGAAACTCAGAACAACACGGAAACAGTAACAGATTCAGCTACAACGAAAGATCAACAAACTGAACAAACTGAAGCATTAACAGAAATGGAAAACAAATCTACATCAAGTTCCGGTCAGGAATTGAGCAAAGAAGAAACGAATACCGAAAATGCAAATACGACTTCATCAGGACTCAGTTCTGTTGTGGCTTCTTCGTCTACAGAAAATCCACCCACGGGAGACCAAAACGAAACAGACAATCAGTCAAGAGAGTCAAATTCTGGAAATGTAGAAAACGACGGTGTCGATGTTACTGATAAAACATTGGATGCAGAAAAAAGTTCCACAGAATCAATGACAGCCTTAGCCACAACTAATGTACCTACTGAATCAAATACCTCCGAAAAAACGAACGAAAAAGCGCCTAAGGTATCGGAAGTTTCTACAGAAAGTAGGGCTGAAGGTAATCCAACAACTGAAGCCACAGGCTCTGGCGCTGCCATTGACAAGAAAGAGGCAACAGAAAATACAAACCCCAACAAAAAAGAAGCCGTGAAACCAAAGGGAGAAAGTAAGATCACAAACAAGGAAAGTGAAAAACCTTCCATCGTTCCCAGAGATCCTGATGCTATCAAACTGAAATTTTTATTCGCAAATCGCGATGGGCTAAATGTGATGGTGGAATGTAAAATTACTGATTCTGTTGGGGAAATAAAGGGAGTACTTTTATCAATGTGGCCGGATGGTAAGTTCTTTTGCTATGATTGTGCTCTCCAATCTCTCAATTTTTTTTCACAATCAAATCTCTCTGGCTTTGCATAAAAAAAATGAAGTGCTTTCACCATGTTCAGAAGGTGAAAGAATTCGGTTAATTTGTATGGGTAAAGGAATACTCATGCCTGATAGTAAATCTCTAAAAGATTGTGAAATTCCTGTATTTAGGACTCATGCAACACCAATTAATGTTTCTGTGCGACCAGAATTCATGGCTCCTACAACCTCGAAAAGGACTCTTTTTGGAGGAGGCGATAATCACAGTAATATGGGCTCTGGATTTGGGAGCAATTCTGCTTCGATTTTAGGTAGCGGAGGAGGATTGGGCGGTAGTTTTGGAGGCGGTTCAGGAAGGAGCGGCAATCAGCAGGGTGTTCGCCAGGGGTGTTCATGTGTTATATCATAACGTAATACTTTCATCCTAATGCTATGTTTGCAACAAAGATATACGAAAAGTGCACTGTTTTTGTGAAGGAGGTCTATGGATTTTATTGCAGTTATTTTGTTTATTTTTTATAAATTTTTATCTCCTTTTCCATTTTATTGATGTTAAATTCCATTCCAGCATATGATAAATCTATTTTTCCATGAAATACACAGTTATTATTATCAACATAAATTTATTAATTTTTGAACGGAACATTTGCTATCTCTAAATCTCCTGAGTGGGAGAGGGTATTAATCTTCACAACCAAAAGCCTATTGCAATTATTTGAAACCTATAATTTTATCAGCAGCTTTTGAATAGCCCAACTGGACTATATTTTTGGTTCTAAAATGAATCATAAGGGTGTCGAATACTCCAATGGTTTAAGGAAAGGTACGGCTGATGTAGAAAAAACTCCTCAATGCAATTATCTCAATTAGCGTATCAAAGGACTATATTGAAGTTTACCTAATTACTGTAATTGTAATTAGCTTCGTCTAAATAAATATAATTTCAGAGTCAATATTTAGTTTCAAAAATAAACATAACGACTACTTGAAATAAAATAGCTTAATTATTTATGTAAATAGCGATGTAGAAAAGGAATTGTCTTCTTGCGGGAAACGAGTTCAGGTTTTTGTTCACTTTTTCATTTGTTTTGAATCTGAAAAGTTGATCAATACATTGCTACCACCACAAAGAACGCATTGTCACATCATTTCAATTATAAGAGACTGATTTATATTCAATTGTATCAATTGAGGATGTTCTTCTCATCGTTTGCTATCGTTTGCATTAATATTATTATCGCTAACGGAGAATTGATACAAAGTGAAAGAACTTCGTCAACAAATGAAAAAGACTCAAACAATAATACAAGAACGAAAGCTTTTGCTGAAGATACAAATACTTTGCTTGAAGACATCCGATCTTTACAGAATAAAAGGATATTCTCTGGAAAAGATTTTGGAGCATCGCTAAGTCATATTCCAAATAAGGGCCAGGAAACAATACTTACTGAGATATTTGTCAAACCGCATCGAATAACCTCAGAGCCATCTTTAAATCCATCACCAGAACCATCTTTTCTTCCATCGATGATTCCATCATCACAACCAACATCTTCTTCATTCCCAACTAAATTACCATCCTCAGAACCCTCTATTGTCTCCAGTGCAAAACCATCCTTGTATCCATCAACGTCACCGAGTAAAGAGCCATCTCAATTACCAAGCAGCTTACCAAGTTCGATACCTTCATTTATCCCATCAACTGTCCCTTCATTGGATCCTAGCTCTGAACCAAGTATTTTGCCGTCTAGGATGCCCTCTGAAATACCAACTTCAAAACCAACTCTTGCTTCATCTTCAATACCCACTTCATTACCAAGTTACGTTCCAACTGTAGTGCCGTCTCTTGTACCATCGTTGATTCCTTCGAATTATCCTTCGCACATTCCAAGTGAATCTCCTACAGTCACTACTGAACCATCAATAAGATCATCAACCTATCCATCTTTGAATCCAACAAATGAACCCAGCTCATTCCAAGTTACCACAAGTAAAATTACAGGCAAAACAAATGGTAGGGGAACTGAATCTGCTGTACCTCGAACTGGAAAAATCGTAAAAATTGTTGTTCCAGTTTTACTAAGCTGTACGCTTTTTGGAATAGCCTTTTTCATAACAAGCAAATATTTTGCATCAAAGGAAATCGATTCAGATGATTCAACAAATAACAAATCTGACGACCCCGATCACAAAAGGCAAAGCACACGATCTGGCGATTTATTTCATCCCGAGGAAGATTTGGATGGAACACAGTCAGGTCAAAATATTTTCGGCCATTTAGATCGTGCCATTGCAGTATTAAAAACAAAAAAAGGAAGCCAGGTACAATTTCGTGAGACTGTAGAAGATATTGAGCGTAATATACAAATGTTAAAAAATGGAGATGGATCGAGTGTTATGCATTCCGATGACCAAAGTGAGAGCACTTGTAAAGATAGACGAAGTATGTGGTTTAAAGACGAACAAAGCATAAAAAGCCATAGAACTGAGCACAGTTATAGAAGTTATAAAAAATTTAACGCCATACCGGAGATAATTTCTATGAATTCCTCCACATTGAGTATTTTTGGCAGAGATTATGAGGTCATAAAACAAACTGAAAGCAAGTGCGGATCACGTCTTTGGAGGGAAGAAGAAGGATGGGAAGCACAACTCCCTAAATTGTAAGCACAAACTATTGACTTCATTCGTTTCTTGGTATTTTGAGACATTCATTCAAGATTCGTCTTCTTATATCATCTGACAACCTATATGTATTTCTGCGAAGTTAATAATTCTTTTTGAGATCAATTAAACACAATTCCCATCTTCTATAAAATAATATTTGTTTTAAATCACTTATACATAGAACAATATTCTCAGAAAACATATTAATAAATGAAGCATTTTCCAAAAATGCCTCTCTATCAACTGAGACAAGGGCACTTCTCACATATTTGATCCATGTCTTTCAGAGGAAAATCAAGGGTATACAGCAGTTATCGTTAATAAATTTTCCCTTTCTCGATTCTCTTCTGTATGAACTTCATCAACACTTTCCTTTAGCATCAACATCAGCAAGACCTCCAATATATTAATCAGTATAAATGCCTTGCTATTATACAGTCTCTTTTTGAGCTACTTCAAAAGGCCCTTTTCAAATATTTCTTCCGTTGGAATAGCTGGATTTTCTCTCCCAGATATGAGAGGCGGTGAGCCTTTGAAACTTCTGCACTCAGACTGCCTATTAGAAATCAATGAATACTTTAGAATTGATACAAGCTCTGCTTCCTCCTCATGAGCGCATGCATCTGATTCGTCTCCTTCATGAAAGTCACCTCTTGTATCTGTTCCATCTAGATGAAGCTCCAAACCGTATCTCGGAGTTGGTGCATCAGATCCTCCTAGAAATGACTTATTCCATTTGCTTCTTGGAGTCATGACAGCCTCAAATGCAGAGGGTGGATCAGTTATTGTGATTTGGCATCCTTTCTTATTATTCTCATTAATTTCTTGTTGATAAATAGAATGATCAGATTTCTCTGGGTTGTGCTTGTACTTGGAACTATCATTCTCATGCCGTAACATAGCTTCCATGTCAGGAGACGGCGATTGAGATTGATTTGAGCGAATGGCATTAAAAGTGTTTTCCTTGTTTCTGGTATCGTAATAGTCTGCTGTTACAGTATAGCACTTTTTTGTCACAACTGATATATCTGATGGTTTTCGCACAACCTTTCCTAATACATATCTGTGCTGTCTTAGAATGGTGGATTGTTCCTCTGAAGTATTCTTAGTACCACTTTTCATTGCCATGCATTCGAAATGAAATTAGTGCGAAAGATAAGAGTGATTACTGAGCTGTTGGAGGAATGAATACAGATCTTTTCTCTTTTAAGCTATTAAGCGGCTAAGCTAATACCTAGTTATAGATGAGGTGAGTTTTCGTTTACGTATTATCAATTCTTCCTACGAAATGATATACCAAAGAATTCGTGAAATTGATGGGAAGAATGTTTTACAATTAGCACCCGAAAGACCTTTTGAAGTTTCATTTAAAGATGTGGAATTCTAAATCTACTTAAATATTTTTCATGAAGTGAATCGTATTTAGATTTTGTCCCGATGGTAAAATTTAGTCATAAGCGATTCAAAACATTTATTTAATAATAATACCACGTTTCGCCCATAATATCATAATATTTGAAAGAGAAGTATTCTTAATTTAAAAGTGCCTTCCTTTGATAAGAAAGGTTCAAAGATATTTCGAAAAATATTGTTAAAGAGACGTTCTTCATCCTTTTTTATTTATTTCCTTTCTTAAATGTGAAAGCACGGAGACTAAGCAACAATGTCTAAATTGAAAACACACACTCCATCCGATCAAAACAATATCGTGATTAAGCTCAATTGAAACTTATATTCAACACATTGAAATACCTACAGTAGCGAATACTTGCATCCACCAATATTTTTGATTTAATTTCCGAAAGATGTTGATCAATATTTGTTCCTAAAAATAGTTCAGATTCCATGCTCTTATAACACGTAAAATATAGCGCACATTAAATGACATGTTTTAATTATATATATAGTTGAATATAATTAATTAATTTCAACGATGCGTGGAAGTGTTGGATCCGCCATCGCACGAAGCAGTCAACGACACGAAAAATACAACACACATAAAACCTGCAACAACAACAACAACAACTCATCAGAAGAAGTTTTATTCTTGATAGAGGATAAGTTTAAAGGACGTAGCAATCAGTATGCATGAGCCGATGCAGCTTAGAGTCAGTCCAGGGCCGTTATTTCAAGTAACATCAGGGACTAATTAAATATGTGTAAAATTATTATATAAATATTGAGTCACGTAGCCCATAGAGAAAAGTCAAACAAATTCAAACGGATTTCCCCTCCAATTTCAATAGGCAATTTACAAATTTGTCCAACGTGGCAAATAACAAGATTATTTAGATTTTAAAATAAATGAATAAATTTATTTTATGACGTATTGAAATGAGAGTGGAACAAAATCTGAAATAAAATAATAAAAAGTAGAAAATTAAAAAAATGATTATTTTGCTCACCACATAGTTTTTTTGCACCTCTCATTCATGAATGCTGCTGGACTCATAGGAATGGCGAAACTTCACCTATTCATTACACAAGAACTTTTTCTTTGAATTTTTTCGTCGTCTTTAAAAGCAGACTTATGGGACAAAGAAATAAATTCAAACGACCCCGTTTGAATCAGCTGTTGCTTATGTTGACATTTATAAGCCTACGATCCACTTCTTCCACTCCATACCGAGTCACTTCTAAATCACTGTACCATCCAATCCCACCAAACTTAATCTGTTTTCAAAGTTTTCATCATCATAAAGTAGCATATAAGAATGTAAAAAAAGGAATCAATCAACTGACATACTCTACATCAAAGAGGATGGGTCTTCCTAATGACATATCAACATATATACCTCGATCATGCTCAAATATACCTTTCAAAACTAGAAAAAACAAGGTTTTCAAACGATTCAATATTATAAAAGAGGAAAAAACATCTTTTGATAATTGTCGAGCTTTTGCCACAACGTCACAGTTATTTCAGAACCCAAGCGAAACTAATATTGACACCTTAATATCCCCAGATGAAATGTCAAAGAAAACAAGAATTGAAAGTGAACTTAGATTGAACAATTCTTCTTCTCAAAAAGATGAGGGGCAATGGAAAGGAGTTTCACGTTCAACTTCTCCATTTGTCACCCACTTTATTGCGCAAGATACCAAAGATCCCGACGATGGAATAAATTACAATGTTACAGTAAAAGAGGCAGTTACGTCTATTATCCCAAAGAACCATCCAAGTGAAAACACGTTTCTGGAAAATGAACAAGTTGAAAATGAATCGATGAAATTATTGAAAACACAACCTATACCTGATCCAAGATTAATTCCTTTCGATAGGCAATTAACAGCATTAGAATTGCTTGCATTGGGTTCTGTTTGGTTCCTGCCTGCATCAGCACCAAAAGACCCATCCATGGGAACTAAGGTTAGTCATTTACTTCATGACAAAATAATCCTGATTTTTGAACAAAAAACGTATTGAATCATGACGGAGCTCGCATTTTTTTGTCTTGATGCCTGCTTATACGATTTTCTTTCCTTCTCCAATCAATATCAGCCTGTTCGGTTAAACATTTCCAGTGCCAACCAAACCCTTGACATAGGAGACTATTTACGCGTGCATCATTCACCTCGTAGATTTCCTGAGTTGCAAAATTACGATTGGAGAAAGAAGATTAATTTATTGCAAGATGAGACCTTTATTGAATCTACAGGATCAACAGATAAATTGAAACAATTTGAAGGGGTAATTGTTGCCGAGGACGCAGATATGGGCTATATTGTCATTAACAAACCAGCAGGGGTACCAGTGCACTCTACAGTTGATAATGAACTGGAAAATGTTTCTTCTGAAATATCACGTGTACTATTAGAGAGGAAAGACAGAAGAAACAATAATTCGCAAAAAAATGCAGCACATACTGAAGGTTTCGATAGCGAAACCCAGAATCGAACTCAAAGATATGCGACATCTTTCACTCAAACAAACTACAGGAAGAAACAAAGTAAACACAAACAGAAACCCGATCCACTCATTTACGTCACAACACCGCAGCGTTTGGATCAAAATACGTCTGGCTTGTTCGTTGTGTCGACGAAAAAAACCTTTGCAGCTTACTTTGCAAAATTACTCTCGCATAAAACGCAATATCAATTATTGAATAATAATAATGCTGAAAATGCAATTTGCGCAGATGAGAAGGCTAATTATCTCATGAAGAAAAATGAACAAGTTAAGATTATGGAGAAGAAAACTGAAAGCACTAGAAAGGACATCGAAAAGAGTCGAACTGGAAGTGGTATCCACAAACGGTATAAATGCCTTGTTTGTATCTTTTCATCCGAGATTATGACTGGTGAGGAACGACGAAAGAATGATCTTAATACTGTTTAAGATTTTATATCTTATTCTTCTCCTTTAATTGTTATTTTTTATCACTATCATCAGTGAACGATCAAGTGTCCCATTTGCGTGACTATGTATCGAGTGGGTCAATAATGAGGCATTTTCTTGAACCTTCTATCAAAGCACCCAAGCGATTTGTGTCGCAAATCCCTCAGCAACCATTTGATGCCTCAATTTCAGGTGCAACATGGGCTGAGTCTTTATTGCGTATTGTAAATATAAGTGAAGTTTACTCGATTGAAGGTCATGAAAAGTCTGAGGGAAGGAAACTTGCCCTCGCTTTATGGGGAAATAAAGGTAAGCATTCACTCATTTGATCTTAGCTCATATCATGTTTAGTTCTGATTTTACTCATATTTTTCTTCTCTTATTTTTTTACACTAAACTCATCAGCTACCATACCAGAAAATTGTAAAGGAGTGGTTGAATTGCAGATAGAACTTCTTACCGGGAGAACTCACCAAATAAGGTAAGAATTTACAATCTCTACATAAGACAACGTATTGCATGAAATGTGCCTTTTATTTTTACTCTTACCATTATAACCAATTTTTACAACAGAGGCCAGTTGTGCGCTGAAGGATTCCCGTTAGTGGGAGATGCTATGTACGGGGGAGCTATTCCTCAATCAATCTACATTCCTCATCCTTCTGACAAGACAGATGATGCTTCTTCGAAAAAGCGATTTGTAGATAGTGAAATGCTTGCTCTTCAGTGCTGTGAATTGTCGTTTCTTGATCCAGTCTTGAAAGTAAGAGAGAAACGTAATAGAAGAGAAAGTATGTTTTTGCCCCCACTATCTGGAGCAGAGAAATGGAATAAATTTCGTCTCAAGGACGCCTGGTGGACTCCTTTCCTTCATATTTATGGCAAAGAGATTGATCTTTAAGTTTAAGTTTTAATTTTATTTTTATTTTTCAGAATGAAAGATAGGGACTTTTGGCATACCTTTCATTAAAATTAATTGAACGCACCATAATAATGTTTCTTTTATTTTTCTGATTAGAATGATGCGGTGATAGATTTCTTTTAATTCTCAAGCCGTTCACTTCGCGATCAGGAAAGTCAGCACTGTGCGGAATGAGTCAATGTCAAGAATTTTCATGATATTTTTTACAGCATCATTAGAACCTGTTGCACAAGTTCCTTCATCAATTAAACTAGCCCTGCCATCATCAAGAAGTTGTCTTACTAGAACATAATGTCCGATTGAATCCCATTTGGGGAGTAAACGCGAAATATCAATGGATTCAATGGAAGGTAATGACTCGCTTCTCATACCCGAATAGCCTCCAATAAGGACTAAATGCTCTCTCGTAACAACACAACCATGATCTTTTCTAGAAGTTGTCAATAAAATACTACTTTCTGTCCATTTCTGACTGTAAATATCAAATAAGAAACATTTCATATTGTCTTCGTTCGTATCATCTTCCATCCCACCAGTTACAATAATCCATCTATTTCTGTATATCCCAGTTGAAAAGTACTTCAAAACTTTAGGTAGATCTGGTCCAGTAGACCAAGATCTTGATTCAATGTCATAAATCTGAACCAAGGGTGTATATTTTTTAATGCAACCTCCTATGATATATATCTTTTTTGCGACAACTTCAACTCTAAATTCGTGTACTTTCCTTTTCATAGCTGAAAAGTCAATCCAATCACGCACCGATGGATCATATACCTGATTAGAACCTAAGAATTCTAATTGGAAGCGATTGTTTCCATTCGAAACTATAGGGCATCGTCCCATTTCATCTATAGTATTCATTTTCTCCCATCTTGTACATGTTGATAGATCAATGCGATAAGAGTATTGATTTATATAAGAGCTTGCAAGTACGTATAGGTAGTCATGTAATATGGCAATGCCACTGATGATATAAACTGATTCTGGTACGTGTGGTAATTCGCGCCATGTCTTATGTTTTAAATTCAAAAGAGTCACGTATCCTTCTCTTGCATCTGAGATCCCAGCAATGAAAACATGGTCATTTTGGCAAATACAAGATGACACATATGCAAAATTGAACAAAGAGTCTCTTTTTAAAGGCACCCAAGGGCTTTTCTGTATTTGCGTCATTTTCTTCGGAAAATAGTTGAAAGAAGAATTATAATTATGAGATCGAAATTACGATGAGAATTTATGACAACGTGTGACAAAATAAAAAACAATTTATGAAGAAATTCTTTTTTCTACGAATGAAAGTTCAGCTTCTACTTTAAAGCGATTCTTTATTGCTTCTTACACGAACATACAAATATAAAATGGAAGAACTTATTTACAGCCCTTTCAGTAGAAAGTCTACGTATAAGATTAGTATTTGGTGAGTATTTATTATGGTCTTACTAATTCATCATATAATTAATAAAAATATGTCAGTAAGGAACCTGCGTACTATACGTGAATCTGATCGTTATGATTCTGAAGAGGTGTCACAATTTGCACTTTTCAAGATATTTTCATTGATATCCTTCACACATATGCTTTCTACCTCATTCAATATTGTTAAAGTAACGGTGCTGATCATTCTTTCGTTTGCATCGTGTCAACAGATGTGTCATAATGCGTGATTTTAATTTCTTTGTTGAACCCAAATTACATGGATAACCATGTTCATCGATTTCGTTGCGTAGTGTGGTTTGTACCTATTTTATAGTGTGGTGTCAATAAAAAAAACTCTCTCGCTCTCTAAAGGTACTATTCTGTTTGCATTTTCGTATCATCATAAAAGGGGCAGCTCATGACCATTATTTTCTCTGGAAAGTGCACTATAATGCTTCACGAAAAATAAAATGACTGCTGAGTATTAACAAGCATAGGCGAAAAAGTGTTTTTATAGATACAAACTCAAAATGAACAAAGTTCATCCAGCAGAGACTTTCTACAAGTTGATCTTCAATCAGTACAGTAGGACTGAATATGGTATAACCTGTTATCAAATGTGTAGAAACGAGCATGACATCATAATGCATACACATGCTTGCAGTATGATGTAGCCAATTCTACCACAAAAATTTTTTGCTGGCAAGATCTTTTTCAATATCAGCAGTATCTCACAACAAGACACTTTGTCACAAATTCAATCGAAATCAAATGGTTCTCATTATTAGAAACAAAGCTGTCAAAGCATTATTTATCTGTACGTACTATATCGACGACGATTTTTGAATTGGTGTCAACAACGGTGAAGCATCACACTCCTAGAGTATGATACCTCTAAATAATCAGATACTGCTGAATAGAGGACTTCTCTGGCAATCAGTAAACTAGACTTTAAATTATGAAATAGCGATGATAAAACATTCATTATTTAATGAACCTTCTTGGCTTAAAAACCGGTTCAATGTCCAATTACATTAGTACTTAGTGTTGTCTTAATGCGCGAATCCACTGGACTTTTGGTCCATGCTTTCAATATAATTATTCAATCTCTTTCTTTCACAATCTGATTAAATCTAAAGATACACGCGAAACATCTCTTCAATATACTCTATTTATTTATTCAAATATGTAGATGATTGATTAAAAAATTGCGAAGATAATCTTGAACGTTTTCATGCCACGATCCAACTGTTTATACTCGATAGGATTGAGGCGTCACATTATCTGTTGACTGTAATCCTTTATGCCCTCTTTCATCAAATATTTTTAAGAATTGTTTAGTGGGACAACTTGAGACAATATTCATGGTCTAGTTTCAGTTGCTATTTTAGTAGAGACCAGCATCACCAAAAGAAAATAATAAAATCGGTCGACAAGGTTCTAATTGCGCACTATAACCATAATTCGAGCTAGTGCTGCCATGTGCCATGAGAAGATGATTTTACCTCTCAATAATGAATTCATAAATTCGCAATCGAGTTTTCAGATTGTGTGCTAAATCTTCATATCTGAAGCTCGGCCACAAAATCTTTAAATTGATAGATATACCTATATAATTTACATAGTTGACATTCATCTTTTGTTTAAAAAATTGTTTGATCAATCGTCTCCAATGAGAATCTTGAAAGGGTTCGCAGCGTGTGCCAACTTTACTTATTTTGGATGCCAATGATGACTCAAACACTTGCTTATTCTTATTGCAATATATTAATATGTGAAACGCATTATAATCCCTATCTCAACATGACAGCGAAAAAGATTAAAATCTTGAGCGGCAAGATTTATTCATAGTTGATGTATCGATTGTATTGACACCGGTCTTCAATTTGATCTCATGTAATCAGTCTGTTTCTGATATGAAATTACATCATTGAGTGTTAGTATTCCTACTATAGAGGACAATTTATTAAAAAATTATGTTGTTGTTGATACTAATTAATATTTAAAATGAACTGCTTGTAATGAAACATGCAATTGTCTATCTTTTCGTTTAAATATACAACCTTTAGTAAATTTATTTGATAAAAGTGTCAATTCTTTTTCACTTGTAACCGACATAAAATAAAGTGAAAACTATCCTTATATAAATTTCAACGTAGTTGTCAAGTAAAAGACTATGATTTTCTCGCACTACCCAAGAAGGAATCTGCATTTTCCTTGTTTCTGATTTGTGCCATAATTTCTACTTTGGTTCGATTTTGCAATTCTCTCATTTCCTTCTCCATCTTTTTCATTTCATTCAAAATCATACGTGTATCAGATTTGGAATCTTCCTCACCCTCCATGGAATTAGGAATTCGGAATAAGTTCTGTGTCCGATCTGTTGTCTTTTTAGAGATCCCCAGCAACTCCTCCACAGCAAATCGTATTGGAGAAGACAAATAATGTAATATCCACTTAATGGTGGGATACTTTCCTCGGGATAATAAAGTGGAGGGACTCACAGTATGATTGCTACGCCTTGAAACCTCCATGAAATCATAAAAGGTGATATGACTAAAAAATGCCAATACGCTGACCCACACAAACAACAATAACACAACGGCCCCTGAGATAATCACAACATCTCCATGCTGCTCAAGAAGTAAGTCTCTCATAGAAGCAACACTTAACAAGACCACGACGGCAATGGAACATAGAAAAAGAACAATGGAGCAGTATTGAACGAGAGACCATTGTCCCAGCAACAACCTTTGGAATGCTTTCACTTCTGCAAAATAGGTCAATCTGGTTTCTCCATAGGGTTGGCTACTGGAAAGAGATGAAAAGGTTTTAACGGTCATTGCTATCAAGGACGTAAATAACACTATGATGGTGATGAAGGAATAGAAAACAAATAATAGAGCTGAAAGGACGGTTGCATCAAATTCGGATTCATCAAAAGTCCCCAATAGAATAGAGTAGGCTTGTAGATAGGAATTCTGAGAACAGAAAGAAGCTGGGTCCTCGGGAGTGCAAATCAACGGTGAGGAGAGAATGACATGCATCATTTGTGAAAACGCAAGGATACCCATGGCCAAAAAAAATAGAATCCAGCGAATATTTCTCATATTTTCTCCAATGATACAGATATAATATTTCACTTCCAGATTGACCATATATAAAAATCCCACAAATTTACACCAAATCATTAATGTCGCAATAGCTACTAATTCTCGAAACCATAATTCAGGATTGAACAATTGTTCCTCCAATCGAATCTCCATCATTAGCATGCACACCAATGCTAGAATAAGCGAAAACACGTCCAATAAATCCAACCATCGGAAGGAATACCGAAAAAAGCATTTCCATGACATTTTGAGCATGACGGAATAATGCGATACTTTTCGAATAATGAGATAAATAATCGCCACCATTGTCAAATAATACGTGGTTAGACCCTCCATCAAACGACCCTGTTCTTGAAAGAACAAATTGGAAAAATGTTGAAAGGTAACAATAAGGATAAAATGAAACATCAAGTCCATCAAGGCAACGACTAAAACGGAGGTGGTACAGAGTTGATGATGAAGAATATATTGAACTACGAGGGAAGATGATCCTCGTTGCATATCTTCTTCAATTTGTAATCCTAGTAAGGAAATCAGGAAATGATCCAAATTTCCAATTTTAGTATATAAATGATCCTTTTCTGTCATAATTTTACGAAATTGATACTGATTGTCAAGATAGAGCATTCCACTAACTTTGTGTAAATGAGTAGAGGAGGAAGATATTTGATCCAAATAATCCACTGCATGTTTGGCAATGGAGGGAGAGGGATGTTCTAACATATGGACTAGCCAATTGCCCACAGAATATTGAGATTGAAAAATGGATGTGACAATGGGACAATGAAAAATAATATCCCGTTTAGGATCTTGATCCGAAATGCATAGAATAATTTTCAACAGGGAGGGGATTGAGGCAACATTGGAAATAAGGATTGTGGCCAACCAAGCAGGATCATTTCCAATATCGGAAGGATGAACGGAGGGAGAAGGTGTCATGAGAGGATTCGTAATGGCCGATTGAGGAGGATTGGAGTGTTGAATGCGAAGTGTTTTAGGAGGAGGCGTCATGGGAACAGGACCTTGACTTAGAGTGACTTTGTTATTTGGATCTGTGTATTGACTGGAAAGTGAGACTTGATCTTTGAAACTGTCCTGACGATCAATATTTGGAAAAGATTGAAGACCTCCTCCTGTATTGCTCATATCAGTATGTCTAGAAGATAATTTATAGGAACCACTCTTCGCATCGGATTGTAATTGCTTCAATAATCTAGATAGGACCATAAAATCCCAATGAGCTAAGGAATCGACGCGAATCTGATAGGGAATCACATCCTCCAAAGTCCACCCACCAATACTTTGCATATCAGCATAAGAAGCGGACCCATCCATTTGCGAAATTGTAGCGGTGGCTATGGATCCTCCTCCACCTGGAGTATGATGAGGAGGGCGCTGAGATGAAGGATAGCCACGACGTGGATGTTCCTTATGTTTCGAAGTGGCACGAAGAGGTGGGTCTGGATTATTAACACTGCTTTCATTAGTGGGTGGTATTGGTCTATAAGCCACAGTCCCAGTTCGACCTTGTGCCTTACGAGAAGAAGAAGGTTTTTTGCCAGTTAAAAATTCAGTTTCCGAGGATACCTTTCTTTTCCCGGATTTTCTCCACGAAGATAATTTTTTGGAAGATTGCTGTTCAGCATTGTATTGAATCTGATCTGGATAGGATGTCACATCTGCCCCGACCGAGCTTGCTACAGCACTGGCAGTCGTGCTTTGATGAGGGTTCAAATAGGAAGAACTTTGATTGGGTGGGGATAATCCACCATTGGCATTATGCGCAGTTTCAATCCAGTCAATGAGAGCATAGGAGAAAGGAATCCTCCCATCGGAATCGGCTTGGACAATGGCTTGAGGAAAGACCTGAAATAATTCCAAAATGAAGTTCATCAATTCTTCTTCTTTATTCACATTTTTATAATGACCAACTAAGTCCTTATTCAGGGATAAAATATGAAGAGGCAAACGTCCTCCAGAATCTTTGATCTGTGCCGCAGATGGACGCGCCAAGAGATGAGTTCGTAGTTGTGACAACGTAGTAGTTTTGGAAGCTACAGCTCTATGCAGGTCTGTAGGAAACTCATGCACTGTGAAATTGCCCATAGAGGGTAAAGAATTGGTTTCCGTCCCTACATTGGATCCTACAGTCGCGATCCCCATATTGTAATTAATACGTTCTCCACGAGGTGTTCTAGGAGTTTCAATAGTGGCTTCAAGGGTTCCACTCGCAGTAAAGGTGGGCATTTTTATATTGTCAGGAGCTGCTGCTGGTTTCAGAGAGGCAGATGCTGGAACTTGGCGAGGAGATCGTGTTTGGGGAGATAATTTCACTCCAGCAGAAGATGTGTACTGAGAAGAGGATTGAGATTGACCTTGTGTGGAGGAAGCTTTAGCTGGAGGTGATACTAGATAATCAAACGATCGAGAACGTCCATGTGATTTCTGATTGGTATTGCCATCGTTTCCACTGCCACTGCTATCCTTGGCTTTCGTCTCATGAGGAGCACTCTTCATGATGGCTACTTATTTTTCTTTAGTTTTATTTCGTTTCACTTCAATGTTATATATACTTAATAGCCGACGTGAAAGGAAACAACTGCTTATCAACAGAATTGTTATATGTATATTTTTATGTATAGAGGATGCGACTACCGAATGCACAAGATAGAGTATATCTTACACTGCTGGATCCAAATATTTTGCGATGAAAGAAAATGATACAATTCTTTTCAAATTTTGACACATGATTTGCATATATAATTAGCTTGTACCTTTATGTGATTCAAAACTAGATCGTATACAAGACAAATTTTTTCACTATAATTTTCATACACATTTTCGATGTATGTAAGAAGTGCTATATTTCGACAACATTTGGGCTTCGATTTTCCATGACATCTAAATATTATTTTTGAAACAAAAAATTGCATTCTCATTATGATTCAAGACTTTAAGTAAAGTATTGTTTTCAAATTTGAGTCACACATATATATAAATGTAAAATTATGAATGTGCCTAATCTTTCTTCTTTATTAGAACACCATTATATCGTGGCACCCTGACATTTAATGTATACGTAATGCAATGCCATCGCTTGAAATAAATAGTAACATCCATACCACTTTAGGACCAATGAATGTGTTGAAAGCTGGGATAAAGTTGCACAAGGAATAGCATCTTGTCCGATCAAATAATGAACTATCTATAGAAATCATGGGATGTTTCAATGGAGAAAGTCATTTTTCCTGAAGAAATTAACAGAAGGAAAATAAATTGATGAACGGAGAATGCCGTGGTGATCACAGAATCTCTTCTAAGATAAAGTTTGAAAAAATAAGAAGAGGGACGATTATCAGTTTTATTTATTCCTGCATTTTTCATAAAAGAAATATAAATGCTGTAGTAGATTTGAATTGATGGAAGCCATACCAAATCTCCCGCAGTGCAGGGTAGGAACCCTCGTTCAAAAAATATCTTAAAACATAACATTACTTAGCTACTATATAGGGTTGGAACACCTCGAGGTGAAGACTGGATATACACCGCAGCGTGATTCTCAATAGTAAGGCGGTAAAAATAACTATAGCATAACATACTTCCACCAACGGAGAAGAAACCAAACGAGCAAAAAGTGACTTCGGGCCCTGCAATAAATCAAAGATGTCAATTGACGCACTGCTAAGATTCATTCGTGCGTCACATTGTATAAAAAACAAGATAATTAAAATAAGCTGTGATACGATTACTTGACACAAAATCCGTAATATTTGGAGTTTTAGTGAGTAACCTATCAATTTGTGACCACCGAAAAATAAAGAATACGTGAACCATCACATATTTCATTCTTAGAATTCGTTATAAATTTCCGAAACAGAAATTAAGTTGCTTCGTTTCCTTGCTAGTTAACAATGAAAGGAGTGATAGATAGACCTACCATCACTACACATTTTCAGTTTACAATCTTCGCTTTACATTTTCTGGGGTTGACACAGTCGTTTGTATTTTCTCCGTCAACGGTATCACCGTTTATGATACCATCACCAACACAAAATCAGTATATATCTCCATTTTTTGCAAAGCGACTCTCACGTTCCTCCGTTAAAAGTTCAACATCAAATTTCTCCAAAATCTATACATGTAGATACGTCTCAAATATAAATAAGGAAAATGCAAGGGATGAATTGCAGTACATTGAATTATCTGGAGAGGATAATAAAGACCCTGACCCCGACAGCTCTCAAGACAATGAAGACGACACGGACTGCGATGATGAGGATACGAACTTTACGTCCTACATTTCAGATTTAATAGAAACAATTGAGGAAACGGCCGTGGGACAATTGGAATCAAAATGTGTTGATAGCTTATCCGAAATACTTTTTGGAGACATTCAAGACATACCTGATAATGAAAGTAAAGGTTTGCTGGTTTTGAGGGGAAATGGTGTCTTCGAAGAATTAGATGAAGAGACTGGAATGGAATTGGCAGAATGGTTTGTATGGAGGCTATTTGATGAAAAAGAGGAAGGAAATTCATCAGTACATTTACCAATTGAAGTTTATAATATGGTATGTTTATTAATCACACAACTTCATGCTTTTATTTGCATTGCATTGCTCGTAAAAATACTCATATTGAATTATGATGATTGGTTGAAATGATCCTTATAGATCATACAAAAATATCTCTTATCGGAAATTCCAGACGGTTTTGAAAAGGCGAAAACCGTTTTGAACAAAATGGTTCAACTTTATCAATCTACTCATGATTCAAATATTCGACCGAATTATCGAACTTTCAATCTTATACTTTCATATATGGCCAAACCAAGGATCAGTAAACAAAGAGAGACCGATGAAGAAGCAACACAATTATTTGAAATAGCTGAAAATATCTACCCCCCTTCCAATTCGAATAGAAATGGAATGATAGAATCGAAAATTCATTTGATTGATATCGTAGCTCAAAGTCGAAACAAGGGATCTTCTTATCAAGCCGAAAACTTACTGCGAGAACTGATGGATTCAGTACTCATTCATCCCATAAAAGTAGATACGAAGATGCTCACTACCAGAATCTTTAACGTGGTGTTGACATCCATTGCTAAGACAAATGAAGATGTGTCACCTGAGCGAGCTAGCGAATTATTAGCATGGATGTCGGAATTAAGCAACACATACACAAATATCAAACCAAATGTTTATAGTTTCACTGCAGTACTTGATGCGTTTGCGCAAAGAAATCAATATGATTATTCTCGACGGGCAGAAGGAATTTGGAGTCAGATGCTTAGTTTTTATCTTTCTGGAGAATCTGATATTGAGCCTGATGTATTTTGTGCAACGATCGTAATTTCTTCATATGCACGTTTGGCGAAGAAGGGAAGTCGAGATGCTGCCAGAAAAGCGGAAAAAATATTAAAGCGAATGGAGGACTTATATAAAGATGGTAAGACTACGGTCAAACCTGATGCTGTGACATACTTCACAGTTTTGAATGCATGGGCTCATACGAAGCAAGAAGATGCAGCAGAAAATGCTCAACAAATTTTGTTAAAAATGGAACACCTCCAGAGGGATGGTGATGAAAGTATGTCACCTAGTCATTTGACTTACAGGATGGTCATGGAGGCATGGTCAAAAAACCGTAGTCCAGAGGCTATCGAAAATGCAGAAATAATTTTTGAACGCATCAAAGACATCTATTTAAAGGAGGATGATTGTCCTATTGATGAATTAAAACAAGATTACCGTATTATGATTAGTGGATGGGTTCAGAAGAAAAAACCTAGAAAAGCTGAAAATTATTTGAAGGAATTAGTTGAACTTGGTGTTTGCCCAGATCCGTATTGCTTTGATAAAGTTATTGATTGTTGGAGTCAAAGTGATGATGGAAACGTTCTTGCAAAAGCTACTTGTATTTTTAGTTTAGCAGAAAATCTTATAGAGAGTGGTGAGTTAAGCCCAACTGAAAGATTGTTCACATCCTTCATTCGCGTCATTGCAAAGAGTGATGTTAAAGAGAAGGCGAGTAAGGCTCAAGCGATACTTTATAGAATGATGGAGTTGGATAAACAAGAAACTATCAATGATATCAAACCGTCTATTTTCAGTTACAATGCTGTGCTATTTGCATGTTGCAATACAGTTGCATTACCAGACCATCCTGAAGCTAAGAAAGCTTTTGAGATTGCCATAATTACATTTAATGAACTTAGAAATGCAGGAATGACACCTGATCATATTACATATGGATCGTTGCTTAAGGCTGCTTCACTATTACAAGAGGGGGATAAACGAGATAAGACTATCATAGCCACATTCAAAAAATGTATTCAAGATGGATACTTAAATGATTTTGTATTAGGAGAATTGAAACTGGCTGCATCTCCCAAAATGTTGACTAAGCTGATTGGAACATCAGATGTAGAGATTGGCGAATTTCCGTATGAGTGGTGCAGAAATGGTGTTAAGAAACGAAAGCAAAATGGCAAACAAAGAAGGAAGTGATCAATTTTGCTAATCAAGAAAAATAAAATTATTCTGATTATGTAAAACTCATAATTGTATTCTTATTACTTGTTTTTGAACCATATCTGCTCCTGTCTTAATACTGAGAAGTATTGGTCGGTTTAGTAAATCCTAGAGTCTAAGGGGTCGCTTCTAATTTGTTCCAGTACTATTATTTTGCTTTTCCTTCATCAAAATATCTCCTCCGACATCTACTAACCCCTTACCAACTTCAAAGACACCGCCCACAACACCATTCAAACCCCATCCAACAAAGTCCATAGCTGCTCTCCCCATTGCTGCTGATGGATCTTTGACTACCGAATTTCTATCGAATCGTGCTTTTTTTTGTTTATCAGTCAATATTTCATAGGCAAACTTTATTCTATCCCATTCTTCTCGTACTTGATCCAAGTCGTTGCTGTTTATAGTTTTCAAGCGTTCATACATTACAATATTCATTATTGACCATTAGATATACTCTTGCAAATTTAATGCAAATATTTATTCTCTTAACACTCACCATTTTCCAGGTAAAATGGGCCTTAATCTCGCTTTGTCAGGATGGTATCTTTTTGCGAGTGCATAGTATGCTGATTTGACTTCACCTTTACCTGCTCTTCTAGAAATTTTGAGGACTCGATAAGGATCAATTATCTCACCCTGGCTGGTTTTGAAATCATCAAGAAGACGATCTGCATTACTATTCAGCTGGAAGATCTCTTTTTTATATAATGAATCATTGTTAGAAGGAATCGAAAGGTGCTTCGAAACAAGACTATTTGGTGCAAACGAATTTGTTACCGGGCCCATGGCGGAAAAACCCAACACTAAGACGTGAAGAATTCTTTGATAACCTTTCATAACGAATTCACGGGTTTTGATCGAATGTATTCTCACACTTTTATTTAATGAATAATCGCAGTTTGAATCAAGAGAGATGCTCCAGAACTAAAAGGAGCTTTCCTAATGTGAGCCTTCTCCCACTGCAGCAGTGTCTGGATTAAACCGAAAAAAAACGTAATAAATACCCCTGGCGAAACATTTGACATCGACAAGATGGAGGTCTATCCGTTGAAGCTGACTACTTAAAAAGATACTTGAAGAAAAGAATCTTTTACGTAGTTGATCATATATAGGAGAAGAAATCACGACGCATATTCATTTGATGCCAGCAGCTAAAATTTGTTTGCGTTTTCCTCATCAGATGTGGGCCCGCCTGATCTCTAGGGCGGGAACAAGCCCAAGTGTAATTCTGTCTATTATATGGTTGTGAAGTTCAACGTTTTGAACTCCCCCTAACTTTTTTTAGTGCGATGGTACTTAAAAATCATACTTGTGTTTTGTCCCCTTTTTTGTTTTGTCTTCATCTTTTCATTTATTTATTTTAGTGTGAAAGCAAATGAATTCATTTTCATTTGCTATCACACTTGGAGGGCAAACATGTGGAGTTTAACGGTAAGTGCCCATGCAACATATTTTTCTCAACTAAAAAGTAAATTAATTAGTTGAATACATTTCAATCGAAAGCTAAAGCCAAATTTGTTTCGTGTCTGATTCCTTTGCTGGTCTTTTCATTCATTTGTTTGCCAGGCTGTCTTTTATAGTAAGAACATTTATGAAATTAGGGGCACAATATTATCTATTCTACGAATAAGTCATTATTTAGGATAGATGATCCTAAATACATGCAATTCATCTGTAACAAAAAGTAACGAATAAATTCCTTTTTTCATGCAAGTGTCGATCAAAATTGAAAGAAAACAAAAATAGAAAAGGACATTTGCATGAAAAAAGAACTTGACTTTAAATATATAGTAACTTAATTATATTATTTGTATTTGTATTTGTATTTTGCTTTACTTTGTTTTTGGGGCGGGCGTGAAAACACCCGGTTTGTTTGTTTGGTTGTTATGTCTCCCACATCTACAAATTATTCTCCCTTTAGTAGTAAACCTTTATTTTTATTTAACTGATTCCTTATTGTCAACCAATTCAATTCCTGAAACCTACCTTTACCTTTTTTTGATTTTGGGAACTGAAAACTTTCGTAAGCACTTTCATAGAGCCTGATTGTTTTCGCTTTTGTCCACTGCATGGAATCTCTTTCCCACTTGCCAACTCGTATTGCCTGTCTTTCAACTGCTCTCATCAGATACCTCATTGCACAAAGTACATGCTTCGCGCGAGGTATATGATGATTGAGATGTGTTGTTTGCAGTAGTCGTAGTGGAGGGACGCCCTTTGCACAATCACCGCAAAGCCGCATGGTAATGAATTGCACAAATGTCATGTTTGGAAGCTTCCATCCTTGTTGAAGGATGTGCAAGCCTCCATTATAACAGTGCAACATAGTTCGCAAACTTCCAGATTCAATGTCTGCACCTGCTCCAAACATATTTTGTAACTCACCTTGACATTCGTTTCTGCCTGGATTCTTCTGCATGCCAATCCTTTCTAACCTGCCTAGTATTTTTGTATGACTGTTTTCTATATTTTCCAATATCTTACTAGCGTGATGCATGCCGCCTGCTATGTCCCTCTTATCTAAGTCCGTCACAACTTTGTTCTTTATATCATTCCTAAACTGGTTTAGCTTTTCCTGAGTTATGCACAACTCTGATAGCATGACTGTATGAGGTGGTAAGGGATACTTTATTACTGCCAACTTCACATGATTCTGTGAGTAGTGTTGAAATAATGGGCTTTGCCTGAGTCTTTCGGTGCTGCATATTTTATCATCAAGAAATTTGTGATGATAACATAGTGATGCACACAAATATTTTGTAATGATGTATGCTTTTGGTACCAACTCCATGCCACCACCTATTAATTATTTGAGCATTTTGTCTATATTTACTTGTGCACTTTGTCTGTTCTCTTCCTGCATAGTACCTGGAAAATCAAAATAGCATGGTGAAACTCCAAAATCTGTAGACATGCTATTTAATCCACCAACCGTTCTTCCCACAAATTGATCTCCTGCTTTCTCGTAGTGAATGTAGCGCTCCCTCACGGGGCCCATACTCCAACCTGCGCGGAGGCAAATGGAAGCCATGGGACGAGAAACTGTACAACCTGTTGAGCACCTGGTTGCACTCCCTTTTCTTCCTGAATAACTACCAATATTATCAATACCCACCCCCATTGCCTCAAATATGCTTACATTTGCCTCCAAACTTCTACTAAGCGTCTTGGAGTAACGCTGATATGGATCTCTAGACTCAAATAGTTTGTAGCTATCATTAAGGACTGATGGATTGCAAAATACATACCTTGTAAGTGCTAAGATTGGACAAATATATGGGTTGGTTGGATTTGAATATACATGCCATGGCTCTTTTGAATTCACTCCTTCTTGGTCTCCTTTGCTCATCATAAAATAAAAAACAAGGCTGTCATCATCCCATGTGATATGATTTATGTGTGTAAAGCAAATGTTATCTGCTCTTGCCATCAGGTTCCATTCCAATACCAAAAAACAGTGAGTAAAAATAGATTCTGTTGTTCCACTCGTCAATTGTATCTTGCATATTGCTTGATATACTTCAAAGCTCATCTTCTTTTCCTTTGTCATTCTTTGTTCCCATTTCTTGTTTTTTTTTGCTATTGTTGTTTATATTCCACCTATGAATCGTGATATTTTTTTTGCCATCACATCTGGCATGACAGTATTGCTTACCCTGTATAAATGGGCACGAGCACTTTGATAGTCATCATGAAAGCTCTTGCTCATAAAACTTAAATTTTCATCTTGTTGTTCACCGTCTCCATTCTGATTGAGCCTCCTGCGTTGCTGTAGTCGCCTTGATTTATTTTGTTTCTTTGAGATTACAAAATTCATGTTCTCAAGGAGTATTTTTTACAACTTTCCGAATTCTCCCTTTTGCATGCAGAGTAACCTCTTGCTCGTTTGCATTATCTAACAATGGAAAAATCCATGGCGCTAGAAGTTGTGAGCGAAGAGAAGGGTTTTTATAAATCCACAATAGCAGGTTTATATTGTTTGAATTGTACAATCTCCGCGAAGCTTTTTCAACAACATTATGTAATATCTCCCAAACCTCATCGTTTCCTGAAGGAGTTGACATTTTTTGAAAATGAAAATTTTGAGAACTAACAATAATAATTCTGATAGAGTTGACTTACACTGTGTTTAAGATTTTCTATGTGTAATTACTCTCTCACAACAGTAATTAATTTTGACAGATTCGATGCATGTCACGTAAGTAAAAAATGATAAACCAATGGTTTTGCAACATAAATAAATGCTAGTATTATAAAGTTTCGGTACAAAATTATACACGATATAATAGTTTTGTAAATCAAATAATGAACCAAAGGTTATCAGTTTATCCCAAATTCCCAATACGTAGTA
>Ga0209092_10000851_pt1 | contig 30932 bp, 20 predicted proteins | sample FraStrMetagenome_FD_187446 | JGI IMG/M metagenome (GOLD analysis project Ga0209092, IMG submission 187446) | Marine eukaryotic phytoplankton communities from Arctic Ocean - Fram Strait ARC3M Metagenome (SPAdes) (version 2) | ecosystem: Environmental > Aquatic > Marine > Oceanic | place: Fram...
ATTCTATTATTAGAATTGAAAATAAGGCATCTACTTGACGAAAACAGTTTTAAATAGCAATCTGGAGCTTCTTTTTGAAATACAGGATATGTGTTAAAATATGAGTCCAAAATTTTCGTTCCATCATATAGATTCTCATCAAGATGATGACATACCCTTTTTTGATCTACCTCTCCCGGTCCAATTAAACTGTGTGGCAGACAAACTGGTTTAGAAAGAATATTTGCAAAAACCAGTTTCGTTATCTGCAAAAATGCCCCATTTGAAAGTCAGCGTAATAAGTTTTTAAAGCAATGGTGTTCGACTTACCTCACACACTTCTGAAGAATTAATAAGACTTTGAAGAGACTGTGAAGGTGAGAAGGCAGCCCTGAAGAGTTGGAACATCAAGATTAAGCACGCTTCTAAGATTGATTGGGTAGCTCTGGACAAGATAATGACCAAGTGGAACAGAATACAATAGTATGAAAGTGATGTTAAATGTGTACACCGATTGTGGGACACTGTGGGAAGAAAGCAGGATTGGGGATAGGGGTCAAGTGGAATGGGTACACTCTGTGGCCACTTGAAAAAAACCTGTGACTATGTGTTACAGTGCCCAGCTACACGAAAAGTTCGAAACATCTTCTTCCAGGAATTGAATGTCAGGATGAAGGACATCAAAACTTATCCAATGCTTCGACGGTGGGTAATTATCATGGTTCAGCAGTGGGCTGAAGGTTACCCAGTTACCTTGCCTCCCAAGTCAATCAAATTGACAAAGGACATCAGGATACTAGCCCTGCGAAGTCAAAATAAATTGGGGTACTACAATAACTTTATTTGGAATTTTATCTGAGGAGTGGAAAAATTTCAACAGAAATATGAAAAAACGAAAACAAAAAAAATCCTGGAATATTTCGGCTACATTATTGGAGCCGTGTAGTATCGAAGCTGTGTATTGAGTGTTGCATTAAGATTTGGAGGTATAGGTGTGAGACGATCCATTTGAAAAGAGAAGGTAATGTTCACGATGTATTGCAATCCAAATTACTAATTTATGCTTTGTCACTTCAAAATACACCATGGATGTTGTGATCACGTGATCGTCACCTTATTGCCGGAAAATGGGCTTTTTCCAACAATCAAAGAGAGTGACCTCTTAAGTTGGAAAGCACGTCTAGATGTTACTCTGAAATTGGCAGAGGATAGTATCGATGAAGTTGGACAAGATTTGACAAGATTTTTTGGTCCCTTAAAATTGTGTGATATGTCAAATGAGTGCCCGAGTCGCAGTGGTATATATCTACTTACGACAGGAGGATCTGTGTCTGAGCTGAGTGGTACAAGTAGGGTGCAAAGTGATGGCGCCAATGAATCTAAAATCTGGGAATGCTATAAACGTACAGGTGTGCCTTTTGTTGTTAATAAAAAAACTTTGATGCTCCATTAAGGGGCCCGGGGTGCATGCGTTCCCTCTTATGTGACATCGCATGCTGCCACGGTCAATAAAATAAATTCTTTACCTACTTACTTCCTTTCATTAGACGACGCACCAAACATCATCTTTACCAAATCACAAATGTTTACCGAAAAATCCTTTAACAGTCTGAATTGGCAACTATTCTCAGTAAAATCTGCAAACAAAATTTCAAAGAATATATCTTCATTTCTCAAACCAGACCAATCACTAATCATCAAACATGCCGTAGCAGATAAATCCAGACTACAATCGCCACAAGCTGTAGCCACCAACTGCGCAAACACATATTTAGGAGGTCAAGCAATTAAGCACGCGGTAGATGTAATTCGATCCAGATGCACTTTCAGCATTTTTATTGCACATCCTGATACTTAAGCATTGATGAAAGCATCACAACAAAAGTATGGGAATGTGATGATGATTTACAGCAATGGTTAAGCAAAGCTCAGATCATACAATCTAGTTTGAGAGCCCTTGGTGTTGAAAAAGCTACTGATGAACTGGTGAGATATTTCAGGGATGAATTGGTCACAACATTGCCCAATACAGATAATTTGTATCCTACAAGTATTGATGATATCATCACCATAATTGGTAGTCGGAGTTGGTATCAACAGAAACTTCATATTAAAAGAAAAATCATTCATCATGTATCTTACAAGATTTTCCGTAAGCATTACAACCAATGGGCAATTAATGCATTTAATCAATGGAAGAAAGAAAATAGGATTGACTTTATTAAAAATGAAAACACTAGTACAAAGAAAAGAATGGGAAAGAATTTTATCTACAAAAACCTTCTTCTCCTCAGAGCAAGTAATTCCATCTGTGATAGGGTCCAGAAGTGCATGCTTCAGCAGCATGGTGAGTACATTGCTGTACGAAATAAAAATGTTCTTGAATATTCATACGTAAAGATTCAGTTAGATCAGTTTGAAGCATATATTGTACGACCACACAACGATGTGAACAAAAGCTTGAATGAAAAACAGAAACACATTAAAACTTTGAGAAAAGCACTTTTGATGGCAATAAATAACAATATATCGGCACTTGAAATCTCAGTCATAGTTAGGGACACTTTAAAGGAAAAGGATATTCCTATTGTAAATGTTCAATTTCAAGGGGGTAAGTGATAATACTATATATTTGCCACAAAGTTTTTGGCAAACCATCAGCATCTTTTTAGAATTCTAATAATGTGACACAACCACATAGATTCAATCAGTAGCGGTGAAGGTTGCGATGGTATGTGATTAAACTGTTTTATGCTTCATCAATACTCATCATTGTAACTAACCTTTCATTGGTATGATAATGGCAGAAGATACAAGTACAAGCAGCAACAGAAATGATAGTAAGTTCCCAAATGACTAATATTATATCTAGATACATATGCTACAATTAACATTGTATGGAAATTTCTGCAGAGTAAAATGAAGCATTTGTGTTAGTCAAGGATGGAAGCCCTGTTTGGAGCTGCAAGCATGGGTTTTGGAACAAGGACAAGAATTGCACTTACACTTTGTGCAATAAGTGCTATCTCAATAATGAAAGTATTGCTACTGCCGGCACCAACTACTATCGTACTGGAAGAAAGAAGAGGAGAGGACAAGATCAAGACATCCATAAGAATCAATGATATCATATTAATTTGCAAGCATTTGATGATGTTAAATGCTTTAGTGAAGATTACTTCAAACAACAATTAGATAAAAATGATATTTTCCCCACAAAATGTAACATTTGTATGAGGGAATTTTGTAATACATTAAAATAGGCATATCATATCAGATGTAATAACAGTAATTAGGTTGACCATACATATAGTTCTGTTACATAATATAGATCTATAATAGGATAAACTATATTTCAAATAGAAAAACTAAATTTACTAATTACATCTAATTTGAGACCTATTGAATTTATATAGGCATTTGGTTATTAAAATAACACATGTAGGTGCTGCTGGGATACCTAATTAAGAAATAATATATACGTAATATACTTCCAAAATCAATAAATACAATCTTATTGATTTTGAATTAAGAAACAGTAATTAATTGTCTATTCACGTACATTTTTGTAAATAAATGCTAATTGATAAAGCTACGTGTAACTGACTTACTACAGATAGACCTATGTAATTGATGCCTAATCAAATTATTTAAAAATAATTTAGAGAGAAAATTGTACATGTGTTACCTTTCTATAAAATCATGGGAGGCCAATCATGGATGGCAAAACTTTTCAAAAATATTTACCTCTCAAAGAGTTATCGATGAAAAACCAATGGGAGTCTATATGATCCCAATATTTACAGGAGACGACGCCAGAGGACACTGGTACACCATAATCATAGAAAAGCGACGAAACTGCTCTCAAGGATGGATCGTGGACTCGCTTGGTAATTCGAATCCTGACAAGAATTTATTGGAGAAGATCCCCAGAGCTTTTTTACCTGGGAGAGGTAGATTCCTATGGACAGCACATGAGTCCAGAATGCAAACAGAATGCGAATGCGGACCCAGAACCATACTCACTTTGCACACGATTGATTTAGCAATAGCGGCGGGTCACACAATGGAAAGGGCTGTGAGGGAGGCTTCCTTTTTGCATATTGGAGCTATGGCATATAATGCAAAAGCGGAGAGACTCGAAGCTGCCCTGTTGGTGGATATATAATTTTTTTCCTACTATGTAATTAAATGTGATTGATGTATGACCAACTCTCATTTTCGCATTTTTCGAATATGGCTTGCTTTCTTTGATGTAGTTTTGACGTTGTAATTGCTGGATACGAATGAAAATGGCGCAACTGGTGAGTGAACGGTTGTGAATTCTATTGTTTTTTTAATATATTCTTGTGTATTACAATATACTCACCTTGCTATTTTTTTTCCTTTGCATGAGAACCATGCCTTCATTCTTCGAACCTACTTGGAACTGTCATAGACATTGAAGGTACAATTGTGGGAGATCGCATACTTTTCTTCCTCCCCCAAGGTCTTCAGGAACTCTTCAAAGCTCCCGCTCTGAGTTGTGCGAGGGACAGAACAAGAAGGCATAGAAATCACCGCTTCCATGGAGATAGGAGCACTTTCTGTCACATCAATAACTTGTGGAGAGGGGCCCGGTACAGTCTTCAAGAAAGCGACTTCGTTTTCAGCTTGTTTCTTCCATACTTTGCGCTTTTTCCTCCTCCTAGTTGGATTGACAAGCGCTGCCAATGGAGGATCAAAAGAATCTGAATCAAGTAGAATTGTAACTTTTTTGATTTATTCTTGCTCTCGTGCAATTCTTTGCGATGCATGTCTTCCAAGATCAGGTCTTTGAAGGTTCTAGGAGGGCCCAAGGGGGGGGGGGAAGCTTGCGGTTCTTCGATGTTCTGGAAGAAGCATCACAACGTGTTCGTGTTACAGCGCCTTCGAGTTCGCAATATATCCTTCAATTACGCTGTCGGATTTCCATTGCCCGTGGCGCTTGAGATTGACAAAGCTGACCCCAGCATCAGCTAAATTCGTTGCTGCTGAGCGACGGAAAGCATGAACTGTATATCCCACTGGGTCCTTGTGTAGCACCTCACATGTAGTTTGCACAAGTTAGGAGATAGTCTTACCTCCTATTCCAGTTTTCCTGCAATTGGCCCACTTGGTGTATCGACGGAGTTAAGTGTCTGAGGATTTGAGCTCTGTGGAGAGTTCAGATTCGTACTTCAGAAATAATTTCTGATACAAACTTGGAATCAGGCAAGAAAATCCTGGGTTTTTTCTTTTTCTTGAGTGAGCAAACTCAATTTTCACTCTACCTTTTTCATCTTGACTCATATCTTGAATTTGTATTTTGTTAACATTGCTCTTGCGGAGGAGGCCGTAGTACATTAGTGCTACGCCAACTCCAAGAAAGGTGTATTCAGGGTCAGTAGACTCCTGACAAAACATCAACAAAGCATCAATTTCTTCTGGTGAGAAGACTTTGCTCTTCTTGCAGACATAGCTGCTCGTGACAGCCTTCAAATACCTATTCACCTTCAACAAATTGTTGAGCTTGAAGCCATAGGTTGAAATAAACCAGTGGTTGATGCATGACTAGATAACATACAAACTGCTTGGGCAATAAACCATGCCTTGAGTGACAAAACATTTAGTAATGAAGTTGTCAAAGGTAAGTTTGCTTTTTTTGTCAACCATTTTGTCAATGTTTATGTTGTTCTCAGGGGCGAAAGCCAAAAAATTTTCTTGGTTCCTCTTATACATATCCTTTGTTTTGGATACAGAGTAGACATCTATCAACGCATTCATTCCTTGTTGAAACTGAATGTTGTCGTCTTGGGTGGCTTTCTGGTTTGTAGACCGGAAGTCGAGTAGCATATCCTCAATCTTGAGGATCATGTCTTTCATTCCTGGGTTCTCTGTTAAAAATTTCAAATTTTCTTTCGTGGATGCCTCGTCTTCAGCATTGTTTTCTTCTTGTTGTTCCTCTTCTTCTGGCGGAGTCCAAACAGGGATAGGTGCAAACAATGGCGCAGGTTGAAGTTTCTCAGCAATGGGACGGGTTGGTGTTGGAGCCGGCTTTTCAGGCACTTGCACAGGTGCAGGTTTCTCAGCAGCAATGATGGTGACAGCATCAACTCCTGGAGGGGGCGGTACGGTAGTTGGAGCGGGAGGGGATGGGGGTCCTTGCAGTTGCAGTTTGTTCAGAACTGTAAGCAAATAGTTCTGGCTTAGTACATCTCCTCCTGCTTCTCCTTGTTTCCTTGCCACTTCCTCCATCTTATCCATAGCATCAGGGATCCCACACTCCTTCCTGATTTCATCAGCGATGATATCTGACATATCTGGCACTGGGGGGTGATAGCTTTCTTGGCAGAAGCTTTCTTCCTTGGTGGCAGTTGCGTTCTTCTTTGCTGGCAAGGATTTCTTGCGCTTGTCACTATTCCTAGTGGCTGGTCCAGCAGCAGTGGTGGGAGCCGCCAATCCTCCTGCCTTACTGCTCCTCTTGCTCTGTTTACTACCAGTAGACCGGGCAGAGGGTTAGTTGCTCGATGCTTTCTTCTTGTTGCTTGCTGTGATTGCTTTTGTTCTAACCATGTTTTTGTTTTTGTAATATAAATACTACATATAACTATAATACAAATTACTAACTTCATAAAAACATACTAGCTTGTGTAATCATCATAGTAATTTACATTAGTTTGATACAAATCTGTTTTTGAAGTTCTTGTTACTGGCATGAAACATGTTTTTTTTATTATTTTCATGCAAATATTCTGACACTCTACATCCGTACTTCCAAATTTGCACGAAAACTAATTTGAAAACAAGAAAGGGCTACATTATATTTTAGAGGAAACGGGTTCATTTTTTAAAAAGGGTTGCATTATAAAAAAAAAGGTTCCGTTTTTAAATTACACTAAATTAATACTACTATTCTCTAATCGTTTCCATCACTTTCTTACCTCGGGCCCCCAAAAAGTGACTCGTTAAGAATTTGGGAACAAAACATGTTTATAATGCACCCCTTATTCTACAAAAGCTTATACTGAATTTATGTAGAATATATTAGGGATATATTAAGTTTATTGCATGGATTAATTAAGTTTGTGTCACATCATACATTTTACTTTATTATGATGAAATTTTTTTCATGGAAAAGTACAACACATCCTTGCATAAATATATTGAAAAAATATCAAAAGTTGTAGTTCGAAATCAATCTTGACTTGGATCGATCCCATGACCACGCTGACCAAAACTTTCCCACGCACCAAGTTCAAACTCAATTACATGAACCTATCTCCATATGTGTCTACTTACGAAAATATAGAGTGACATAAAAACATCTTAATTTTTCGGTAAAAATCCCCAGTATTCGCATCTTAATTTTTTTCATACTCCAGTATACGCATCTTACCTTAATTTTTATTTGAGTACGTACTACTGGGAAAACTTCAATTTTCCTCTGAACAGCAGTATGATGTTCGATAAGTGCATAATGAACAAAATAACTGCGTGTCTTGCTTCCACCTCGTTTTGCCATTAACAGAAAATGGAAATACAGAAAATGAATGGTTTTCTCCTTCTCTTTTGGTTGGCAACAATGGGAGAGGCGTTTATGTATCTTTCCAACAATTACAAATTATATGGGCAACCAATCTCATTCAAGTCATTCAAACCATCCACATCCAAGCTTCATAAACACAATCAAACACATTTAAACGAAGTATCATCTTCCGTCCCCATTGAATTATATGAGTTTCAATCGTCGTTATCCTCACTTGCAGGCATATCCTCCAAAATCCAAAGTCAAATTTTAGAAACTATTCAAAGCATTGGATTTCAAACCTCTCAAGAATTGAATGTCTTTGCCTCTGATTTCATTGAAATGGATCAACCTGAAAAATTATCATCTGTCTTGATACAAGATTTTAATATCAATCCACTTCATGCCAATTATATGCGTGCTGCTTTGTCACATATGCACACTCAGATGAAGAAGAAAGAAGAGAAAAAAAAGAAAGAAAAGATGAAGCAAGATGAAGATCAAACCATGACGTTGATGCTGGTTTCTGAAACGAACCAAACTGAAAATTATGCTCAACGTCATTCTGGATTTCGATCTGTTGTCGTGAGTGAAAAAGCTAAATTACGCCAAAAGCAACGGAAACAAAAAAAAATAGCAAATATCAACCAAAAGGATGATTATGGTTTATCTACAAATGATCCAACTTATTCTTTTCCTAAATTAAGTGCTGAATTGGAGGATTTTTTACTCTTCATGACAACACCCCTCCCCTCTCTTATTCAGCAAGAACCCGTAATTCGAAATGCCACCGCAGTTGTTTATATCAAACATGCCAAACAATTTTTAGGATGGTATCTTCATCGTTATCAAGAACAACAAATGTCTAATAGCACTCAAAACCCCAACACAGTCTCCATTCAAACCATTATACCCTCTAAGGATAAATCCTCCGCGTCCTTATTTCTACAATTTTTAATATATCTCCGTTCTGAACGTCACATTTCTAAATCCTATGAAGCCAATCTATTACGAGGATTGTTAAAATATATGAAATTTAGATTCGCATCGGAAAGTAATCAATCTGAAGATCACGATTTAAATTTAAGTTATGAGGACATTCCCGTCATTCAAGAATTACGAAAATGGCATCGCGAAGCTAATAAAAAACAAGCGTTATCACCGCGTGTGAGTGAAGAAGAACGGAAATGGTTGGAATGGGAGGAATATTTATTAGTCATTCAACAATTTAAACAGGATGTCATGACGAAAAAGATGGAATTCAGGAACGATCATCCAGATATCACTGCTGCTATAATTTCCCCAAAGGGGAAAAAGAAAGCGAAGTCCGTTGCCAATCTATATCAACGATATCTCATTTTAGCCTTTTTTAGTCATGTCCCTGATCGCCAACGAACCATACGGGAATTGGAATTGGGAAAAACATTTTATAAAGATCATCAAAATCCGAATCAATACATTATCAAACATGGCCCTGATGATTACAAAACTGGAAAAGTCTACGGAGACCGACCACCCCTTATTTTATCCTCTGAATTAACCTCCACCATCGATGAATATATCTCATTGTGGAGACCCTTCCTCTCACCCAAAACTAATTCACTCTTTGTCCAGCCCCGTACTGGAAATCCCATGACGGCAGATTCCATATATCAGATTGTCTCCAGAGTATGTTACAAGTATGCCGGGCAACGAACCAATCCCCACTTGCTACGTGATATGATTGTGACACATGTTCGACAATCTTCCAATGCTTCCGAGAAGGAGTTGGAAGCCTTGGCGTTATATATGGGACATTCTTTGGCGATGCAGCGGAATAGCTACGATCGACGAACGATGGATCAAAAGGTTGCTCCGGCGGTGGAGCTTTTGCAGAGTGTGAATCAAAAACTGAAACGACAGTAGTACAATTGCTTTTCTAAATATGGCTAATAATAATCATCTTTTTGTCCGCTATAGGTTTTTGTCTGAATTTGATTGGAACCAGAAATTGTTGAAGCCTATCTCTTTTTCCTTTATATAAGCCAATGAAACTCAAAGCAGACTTCCTTATTACGATAAACAATAAATTCGATTAAAGCTTGTTGTATTAATTAGGACCCCGTATTTAAGCAGGATTTTCTTCGTAGGCATATTGGCAAAAAGTAGTTTTTGCACAAGAACTATTTATTAATTGATATGTATGCTAGAAAATTTTACATACGCATTTTTCTGTAAATTTTCAAACGTCATTTTGGTGTCTCAAGTTTACTTACAGACAAACTCTAAACAATGACGTGTTCAGGCTGTAAATAGATGCTGTAATAAATAGCACCTTCATTTCAATTAGGGCAGTAGATAAGCCTATTTGAGAAAGAAATAGTTCAGAAGTATTTGACACTTAACATATCCACAGAATAATGCTGTTATCTGCAAGAAATGAATTCTGGACTCTCTAATATTTTAATTAGACGTGAGACCTAACGTTCCTTAATATTATTTATTACAATATATCATCCTTTTTTTCTTTGGTAACATGCACCATACATAAAAAACTGTGACGGTGCTTGTTTGTATCGCATCTAGAATTACATTGATATCACTATGGTTTTGTCGAGTGAGAAAGAAGATTTCACTCATGGTGAAGATGGTGCTTCAAAAAATGATTACGTCTGCGAGGTGACTGGTGATCACGAAATCGACGCTACGGTAAATGAAATCGGAATTGAAGACCTGCACGATGGAAGAAGCTCCCAAATTCAACCTGGAGCTGTGAGAATTGCAGGACCACAGTGTGAAGACACGGTAACTCAAAATCGTAGGAATGGTGATATTGGCTTGCCTATCGCATTACCAGTCGGTGGTGTGGCAGTATTTGAAGGCAGTGTCATACCGGAATCAAATTCAAAAATAAGTTGGAAGATGGCACTTTTTTTTACGGGATTTATTAGCCTCATGACGGTAATGAATGTGATTTTTTTAAATATAGACTCTACCATTCCCAAAAGAGTGAAAGAAATTCTTGTATCTGTTTCTGATACGGAAAAACTTGAAGACAAGTCCTCTGTGCAACATTTCTCGTGGATGACTATAAACAATGTATTAGATGAATCTGGGAACTCCAATGAATTGCTACAAAATCCGCAAATTGTATTGCAGATGTATCTTGCAATATTGATCCCATTGAGCACATCAACTTTACATTCGCTTCCAAGTACAAATATTATCTTAGACTATTGCGCTCAGCGTACATGCGACGACAAAGGTCAAATAAGCACGATGGCGAAAGTTAGTGGAGAGAGAACATCAAGAGGAGGGGGTATTATTGCTACAGAAATTGGATATATGAGAGGATTAACTGATCTTGTGTTTCAGAAAAACTCAATTGTGGGAACCATTCCCACAGAAATTGGTAGTTTAGAAAATCTGCAGATGCTTGATTTCAGTAACAATATGTTGAGTGGCACCATTCCATCTGAGATTGGTAACCTCAAAAACTTAGAATGGCTTTTCTTAGGAAATAACCTGTTGGAAGGTACCATTCCAACAGAGCTTGGCAATCTCAAACACTTAAAGTTTTTAGATATATCATCTAACTCATTACGAGGCACAATACCCTTGAACATGAGCAAAATAGAAAGCTTGATTGGTCTTTCCTTACAAGACAATAATTTTTCAAGTGGAATACACACGTTTTGCTCTCGGAATTTTACCAGCGATTCCTTTGAGCATGTAGTGGTTTACACAGGTATTGTTCAAGATGTCACTATCAAGTATGATATAGATTCAGGCGTTACTGCAGATTGCGTAGATGGGTTTCCAAGGTTTGATTGTGATTGTTGCATATGCACTTAAGCTTTTTCATATTCAATTTTGAGGGTTCAAAATATTTTTCCATTTGTTATTTATGTAATATGAACTTTAGACTCATTAAGAATGCGTGAATGGTGGATTATGCATACAAATAGTCTCGTTACTTTGAATGAAAATAGATTTGTTTCTTCCAAATAATTGCAACAAACAAATACCACTGGGATTATAGAAAATAAAACAATACGAAATTCAGTATATTTTTGGACGGAACGTCATGTTGAATCGAATTCGATACCTCTCTTATGGATATCTATAGATGATAGCCCACCCCTTATAAATATCTCGATTCATAAATGAAAATATAGTAATTGATCTACATTATGATATTTGCCCAGAGGTTATTGGAAAACCGAAAGTTTGATCCAATTTCATGTATTTTCTCCTTCATATTACATATTTTACCATCACTTGTATCAATAAGATTTCTTTGTGGATCTTCTTGATTTCCTCTCATTTTGTCAATTACAGATACTGTCTTCTTTTCTGAGTGAAAACTATTTGCTCCTGCTTGGATATCACAAATGCGAGAAGATGGGCTTGAATGTTCTACTTCAGCTTCATGATACTTTTCAGCCTTTTCTTTTTCCTGTTGCTCAATCATAAAACGAGACATTGGATCATTCGAATGAAATTGATCTTCGGGCAAATTTGGAATTTGAGGCAGCTCCTCTCCAAGATTCCCAAATTTTTTTTGTCTTGGGGGCTTATTGATCAAGCTAAATGACGATGATAGCGATGTTGGATTAAGCAAAAAATAATTAGAAGGATCCGAAATCATTGATTGCTTCTTGTTCACTGAATTACAAGGGAACTCTTCATGGCCTTGAGATTCGCTCTTAAAAAAAGAATCTTTTGATTTAGGATCATTGTCTTTCATCTTGCTTGTTCTTGAATCTTTCTTGGGGTTAGATGGTGCCGATAATCCACGCTGAAGCTTCCAAGGTGTACTACCTGGATCTGAACTATGATCTAAATTCATATTTATGATAAAATTTATCGAAATAGATAATATCCTTCTCCCAGGTTCATATTTCGTGAGAGCTGTCTTAGTATGCACAGGAAAGGGTAATATACAATCGATTGAAAATCTATTTTCTGGGAGAGATAAAGTACACATAAAAGCAGAGAGATGAACTTCAATCTTAGCAGGGTCTAAGTCTGATGGAATTTCTGTCGTTAAAAGGAGTTCTCGTGGAGAAAAAGGACCATTATTGTCAGAATGCACATTACATGGAATATTCCAGACAAGAGGAACGCGCAAACCAAAATTTTGGATGCTGGTGATTTCTTCTTCAAGCAGCTGTTTCAGAGGGTCGTTACTGTGAATATCTGTCTTCATCATAGCGCTTAAAAACTCTAAAAGTGTCATTTTGTACCCGTTCCCATCTTCAATAAAAATATCGAATGATATTTTGCTCACAATATTTGATTTTTTTGCGTTTGAATTAATAGGTTTCTTTGTAGAAGGTTTCAAGCTATTCGAAGAGACTTCATGAATTGTAGGACGCTTACTTGAATCTTTCACCCATTGTTTGCAAACTTCTGCAAATTCAGAGTTTTTTTTTACTTGCTTGCCAGTTCTTTTATCAACAAAACCCTGATATATTAATTTTGGTAGTTTGTAACGTTCATCGAGAATACCAAATTCTTTGTACTTTGAGTTCACATAGTTTATGAGAACCTGGCAGATAAAATGGCGAAACGAAGTATTTAGATTTTGATTACATACGCAATCTTCGATCACTTTTGGATGGACAACACAATCTACAACCCTGCAGTTTGATCCAGATTTATCTAAGCAATCTCGTAAAGGACCAACTGCGACAGGAACGTTCAAACCTTCCGCCTCTTTTCCGTTATCATCAAGCTTTTTTGCCTTTTTGGGTTCTTGTATGTTTTCATTTGAGCATGCATTTATAAAAACCTTTTGTTGTTTTCGATTGTGTTTTGTGAGTTTTTTTGTTTTGATAACAAATCCAGGTTTAGGAGAAATCAATAATCCATCATCTCTCCTTTCTATTCCTTTTCCATCGGTTCTTAACTTGAATTTTCCACCGGGTAATGATATTCCTCGAGAACGATTTTGCAATACTGCTGCTTGTTCGGAATTATTCAGCATATCATTTTGTTTACCTGGGGCCTTCTTCGATAGATGATTTAGGAAGTCACCACTGGTGATGGTGTCTTGTGAGTTAAAGTTGATCTCGACTTCAGTCATAGTCTATGAATAATTTGATTGTGTGAAATTAGAAATTGCGTCTAATTTGGATTTAGATTTAAGTATTAGATTGTGAACATTTCAAAATTTTAATTCAATATCCTACAGCTTGCTATTTGGGGCCACATATGAAACAAAATTAAAAAGAATTATCATTTCTCAATTTAATTTTCATGAGATAGTTTGAAAATTTGTAGTATGAACCGTCACATCACAAAACCCGTGATACACCGTCCACAGGAGAAAACTGAGTGGAGACGAATCTTCTTTCAGCTTGATGCATTTTCCAAAGACTTTTCAGGATTGGTATTCTCTCTTTTGTCACTCGCTTTGAGTAATGCAATTTCTTCCTTCAACATTTCGACATCCAGTTTCAACTGTTCGTGTTCACTTATTTTCTTTTTGTTTTCGTTTAGTTGTTCAGCTGGCGTTTTAGGTATGATTTTCTCAATTTCTTCCTCACTTTTTCCTGTGTTTTTCAGGAATTGAATTTCATCTTGACGATAATCCTTTACATCCGCCGTATTTAATTATGTTGAGTGTTAGAATATTTGACATAGAAAATGTGTGATGTGTCGATTTTTGAACTCGATGCTTACCTTAAATAAAAGGTTTCTTAACAGCAATGCTGAAATAGTAACAATGAGGATTCTCTGGATTCCGACTCTCTGTCTTACTGGGTAGGCGTTCGCTGTAGGGCCAGCAGGAGACGATAGGTCTTGACCAAGTCTAGGCATGTTTCTTTATTTATCGTTTGGATTTTTTACTCTTCATAAAATCGAATCCTTTTTTCGTAGATCCGTGTAAAAACAAATACGGTACGGTACCTATACATAAATATTTCAATTTGTATTGATTTGGGATATGAACACAAAAAAAGGTTTTAAAGTAAACTTAACATAGAAATAATACATCATTTGCTACTGACGCAATATTTATCTAAAGAAAAAGATAAAAAATTGACGCTTTTCTAATTTCAATAAGGTTCAATAATTTTATGAGGTAATAGTTGATTTCTCATGCCAGAAATTAGAGAACACAATCGTAATTTAAGGATTGCATCATTATCATATTTTCTTGTGAAGGTTTTCGAAAAGAACTTGACCAAAAGCACTCTTACTTTTAAAGACAGCAAAGAATTCCTCCATTCGGATCACCGCTAGATTTGAGTACCTTAGTAACTTTTTTGTGTTGATTGTGTTTTGCGAGATCATATGGGGTTTCTCCGTGCTTGTTTTTTGCTGTGAACATATTGATCTTATCATCCTTTGCCTTTTCAATCAACAGTCTTACCAGTTCTTTGTTTCCAATTTCGGCTGACATATGGAGAGGAATCATTTGAGAAGAGTTTGAAGCGAAAATATTTGATCCTTTTTCAATCAGAAAAGCTGCGGCTGCAAAATGTCCACTAGTACATGCCCAATGAAGAGCAGTTCTTCCACTTTTGTCCTTCTAAAATTTTCGTAAGGCAAAGAGCACACATTGAGTTAATCGTTTAGTATGGATCCATTGTAGACATTTTTGCTTTTTGAAAAATATGCTTACTTCTTCAATAGATGCTCCAGATGTAACTAGCAATTTGCACGCATCCAAATGATTGGCTCCTGCTGCTCGATGCAGAGGTCTCCGATTTGCGGCACCAGGCGCATTGACATCAACAATCCCTTCTTCCAATATCTGCTTTATCTAGTAACATATTTAGAATTTAGCGATGTTGTAAATTAATCAAGACGTCTTCATGGATAAATTAGCAAAGCTAAAAAAAATTCTTGTACCTTTTTAACATCACCATTATGAGCTGCTTTGTGTAGGACTGTATCAATTGGCATGCTTAACAGAATTGAATTTTAAATTTGCTATACTCTGAAGAGAACAATGTTTTGTCAATCTCAATTGAGACACGCAACTTGAAATTCAAAAGAAATGTTTGGTTTGAAAATGATGAAGCCACCAAATGAATTTGTGAATTAAATTAAAATAGGATTAATAATTTATTTTGTTGTCCATTTGAATTTTTATAGCAGATATATATTTTTTAATAAAATTAACGGTCGAATTTTTTAAGTAACAAAGCACAAAAATAGACGTAGCAATAGTAATAAATATTACTCATCTTCTCTCTATTCAGATTGAAATTTTTTAATTCTTTTCATTAGCATAAAACAAATACTTAGAACAAATTATTTAAATAAAAATAGAATAAAATATTAAAACAATTCGAGAAATATTTTTTTAGACAGCCAAGTTGTAAACAAAGATAGTATTTAGAAATAAATGATTCAAAGAAGCAGATGGATACTAGTTAGTTGAACGACGTGAGAACTCTTTCATAGAAAAATTAATCCTCTTAAAAAAAAAAACGAAAGATGTCTTTTCAAGATGTTGGAAGAACTAGCAGGTCAGGGCGTTCACAAGCTACCAATAGGAATGCACAGTACAGACCTGGTACCGGCCCTTCTATATATGCAACGACGAATAGTTCAAACGCTACTGAAACTTCCTTTTCTGACGAATCGAATAAGATATATGCTCAAATCAGCGATGCAATATTACAATATCAGGTTGGTATCATGCTTCGTAATTTTGGATTCAATACTCGATAATGATTCTTCTATTTGCTAAAAGAACTTTCAATACTTGCTCCTAATACTTTGAAGAAAAATGTAGGTCTGTTGGAAAATATGAATCGACAAGTGGGAACTGACGCTGACGGGCCAGTTCTTGAAACTCAGTAAGATTATTATTGATTTAATTCCAGGGTGTTTTGTTTTCTTACACTAACAAAATTGAAACTAATGCTTACGCTAAAGATTTAAAGTCCAAGTGGGGGTGATCACTGAGTTGGGAGCTAAAATAAAGAAAAATCTACGTTCTCTTGAAATTAATATGGCTTCTATGTCACGTACAGAAGCTTCTCGATGTCGAACAACTCATATTAAACTAACTCGTGATTTTCAAGGAGTTGAGACAAAATTTAGGAAGCTTGATCTCGATTCAAAAAGGAAACGTGATTTCATAGAGGCCCAACAGAGAGACAATGATAGGAGGATGAATGAACAAAACGAGTTCAACGATGAATCAATGCATCATCAAATGCTGATGCAGGAAAATGTAAGTTTCGGATGGTATTCTATTCATTCTTCTTATTTATTGTTTTAATAAAAAACTATCCTTATTTGCAAAAAAGCGGCTGGCTGAAGAAATTATGCGAGAACGCGAAGAAGAAATACGGAATATTAATAAAGGTATGCATCAAGTGAATGAAATTTATAAAGTAAGTAAATTGAATATATGTGAATTATTAAACTGAAAAGAAATTGGAAGAATAAAACTCAAACTGCATCGCAGGACTTAGCTGTAATTGTAGGGAACCAACAGGATGATATCGATACCATTGAGAAAACGATGGAGGTAAGAATTTTACATTATATATAATATTGTATCTATCAATCTTTGACTTAACTAAAATTTTCTTCGAAGGCTTCCAAAACTAGTGCCGAAGCAGGATTGGCACAGGTGACAAAAGCTAATCAGTCTACAGACTCGTGTGTCATCTCATAACTCGGATTTGCACGATCTTTTTGTTTTTCAATTGTCTCGATATTGAAGGAAGATGTGAAGATCAATACATATTCTTTTTTGGCAATAAGTATTTTCGATAAGGAAATTAGTTGAGGATTGACTTGCTTCATACTTCTTTAGCAATGAATCAGCTTGAACATTCTGAAAAATAATTAAACATCAATGATATTCTTTCTCTTTCCACGACCCTTTTATATTCTTTGCATTTAAAGCATCTTCGTATGAAATTATCATAACTCTCACTTATACCCAGCGAGATTTTCATGGCTGCAAATGATATTTTCATACGATTGTCCAGAACCAATTTATAATAGGTTGTATGAAAAAGAAAAAAAGATTTAATACATGCACGAATTACTTTCTGAGACTTTTAATGGAAAGAAAACAACTTAATCTTTGCATGGTGATGTCCTATCATCTCACTGCACTTACAACAAATAAATGATTGAAGCAGCAGCATTCTTTTGTGTGATTAAGGAACAAATCATACAGAAGTCTTTGTTTTGTTTTCACCAAATTTCTTTGTAAGCTTTTTTCTCTTTGTTGTATCCTAGCTGCTGCTGACATCATGTATGTTAAGGTTAAGATATGTTATATTTTTACGTGTTATACTGAGTTGCATTCTGAGATGGACCCTAGATCTCCACGTCCTCCCGGATTCCTTCCTTTATTTTCCGAAGAAAACAAAACCGTTTGGGGCATGACCGAAGTCACTCCATATTTTCCAGTGGTATGCCCCCCCATCTTACTTACCATACGACCACGTGTATACTTCCAGGTTGCATAAAACAAGCAATTAACAGGCAAATTCAAACATGCAGAACTGAAGTGGACCCAATTTCAGACGCAAAAAAAATCTCTACGATGTAGCTCAAATTACATGCAAGCCTTGAAACCCAACCTCCACCCCAACTCCATCATTCCTCCAAAATCTCGCATGGATTCTTCCGGGTGTTTCTTGCACTCGTTGCCGGTATGGTAACTCTTCTGCTCCTTGTCCGTATCCTAATTGGAGGTGTCGCCATTTCCGGAACAAATTTATTGACAAAGTGAGCAATGTTTTCCTGTATCATAGTTGGAGTATGGTTACTGTGTGGATACTCTGTCAGGGTTGCTTTCTGAACACATTCTTCTATCAATAGATTGTTGATGAGGCCCTCCAAAATAATCTTCATCGTCAACACAAGATGTAGGTTGTACCTAAGATGTCTAAGTATGATTTAATTATCAGACGAGACATCCTCCAAAAACTAGGGATGAATCTAGATTTTGAAGATCAAGTTGTCCGTTGGAACGGAAATTCTGCAAGTATGAAACCACCAGATTGCGCGAATGACTTCAACTACAACATTGAAGAAAGCTACGCTCTTCAAGTAGAAGATGCCAGTGCCCAACGCATTCTCGACGCAAAATACAAGAAAGCCGACATTAAGCAGGTAGTACAAGACTGTACGCACCTAAGTAAAAAGGAGAAGCACAGCTTATACACCCTCCTGCATAAGTTTGAACCAATGTTTGACGGCAAATTAGGCAAGTGGAAAGGTAAACCCTATGAAATAGAGTTAAAACCTGACGTTACACCATATCATTCACATCCTTTTTCTCTTCCAAAGTTTTATGAGAAAACTTTGCGAAAAGAGGTCGAACGACTATATAAAATTGGCGTACTAAAGCGCGTAAACTGTTCCGAATGGGCAGCGCTAACTTTTATTATTCCAAAAAAAGATCGCACAGTACAATTTAAATCCAACTTTCGCAAATTAAATAAAAGAATTAAACAAAAAACTTATCCGATACCCCGTATCCAGGATTTATTATTAAAATTAGAGGGTTTTACGTGTGCAACATCCCTTGATTTCAACATGGGGTATTATTATATTGAATTAAGCCTAATGTCCAAACAAATGTGTACCATTGTCCTTCTGTGGGGCAAATATGAGTACCAAAAACTCCCAATGGGTTTATGTAATAGCCCAGACATTTTTCATGAGAAAATGTCAACTCTTTTTCATGATCTTGAGAACGTGAGAGCATATATAGATGACCTCCTTGTCTTGGGAACAGGTACATGGGAGGAACATTTAGTGCAAATTGAAGAGACCTCCATCGACTTCAAGATACAGGACTCAAAGTCAAGTGCAAAAAGTCTTTCTTTGGACGTCATGAACTAGAGTACCTTGGGTACTGGATCACATGTGAAGGTGTAATGCCTATACTGAAGAAAGTGCAGGCAATACAAGATATAGCCCCACCAAAAACCAAGAAGCAACTACGCAGGTTCATTGGCATGGTCAACTACTACCGGGATATGTGGGTATGCAGATCAGAAATTTTGACGCCTTTAACGGCTTTAACACCCAAAGAAGCAAAATGGGTTTGGACTGACATCAACCAGAAAGAGTTTGATAAAATGAAGAAAATAGTTGCACGTGAAGTGCTTCTTAGTTATCCTAACTTCGACAACCTGTTTGAAATACATATGGACGCGAGCACTACACAATTGGGTGCAGTAATTGACCAAAAGAGCAGGCCCATTGCTCTTTATAGCCGCAAACTCAACCCCACGCAAACCCGGTACACTACCACCAAGCACAAACTCTTGTCCAAAGGAGACATCATGCACATGATGATATGGACCTCCATTGGATGCTTCTCAATGAATGTGTGGCAGTTCATGTTCTTCACCATTGAACTGGCCTCCTTGTGTTAAAGAAGACTGATTCTTTTTATTTTATTTTTATTGTTTTACATATTATACAAGCAGCTACATGCTGCTCTGTATCTTAACTAATTATATCATTGCTATTGATTTAGCTTAAGTAAGCATATCATTGATATCATTTTAGCTTAAGTGAATTAATTCATCTAAGTTTTAGATAAATTTAGCTGAAGCATATGCTAAATATTGCACACCCTTAATTGAAAAGTACAATTAGAAGATTGAAAAAAACCAAAAAACAGGATGAAAAAAATGGATTTCAAAATTCCGAGAAAAACAAGGGACCCGGAGGCAAAAACACAAAAAAAAACGGATTTATAATCGGAACTAAGTTCTGGACGACACTTGAGACGTTTTTGGCGGTTTAAGACACTTTTAAATTAGGCTATTCATACAGATCATTAAATTCTTATTGGGGGTAAACTTGAATTTGTATTTAAATTTGAAACCAATCTAAATACCTTATGAATGTTACACATTCTTTCGTAAATAAGTTCCCAGTAGAAAACTCTAACCATTTATATTCATGCATATATAATTTTTATTTTGATAAACAACAAGATACTATTTCTGCGCATAATAAAAGTGATTCACTTGAATATACAACGTATAATTAATACCGAAGCACACGGGAAATCCGTTGCAAATCCATTCGATAGAAATAAAGTCATGAAGGAGAGAACTTAGCCCGCCCGAAGCTGTCAACTTGGCGGGATACAACTTAATTGTAAATTGAAAAGAAAATTACCTTATTTCATTATTACAACACCACAGACATTCAATTTGGTGCATAATTCTACTATATTAAACCATTCATGATGTCCAAGTTTGCTATGATAATGATGATTCTGCATCACCTTCTAGACCTAGCCACAACGCAGGATGAAGTTTTTGGAAGTTCGGCATCAACTATTACAGGCAAAAACGATTTTAGTGTAATCGAAAAAATAATACCGTTTATGAAAAAGAAAGAGGCGAGAGTTGTGGGAGGAATTGAAGCGATAAGAGGGCGCTACCCATACTCAGTTGCGATACTGCTTGATTCCGATATAAAAACTGATTTGGATGAAGAAGAAATAGCCATCTGTGGAGGAACTCTTATACAACCAGATTGGGTACTGACTGCAGCACACTGTCAGGGTTTGGGAGATCGGGTTCAAATTGGAAGACATGATTTTTCAGATCCAAACGAAATTTTAAACATTCATTACGAGGAAATCGAAATCGATTATTCAGTACCGCATCCAAGGTTTGATGAAGTAACTCTGGACTACGATATAATGTTAATAAAGTTGACTAGACCCTCTAGATTTCCAACTGTTATCATTGATGACGGAAGTGCTGTTGTTGATATGTCAACTGAATTTACCATAATGGGATGGGGCACAATAACATCATCAGGACCACGATCGGACGTTTTATTAGAAGCAGAGGTTGATCCAGTATCATATAATCAATGCAATAGACGATACGCTATGTATGGTGGCCTGACAGATAGAATGTTTTGTGCTGTTCGAACAGGCAAGGATGCATGTCAGGGAGATAGTGGAGGACCCTTAATCATTAAAGGGGATACTCCTGAAGAAGACGTCCAAGTCGGAATCATCTCTTGGGGCATAGGTTGCGGGACAAATATTTTCCCTGGTGTTTATAGTCGCGTTCGTGTGCTTCATGATTTCATTTTTATGGTGACAGGAACCCTAGATTCTTCAGCTTTATTGGACGTTGATTCTTCCAGCACATCACCATAAATGACACAAATATTATATTTCCGAAAAGCTGAGCTTAAAAAAGGTTTCGAACAGAAAAGATTTGATATTCAAAGCACCACATTGCGTTTTAGAGGAGTATTTTGTTTAAACTAGCACTTGGGCATATGTAAAAAATAATGTAGTTTATACAAGTTTATAATTATACTGATGTATATGGACACAATTGAACGTGACATTTTTGAAAAGAGTGCACAGGCTCGGATTCTGAAGGAGTCTGCTGTGCCACTTTATCAAAACAAAAACAACACAACTAGCAGTATATGACACACATCAACGAATAGATATAGATTTAGATTATAACAATAAAATATCATTTACACTTGCATTTATTACCATACTTTCAAAAAATTACAAAATCTTAGTGAGCATTCGATATTCCACATCTATACCCTACAAAAGTGCCATCATTGCGTCTTTCACTATTGTACTGTGAATGCGACAATATGAATCTTGTGGTTCCTGCATATCTCCAAGGTGTGATTTCCTTGTTCTCATATTAAGTTCAAACATTTTCATTACTTGCTGTAATTGTATCTCCTTTCTCAATGAATCCTCGTCAAATAGCGCATTTTGGTCTCCGCAATACAGCTTGGCAAGTAAGTTCTCTACGCTGGCTCTAGGCAATTTGATAGAAGTATCATAAAGACTACCAACTGGATCAGGAACTTTTGGTATGTCATCATTTTCTGCTTTGGTCTGGCTTGGTGAGGACACAGAGCATTTCCTTTTCTTTCGAGATATGTTGTGTGTTTCATTACTAGGGCCTAAACAATTGCGGTTTAGATATTGCAGTCTTCGCTTCTTGTTGCATGACATTTGCTCGCAAAGGCATGGCTTATTCTTATTGAACAATGGATGGGAATATGACCCACAAAGAGGTCCCTTGTTGGACTCCATCATAAATCCCCATCTGTTGAGCTTTCGTGCAAAGCTTTCCTTTTTAGATGCTGTTTTTCTTTGACAAAAAGTATCATATTTTTTTGCGAACTCTTCTGGATCCGTGATGAAGAAGGAGCTTTCATTGTATGTCCATGCAGCACAATCGGAAAAGAAAGGTGAAGAAAGAATTTCCATCAACTGATGTGGAAAGAAATTTTTCAGTATTTTTTTCTCTTCATCATTACTAGGAAGTGACTCATACTGCGACTGATCCGCAAGGTATGGATAGGAAAGATTCATTAGCATGGGCATGATTTAGAAATGAAGGTATTCTAGTTTGAATTTGAGCTTGAATTTGAGTTTGAGATTGAGATTTTTATTATGAGGAAAAATTTTTTGTTGTTGTTGATGACAAAACTAAAGTAGAACATTACGAGTCATGACGAGAGAGTGGTTGGTGTTTTATAGAAGCAGGCATAAGACAATAAAAATATACGAACTCCTCAATTAAGACTCCTGGAATAAATTTCGAAGAGCCTATAATACAAAGAACATTTGACTATTAGTCTGGTCATCCTGACACAGATAGAAATACGTCTAAGTATACAGCAATGATTATGCTATGTACTGATATCGATCACTCATGAACTAAGAGCCACGCCTGTTGTTCATGTACACCACATAATCTCCGGATTATGATATTTGCATGCTGAAGGTCGATGTCTTATTCTTATAAGCATACGTATACACCAACAGACTTGGCCATAACTGTACTATACAGGGCCGCTTTGAAGGTCTAACTTAGAGTAGGGATTGTACACTGTCCAAAAAATATCCTAAACCATGACCAAAACTGCACGCATTGACAAACATTTGAAAATGTTTGAAAGCTTTTTTGGTCACGAATTGTGTTTTCTTTCACGCTGTTGTATCAATACACAAATACTTCCATGTAATTTTTTAATCGTATCACCTACTATTTTTAATTCTTGGCTACAAATAGTTCTGTAGGATGTAAGGAAAAGGCTTTTTGCTGTCTTTACCAGCTCACAAAATCAGCCTTTTTACATGTTTAGCGAAACTCTGTTTCAACACCAATTAAATATCATTTGAACAAACGAAACAAAAAGACGCATGGTTCTTGGATTTTGACATATTTCGTCACAAAAGAAAAGACCTGCTGGAATGCAAAATTGTTTCAATCCCGAGTGTATCAGCGACTGTTTTCTTGACATAAAATGACCTGCTTTAAAAAAAGTAAGGGGTCATATCTTGTTGATTTGGTCATGACCAGGAGGAAACTTACAAGCGATAGGAGTTAATTTGTTTTCTTCGATTTTTTTTATTTTTATTTTCATATTAGACTGCTGGGTCATGACACATTTTTCGAAAACAAGATTGAACAAAAAAAACTGTCCTTCTCAGACTACCCATTAAAGCCACAAATTATATTAACTGGGACTATGTAGAATCTGAGAGGGTGCATTTCTGCATAGAAAACATTTTTTGACAACAGCAGAAATGAGTTGCGTTGATATTTTGAAGAACGTATTAGAATTATTTAGAAATCGGAAATATATTATCTGGGATCGATTTAAGCACAATACCTATATGAAAGGACTTTTTTTTTGTAATCTTGCCTTAGAACATCAATCGAATGTATCTTAGACTATAACATTATATGAACACAACTTGAACGAATAGAAAGTAAGCTTGGAATTCGTTATTATTGCAAATCGCACGAATAAAGATGACCAACTTCTACCCACAAATTTAATTCCTGTTTTTTTGGACTTTCACCTGTTCCCAATTTTCAGTGTGGCCAATAATCGATTATAATATGTCATTGACATATTACACAGATTACTGCCGACTATCCAAAACAAATCAGCATGTTTCCTCTTTCCACGTGTTTCTCTTTTTAGAATGCCTTTCCTTTATTCTGTTGATTGCAACAGAAACTCACATTTTGGAATCGAACGTTCCTTAATTCAAAAATTAGGGGTGATAGTCTTAGGTCACAGACTTCACAGACAAATGTTTGTGTTTTCAATTGACCGATCATCTTCCTACCATACTATCTCATGATGACTCAAAATTCTGTTAATTTTTTTGATACAAATATATGCTGTAATTGCGATGAGTTCAATCAAAACCCTGTTACCTTATAATTGACAATTAATCTGATTATAATATTGCTTATCTCTATAGAATGAGAATATTATTCATTCTCATTCTATTCTCTACTTATTCAACTAATTGAGACTATATCTATATAGTACTACTGATTCGTACGTGACTTTACTGCTTCTGCGTACGTTCTTATAGTTTTCAGTTTTGGTTTTTCGACGCCATCAATAAACCTAACACGCTTAACATTCAACTTCGAACTCGCATTAGTCTTACGTTCTCCAACACGCTCCTCTTGATCAGTCGAATTTTCCTTTTCATTTTTCGATGCGTTCATCATTTCCAATTTACCAACTACATTTGAGATTGCATCCTTCTTCATCGACTCTTCAATAAATACATCGTACGGCATCAGTCCATGAACCACATCTCTCATTGTTCGAAACAAGCTACCTTGCAAAGGCTTTGTAAAGAAATCTGCTAACATGATAGCGGTTGGACAGTGAACTATTTCGGCTTTCATAGTCTTCAATCTGTCTGTGCACCAGAAATATCGAATTCCGATATGTCGAGATTTTGGGCCACATGATTGTCTCCCATTGGTAAGCATTTTGATGGTACTTTCATTGTCTTGTTGAAGTACTAATTTTCCGATCTCATAACCTTGCTCTTTGTAAAAATTCAACATCCAAATGGGGTATGGCATGTAGTCACTTACCCCAATCAGTTCGGTCTCTGTGGAACTTTTAGAATTCAAACTTTGTTTGGATGATCTACCATGCAGGATACCATTGCCCATCTTCATGCAACCTCCTGTCTGACCGCGATAGTCTGCGTGAGCACCGTGGGAAGCATCGACGAACACATCAATTCTTCCAAAATTATCGATTGAAACTACCCTTTTCAAGTTTAGAGTTCCGTGGACGTATTGCAAAACACGACGCAATTTTAACCAGTCTTGGACAGAAGGATTTCTTACACGTGTACACAGAAATCCAATAACCACTTGTAAGTCTAACCTTGTGCGTTTACAAATGTGCAGTAATTTTTGAACAACATGGTGAAATATTTCGCGTTTCTCATCGTTTAGCTTTTCTGAATTTTCATTGATTGTCATTAAAGACTTGTTTGCGGGAGACGCCGCGCTCGAGGTAATACTTTCTCCAAAAGATTTAATACACTCAGATAAATATGAAGCCATCTCTAAAAATACCTTTCCTTCTCTTATTTCGAAGTTCATTCCGAGGTAAGTGTGTTTCTTACCCCTCGTAATTGACATTTGATCAAATTTATTGTTCAGAATATCTAACATTTTCGTTACCTCCTCGGGTTGAACGTGGGATAACTTTAAGTCATCCACGTACCAACAGATGGTGAACTGTGTGCCGTTAACAATCTTGTTAGCGACACATGGATCATAGCGATTAATGACGAATCCAAGATCCAGCAAGGTACGTGCAAACAATTTGTACCAAAGAAGTGGTGCTGTCAAGGTCCCATACATGGCCTTGAGCAGTCTTAGATACATCACTTTTTCGTTCTTCTCTAACACTACATATTTTTTATACTTTTGTGCATTCACCTGCAATATCGCCGTCACTGCCGGACCCCGCATTTTGATAACCACATAATCCGGTTGCTCTGCCTTTAAAAAGGCACCAGCGATGTCCGCCACGGCAACGTCCCGTCTTTCTAGGGCATCTACGGCCAACGTCGCAACGAAGGCTTCTAGGGTAAGCGCTGAGGATGAAGTTTCGGACTTTGTATAATTTCCTCTTTGTCCACGACCGTCCACAACGGTTCGTCCCTTGATGCGACCGCATCGTTTCTCTTTTATCAAGTCAATCACTTGCAATGCATTTCTTCTTACTTTTGGTGTTAAATTTCGTTTGTACACAGGTGCAAATACTTTTAGGCTCTCTAGTTGAGAATACTCCTTTGCCATTGCATCGATGGCCCTGTTACCATAGGTCTTGATGCCCTGCCTAGCGCTCATCTGAGTCATGCAGGCCCCGACGGCACAATGGTGGAATACTTCACGATCGTAAGTGCCTGTGTGTTTACTTGTTTGCATCAAGTTCATCAAACCTTGTTGATATTCCTCAAATAGTTTCACTTTTCGCTTTTCTTCAGCTGCATTTCTTTTCAAAGTGAGATAGGTATAATTGGTTTTATTAAACCTGGACTCTTTGGCCTTTCGAATCTTCTTCCTAAGATTGTATCTGTTAATCCCTTGTTGTAATTCATTTTTCTTTTTATCTTCGTCATCAGCTTCAACTGGTACTTTCGACTTAAACTGTGTTGAATCGGCGTCTTCGCTCCTATTCTTCTCAACCACCGGTACGTCGTCCTCTTTAGGATTGCTCTGTTCTTCATTTCGTGTCTCATTGCTGGTTCCGAACCTTTCTGGTTGATTTAATATCTCGCTTTCTCGAACACTTGATTCTTCTTCTGCAGGACCTACTTGTACTTCTTCAGATTCAAGTCGTTCTGCTTCCACATTTCGCTGCTCTTCTAAACCAACTCGCTCCTCTTCTCCAACATCATCTGCTGCAGTATTTCGCTGCTCTTCTAAACCAATTCGCTCCTCTTCTCCAACATCATCTGTGGGCTCGTCTTCACTGTCTTCTTCATTATCAGTGACGAGGTTATCAGGGTCGGCATTGATCTCTTCATTTTCGACATTATGCTCTTCGGCATTATCGGGGTCGACATTGAGCTCTTCATTTCCTCGTACATCAACATTAATTTCGACATCTTCATTTGCAGGTTTAGGTACAGGTTCAGTTTGGTTTTCCAATTCAGATTGCTGTTCAAGCGCTCCTTCGGAATCAGTGAGGAGATTGTCTAGTAAAGGAGGGGAATCTTCAGCAAGAGCTTTGATGCGATGTATTACATCGTTTGTAATCGTACAGGTGGTCCAACGGGATCGCATGACCCTCTTTCCGGTCGTCAAAGACAAAAAGAACCAGCTCCGGTGAGAGTTGGCAGGCTGGAGTGCAATTCCCCCAGTTGTGCGGGCCATCGTGGTACGTGAATGATTTGTATTATCGTGCATTTGAACATATTCCCCGAACTCTAAACCCATTTGTTGAAATGTTGGTGGGGATTTTCCGGTAACAAGGGTGAGGGGGCTATGCAGTACATGCAGGCCTGGAGTACAAGGAAAGGCGTTGAGGCGAGAAACGACGAAGTACACAAGAGACTTAATCATAAGCCTTGTGTAGTGAGTATACGGTAAGCCTTGAACAACCGAGCGGCACCGCTCCTTGACTGTTCGAATAGACCGTTCGACGGTTGGTACATGGTCGCCCTTGCCGCAGGGATGAAACAAAGTTGGCAAAATTGACGGTGACAACGGCAGGAATTCGGAATCCCCATAGACATGGGACACGGTAAGGTCTCTTGCGTTATATGTATTGATTACATTTTGAAGACAATCTAACATATTTCTCGTCGTATGCGCATGGATCAATTCAACTGTTCTGAACTTATAATGTTTGGAAATTGAATGAAAAAAGGAGATTCCATGCACATAAAAGATATCAATAAAGAGCACGACAGAATGATGTTCTGCACGGATGTGATCAGGTAGCGGAATGGACTCATAAGAGGGCATTATGGACGGATTCACACGGACGGTCTTTCCTTTTAGGACTGCTTCCGACCTTGTCCCGTAAAGATAGTTTGATCGTTTGAAGTCAGCATAGGATAGAGTACAACCACGGATTTTGTTGTGCAGGATGTGGTCTTTAAGGACGGCCACAGACGGGTACCCTAATTTGCGGGATAAACTAAGAACATTTTTAGCCTTTTGTACTTCATCTTTTGTGAATGTAGATTCTAATTGTTGTACAGTAGTTAGAAACAAATAGTCACAATTGTTGTTTAGTTTATCGCTAGAGCTAGACGTGGTATCACCCGTGTTGTGAACATACAAACCTAGTTTGTGTTCTTTAAACAACATGGGACCACCCGATTTGCGATGAACGACAATTGTGGGACTACTGTCTCCGGGACCGGTCTCCATAGTGATTTTGCACTTCTTACGCACGTTTGCGAAAGATAAAATGTTGGCCATGGAGTCACTGTTAAACCATACCTGGCCGTACCCAGGGATATCTCCTACCTGGCTGGCTTCCATCTCCCCTCCATTAGACTGTAGAACTAGGCTTCCGGTGGGGTTGTTGCGAATGTTCCTGAGTAGTGATGGGTTCATGAAGATGTCACAGTTGGATTGAGTGTCTAGTAACACCCAGTCTTTGTGAATCCCACTAACTCGGGCCCCGGACTGGAATAGGGACACTTGGACGAAACCGAAACCCATGTAGTCGTTCGTGGGACTCATAAGGTTTTCCAGATCCGGGTGCTTTCCATCATCGCTATCGTTCGCAATGACATGATTGGCTGGCTCGGCGGCCTCTTGGAGAAGCGTCACGGGACACTTATTGGAATAATGTCCCTTCTGTCCACAATTAAAACATTGGATGCGTTCGTGTAGTACGCCGTCGGTGCCCGGAACGGCTGAGGTAGAATTCTTCGTATCCTTTCCTTTGGCCTGTAGAAAACCGAGACCGTTTTGCTTGACAGGTGCACGAGCCGTATGTCCCAAGGCCTTCCGCTGTACATAATTGGACATTAAGTTGTATGCGTCGGTGATAGTATCCGGGAAGAAGTCCCTACCCTTTAGGTAGTCATTCTCCAGGTCAGTGAAAAGATCCCCGTATAGGTCTACTCGGCCACCTAACAAAAATGCAATGGCCATAAACTTCTGGCGAGATTGCTGCGCATAATTTTCTAACACCGTTTCGTCCATCCCCGTTTCAAGATATTTGAGCCCATCGCGATCCATCAATTCTTTGATGTATACCTTCTGGTCGCCAAAGCTTCCACCATACCGTTTGATATTTTCGACTTGAACTTGAAAAACTTCCAAGTACTTGTGGAGTGTTTGGTGTTCTCGCTGACGATAGGAGTAGAACGTCCTCAGTTCCTTGAACAAGGTAACGTACGCACATCGTTGATGCTGATGGCTCATCATTGCTTGTCGAATTGATTTTAAAAGCTCATCCACTTTTCCTAGTTCTTTCCACCCTTGCAGCTCTTCTAAAGCCAGTAGCCTAGTAGTGACACTGACGCTGCATTGTCCCCAGACTACGGAGAACAGGGATCTCAGTGCTTTGTTAAGGTTCTTCTTTTCCTTAACATACTCCTTCACTTCTTCTCGGTACTCCTCGGCCTCGAGTTCATCTGCTTCTTTGCCTGTCTTACGCGTTGGCCTAATCGGTACTGGTACTCTAATGTTTTCGTCAAACAAAGTTCCTAGATCCACTTGATACACTTTGTTCGAAAACCTTTCAAGTGCTTCCATTGTGCATTTGAATTGGGTCGGGTCGTGAGATTCAGCCAACGTTTGGAAAACATTTCCATTCAGTCCAGGCGTTTCTCCACGAAACGATGACTTGGTTCCTGTCCTGTTTGCCTGATTGCGACCACGGTCGTTCCTAAAACGATTTCCTCTGTTCCTCCTTCCTTGATTCCTTACTGATTGAGCATCTCCACTACCATTTGCGGTGGCGGTGGTGCTTGCTTGGTTTCCACTTGCTGCGTTGCCGGATGATGTTACGCTCATGTTTGCAATTTGTGTGTTTAATATTAATTGGTGGTTGATGATTCCTTTCTGTAACAGATACGTTTCACAAATTTCTTATCGTATGTGGAATCCGAAGGATACTTATCTATTGTTGTGAAATTTGTACACGCCTCAGATTATGAGCGGCTCTCCTCACCTCTCGGTAGTCTCCTACTGATCCTGGAACCAGTACAGAGATAATTACGTAGTCGGCTGAGAAACGCAACACTTCTCCAGATATGGTCAGTTTTGAATAGACCACTCCTAGTAAACGCAGTTTATTCTTGATCAGTACGCGATCTCCAATTTGAAATGGGCGGTTGCTGGCCACACGTGGATTTCTCCGATTTGCTCGATTTTGGGGTTGGTTGTTTTGTTGTCTTGCCTCTAGTAGTTCCCTTTGAATCCTGTTGACCTCGATCTGAAGATGATTTAGTTGAGTTGTTAATCTATCAATGGCTTCGTTGTTCATTTGCTCTCAACAGATTCTTTTCTAATATTCGTTTCTATAGAGATAATGCTGTAATTGCGATGAGTTCAATCAAAACCCTGTTACCTTATAATTGACAATTAATCTGATTATAATATTGCTTATCTCTATAGAATGAGAATATTATTCATTCTCATTCTATTCTCTACTTATT
>Ga0209092_10000852_pt1 | contig 30918 bp, 57 predicted proteins | sample FraStrMetagenome_FD_187446 | JGI IMG/M metagenome (GOLD analysis project Ga0209092, IMG submission 187446) | Marine eukaryotic phytoplankton communities from Arctic Ocean - Fram Strait ARC3M Metagenome (SPAdes) (version 2) | ecosystem: Environmental > Aquatic > Marine > Oceanic | place: Fram...
CCCATTTTCCGTCCTTACCTCTTTCGTTTTCTACTCCACCAATATAGCATACTCCAATGCTATCGTAATTATGCCCTTTTGTGTGTGCGCCACTTTGTTCGATTGGTCTACCCTCTTCAATTTCTCCGTCTAAACTAATAACAAAATGATACCCAATATCACGCCACCCTCTTTTTAAGTGCCACTTACGGATCGTATCTACTGAAATATCTTTACCCTCTTGTGTAGCTGAACAATGTACTATTATTTTGCTTATTTTACGCATTTTGTATCAAATAAGAAGTTTTAAATCTATCTATTTTTCGCATACGCATTTAGTTTTTAAAGTTTCTAATTTAGCGTTCCACCAAAAGTGTAAGCTACATTTTTTGTCTTCTAACCAATCTGCTAATTTTCTTAATCCTTTAATCATTTTTTTTGTTTTTAGTCATTAAATACCACTTGTGAAGTGTATATCCTATTGAAACTAACATCAGTGTTAATTTTAATACAACGTCTATATTCGTGAAACTAATCATTAAGCTACTCCCATTTATTGCATATATTTTTAAATCTTGAAATGTCATTTTTTTATTTTTTAATCTTGTATTGTTAACGTAGCAATTACAGGCGTAATTAAATCGTCAATTTTTGATTGAACATTATTTTCTATATTAGAAACTTGTTTTTCTCCCATTGTTAACTGCGTCCAATTTGTAACTATTTCGTTGGTTAAATCTGAAAACGATATAAAAGGATTATCTGGATTGTAGGTTATAAGCTGTTGACCAATAACAGTTGCTGTATAAGGTATGTCATTTGGATCTAATACATCTGATTTTCCTGTAACTTTCCAATTAACATTATATACTACATCTGCTTCTTGATTTTCTTCTATATAAACATCTACTGTTTTACAATCCCACGTGTATTTTGTCATAATTTTTTATTTTTAATCTACCAAGTATTTGTTTTAATATTAACCCAAGAATAGGTATTTGCTCCTGTCTGCATACATACATCTACATAACTAGCATTTGAAGTCTTATAATATCTTTGAGATCCTTCTAATTGTGCTGATGCTGCTGCAGTATTATTCGCAAATTGAATACTCTTATTAGATCTTATTACTCCATTTACTGAAACATTCTGAACGTAAGACGACGGCTGCCCAAAGTAAATTATACTATTGTTTCCTGCGCTTATAAAGTTTATGCCAGAAATTCTTTCAAAGTCTAATGTATTAATTCTCGCAACTCCTTGAACTTCAAAATCCTTTGTTGGATTAGTCGTGTTTACACCTACTTTACCCCCATTAAAAGTTGTGTTTCCGTTAGCTCTTACACTTATAGTTTCTACGTTAGAACTGTTTTTTAAAATTACTTTTCCACTTCTATTTTCGTAATATATCCCAGATGCTGCCGTAGCTTGATCGTTCAAACCTATAAATGCCCAATCGGTTGGATTACTGCTTCCGTCATTTTGTGTTAATGAAGCTCTTATAGTTCCATTTACGTGAAGTTGTTCTTGTGGGTTAGCTCCTACTGTATTTATACCTACTTGACCACCATTTATTACTGTTTCACTAGCTTCAATTAAAACATCACGACCAGCTCTAATATCTATTTTACCATTCTGGTTCATAATCCTAAATAATGAATTTGAATCTCCGTTCGATAAATTTATACTTCCTTGAAGATTTCCACCAGAACCACCAACACCTGTTTTTTCTATGATAAATTCACTATCAAATTTAATCTTATCTCCAGTCGACATTTCAATATCTGTTCCACCAGACGTGTTTCCTTGTGTAAGAGTTTGAGCTAAATTTTCAGCAGGAACTGCGTCTACATAATCTTTTACTGCAGCACTAGTCGGTATTGAAGTATCGTTATCATTAGCTGCAATAGTTTTTGCTTCTGTTATAATTTCATCAACAGTAGCAGCACTTGCAGTTCCGTCTGTTATTTTATCTATTGTTAAAGTACCTGTAATTTCAGCACCATTATTTATTTTACCTAAATTTAAAGCACTATCGTTTCCTAATCCGTCCGTTATTACAATTTTACCGTTAGTAGGCAGTCCAATTGAACTATCATCTATTTTTAGCAATCCGTCGTATGTATCCTTTATTTTTTGCCCTGTTAATGTTGCCATAATTTACTAGCTTTGTTGTTTATTTTTACCTTTAATGTGGTTATTTGTAGCCACTTGATCTGTATATACTTTAAGGAATTTCTTTAAAAGTTCAATATTCTTTTTTTTTGGTTTGCTTTTTCTTATCATAGTACCCAACCTACAAAATTTGCGTCTGTATCTGGAAACATATCTGCATTTTGATTTGCGTTATATTCTGGAAACAAAGTGTTATTAAAACATATGTAATCTATAAAACGTCTAGTATAAAATTGAGCAAAATTCCTATGCTTATCAATTAAAGTATCAACTTCGTTTTTTGTTACACTTTCGCTGTTTTCTGAAATATGTTTAAATACTCCACCATTAGCTACTTGATAGGCAGCAAAAGGTAAATAATCTACCATTGCAAAATGAATTAACATATCTTTTATGTACTCATTTACTAAACTTAAATAGTTTCCTGTTAAAGTTCCTGCAAGAATATCTGCAGAGATCCTGTCATAAAGTGCTGTACCTAAATAGTTTTGTATGTGGATCTGCTGTGCTATCTTAATAAATTGTATAAACTTATCAGTGTCTACATTACCGTCTAGTAATGAATTACGTTTTATATCTGTTGGTGTTATAAATAATGCCGTTGCCATATCCTATCTTTTTTTCTTTTTACTTTTCTTTTTACTCCAACTTGGGTGGTGTCCGTTATTTGGCATATCTACTGGTGCTATTATAGATTGTGCTGTACCTCTTGGGTTTATATTATAACTTTTAGGTATTGATCGTGTTCTTTTGTAGTCTGAAAACTCTGGACTTTCTACTGATTTGTCTTTTAATCTAAACAAAACTTTTTTCCAGACGTGGTGGCAATAAACTCCACCTTTAAATTTAAACAAATCGTATGGTTGTGCGTTATGACCTAGATTTGAATTAACTCCTCTGCGACTTGCTTGGTCTATATCTTCTAATCTATAAACAGCAGGGTAACCTTTTGAGTCAAACCTAGACATCATTGTAGAACAAAAATCTCTGCTATCTCCACCTGTTTTTCTTTTTTGGTGGTATTTGTATCGGATCTTATAAAAAGACTTATCCAGATAACTAAATCCACTTGGTTTTGACGTTACATATCCTGCTAATTTTTCTGCTAAATTCTGTTTTTCGTTTATTAAATAACTTGCCCAAACTTCATCTGAATACTCTTCACCGTCACATTCAATCTCATCTACAAATTCCCAACTCTCATCTAGTTCGTTAATCTCTAAATTTTCTAAAATTTGACTTGAAATTTCGTCTGTAAGTTCTATTTGCTCCGACATTTTAACCCCTGTTTCTTCTTCTTGCGTCTCATCGTCAACTAAATCTTTATCAAATGACGTGAATTCGAGTGGTTGAAGCGTTTTAAAGTACAAATTAAGGCTTATCTCGTTAAACGCTAGTATTTGGTCGAACGATCTTATTAAAAGGTCTTGAAATGGACGTATTACAGTGTTATCCATTAACGTACTAGCCGTCATTAACTCATCTGCATTATTTCCAAAACCAGATTGATCTTTAATTCCTAAAAGCATAGGACTAACAACTCTATGCGATACCATTATTTTTCTCATACTCTCATCAGATAAAAATTGATATTGATTGTGAGCGTCAGATAATTGTACTGCTTCAATGCTGCTTTCAGCGTCTTTGTTTTCGTTAAAACTTAATATAAATCTACCTGCATTACTTGATCCAGAATACTTCTCTAAAATACGTCTTTCAATTCCTTCTCGCTCCTCTTCATTTGGCACACCATTATTAAAATTAATAAGCATACTCGGTGCAAGACCGTTCATAATATTATTGAGGTGGTAATTACTTACTTCTTCTTCTAATTCAGCATATTGCAACCCACCTTGATAATCAACAGGTGCAAAGTAAAAATGACCTGCCACATAAGGCTTTACATAAAGTATTTCTATGCTTTCTTTTGAAGATCCAAAAACAGGTATTCTGGTCGGTTTATCACTTGGTTTAATTTGCTCCCAATCGTGAAAATAATAATACGCTTCAACGTCTCCGTCTTCATTACATTTTTCTGGTGCTAATGTTTCAACAGGAATATGATCTATTGCTGCAATTGTTTTCCTGTCTTTTGAGTAAATTATTTGTATTGCACACTGTCCCATTAATTTAAGATCATAACAGAATTTTCTTACTGCTTCGTCTTTTAAAAGTGTTATTGCTTGTGCGTATTCGTTTGGCTTTTTATTGCTGTCAGTAGCGTCCAATCCTTTACCGAATATCATTTGAGAAATTCCGTTTATAATTGCATTATTTGTTGGACTGCCAGAATACCTGTCTAGCAAATACTTAAAATAATCATTACTATTACCATAAGTAACCCAATCTTTGGTTTTATTTACAGTAATATCTGGACTCGTGTAACTACTTAAATTTACAACATTAATCTTTCCTTGTTCTGGTTTTCTTCTGCTCATATTACAATGTAATCATTATTACTTTCAACTTCTTTATATTGGTCTTTATTTATTGAATAGGTTTTATTTATTTTTTGATCAATAACTTGATCCGTTACAAAAATTTTGTCTTTGTAAATGTTTTTATTTGTTATAGTCTCCTTTATTCTAAAAGTGTAATATCTGTCCTTAACTAATCCGTCAATTGATGCTCCAATTTCCAAATAATCGCCTTTCATTACAGACGTTGATGTATGTGTCAACAAATTGCCTGTAATATCGTCAGTAATACTTAATTCAATGTTTGTAGAATTTAATGCTAGTCTAGGTATTACGTGAATAATCTGTACTGTATCTATTGTTTTTAATACTATCATAAATCTATAACGAGAAAATAAATAATATTTGCAAAAGTTTGAATAAAAAAAAAGGGCAACCAAATGGCTACCCTATTATTTCAGTAATTAGAAAATATTAAATATCGTCTATATTTGAAGAACTTACTGTTATTCCTACTCCTGCTAATCCACCATATAAAAAGTTAGCAGCTTTTTTCTCCATTCCTTGAAATGTTAAAGTATAACCAGATAAATCACCCATTCCTGCTCCTGTTACTACTGTACCTCCATTAAGATCTGCTCCAAATTCAGTACCTACTAACATTGCGTTTCCGTTATTGTCTTCTACTACAATATGTGGTCTTGCAACAGCTAATAAAGCTAACTCATCATTAGATTGAACAGATAACTTTTTTAATGTTAAACTTACAACTTGATCGTAAAATGTAGTCCCATTTTCTCTACTTGATGTAATTGTCTGCTCTAAACTGCTGTTACCTTTAAGGGCAAATTTATATGCTGTTGGTGTTCCTGCAAGTGCTGTAATTTCTCCACTTGTTCCAGTTGGCTCTCCTACTGGTGTGCCGTACGTAATCGCTCCTAACGTTCCGTGATCTATAAAATAAACGGCAGTTAATCCACCAACGCTATCTTTACAAGGCTCTAATCTTCCTTTATTTATTAAACAACTCATTTGCTTTTGGTTTTTGTAAACTTACCCTCGTTATTAAGACAAGGGTAAATTTGATTAATTATTATGCTCCGTAATATACAATGTCAGATGCAATACCATACTGCACTCCTGCTGTATAACGCATTACAAATCTCACATTTTTACTTCCGTCAAGATCTGCCATATCTAAAACTTTAACTTCGTTCTGGTCGTTTAATAAACCTGTACCAAAGAATAAGTTAGTTTTTTCAGCAGCTACCATTCTATTGTCTACTAGTCCATTTGCAACAACAACTTTTACTCCGTCAAAAGTAAGTCCTGCTCCACCGTCATACCATTGTGTACCTTTGTTATCTGTACCAGAATTTGCTTCTCCGTTTAAAAAAGATCCAAATCCACCTAATGCTCTTACGTAAGCACGTGCTACATTTTGTGATACATATATAAATAGATCCTCTTTGCCATAAAGTGCAGAATTAATTGCATCTACTACCTTACCCATTTCAGCAATTACATTTGAGCTTGTTATTGTAATAGGTGCTATTGTAGTTCCACCGTCTGCTGCAAATGCTGCATCTGTAAATAATCCTTGAAATCCGTTTGCTCCCCAAATTCTTGTTTCTGTACCTTTTGCTACGTCTGCAGATACTCTTGCAATAAAGAAATCTGAAAATTTAGGTGGCATTGAATCGTGTGCTGAATAACCCATAGATTCTGCTTCCCAATCCGACTGAAATGGTGTCTTACAAAGTTCAAGATTTACTTGTAATTCGTCTGGTGTTAAAATTCGCTCTGTTAACGTTACAGTTCCTGCTGACGTAAAGTCGCAAGTTCCTGCTGCAATTGACGAAGCATAATCTACTACTTTGATTACTTCTTTTAATTTAATGTTTGGTTTAATAGTAATTAGTTGGTTTGCTAGTGTGTTACCAGATAATAAAGCTGCTCCGATATATTCTCCTGCAAATTGACCTGCATACGTTGTTGTAATTGTTGGTTGTGCCATTTTGTTTAGTTTTTAATGTTTGAAATTTTTGCCACAATTCTATCGTATGGCGTTTGTTGTTTATTTTTATTGAAATTAAATTTAGCCTTATAAGTAGACTCCTCTTTTGGAGCGTGTTTAAGAGGTTTTACGGCTGCTTCTGTTAGTTGAGTCTGTAACTCATCTATTTCTTGCTCCTCAAACTCTTCTTTTACTGTTCTTGACTTTAATGATCCACTCGTGTCGTCCGACGCTTCTACTTCTTTGTTTTTGATATCTTCAATCATCTTAACAATTTCAGTCATTGCTTCTGTAAACTCACGTTTTGAAACGTACTCCATTTCGGTTTCTTGGTCTTCTGCTTCAACTTCCTCTTCAATTACTTCCTCTTCAACAACTTCCTCTTCTGCTGCTCCGATTGTGGCAATAATGCCTTCCTCTTCTACAACAAGTTTAGATCCGTCTTCAAGTTCGTACTCTCCGATTGGTAAAGCAACTTTCTCATCTTCGGTAATAATAAAAACAGACTCTCCTGCTTCAAACTTTTCAGCTTCAATAACAGTTCCGTTGTCTAGTTTCATTTGTTCCAAAGACACCTCTAAACCTAATAAGGTTTTTACTTTGTTTAATGTGTCTGTTGCTACATTCATAAAATTTGTGTTTATAGTTAATTAACGATTAATAAATTACATTTTGCGTTTAAGGTTTTTTGTCTTCTAATGGTATTGCTGTTATTCGCCCAATTCCCTGTGCCTGTAAACTTCCGTCGCAGCATTTTGATGAGTATGTATTGTCAGCACATAAACAACCTCTACGGCTATTTTTTGGACTTGTTCTGCTTGGTGTTTTAAAGGTTTTATTTCTCATTTTGTAAAAGGTCTTTTAATTCGTTTAAAAGTTTCTCATCTTCATTTTGTTTTGACATTTCTGCTTTGTCAGCAAAATACCCCTCTATACTAAATCCTTTTACTTTTCCGTTTTTTACCTCATTGTTCCAGATGTCGTCATTATCAACTTTAACAGATCCCATCCACGTCCCCAAAGGTAGATCCATACCAAACATATTTGATTTGTCATTTGCTTTATCCTCAACAAGCCAACTTTCAACAAGAGTTAAACCCTTTAATTTATTTTTATGCTCCAAAGTGGAGTTACCTTGATTACCTTGTTTCAAGTATAACTGTGAAGATCTTTTAACAGTATCTCTGCTAAAATATATATAATACTCCTCGTCTTTACTTTTTCTGTAAATTGGTTTATTTGGTATTAAAATTGGACCGACTAATATTCTTTGCTCTTTGTCAATTTCTGCAAACTCATATTTTTTTTGCTCATCTTTTAAAGCAATAAAATCTCTTTCAATAGCAGGATTTTCTACAACTGAAATTGCTTCTACAAAATTATCTTGATCTTCGTCTAATATTAATTCTACTATTCTCATATCTCTATAACGTTTTTATTTATTTATTTTGCGTTTATCCTAATGATGCTCCGTCAACTATGTTTCTAGTTAAACTCTGTGATGTCGTTACATCATTTGCTACTACATAAGTCTGGATTGGAGTCTGTGATTGTCCACCAATAGCGTCTGCTAATTGATTGGTTTCGCTTGATCCAACAATATTAAATTCTGGTGGTGCTGAACCTGCATTTGCTGTTGGTGCTGCAATACTCGCTCCACCTCCTCCACTTGCACCTGCCTGTGCTGCAACAGATTTGGCTTTTGAAGTTGCTGATTTTATTGCAGAAATAATACCTACGGCTTGTGCAGCATATCCAATAATCATTGGTATGTTTTGAGGGAAACCAATACTTGCCGTTGCGCCTGCTCCTGCTGCTACTGATGCTCCTGCTTCTGCTGCCTTAACTGTTGATTTTTGCACTGATGATTTTGCTGACGCAATAGTGGATTTTATATCCATTACTAACTCTTGTGCTGCTAGTAATTGTTTAGCTACTAACAAGGCTTTACCAACTGCACTTTCTGCTCCTGCAATAGCAATTGCGTTGTCAAGGGTTTGTTGTTTAGATGCTCTCTTTTGCTCTTCAATAGCAAACTCTTGATCTGCATACTGTTTCATTAATTCTGCCTTTTGCTCTTCTGACAAAGTCTCGTCTTCTAATAACAATGCTCTTCGCTCGTTTATAAGCATTCTCTGCTCCTCAAATGATAACGCTTCTGTTTCCTTATCTAGTGCAAGACTTTCTGCCAATTCTGCTGCTTCCTTATCCTTTTGCTCTTTGGTTTTTAAATCGTCTGCTTCCTTTGCTGCAATTGCTTTTTGGTCGTATAGGTCTTCAATTTGTTTTTTAGCTTCTTGCTTTTCGGTTTCAGATAATTTTACAGCTTCCAATTCTGCTAACGCTCGTTCTCTTTGTCTTGCTACTTTTTGAGCATTGGTAGTGTCTTCTAAATTTTCAGCTTCTGTTTTAAATTTTTGTTCAAGTTTCTTTAATTTTTCTAACTCCTTTTTTCTGTCTGCTAATCTCTTTTTTCTGGTCTCTTCATCTTCTTTTTCTTGTTGTATTTTTTGCTCTTGTAATAACTTGTTTTGTTTAGCTTGTTCAACTCGTTCTGCTTTGCCCTCTTGTGTAGCCATAAATCTTGATGCAGCAGTTACTCTTAAAGCTGCAGCTTCTTTAAATTTCGCAACACCCTCTTGTATTTGTTTTGCACCTTTAATTAATGCTTCTTTGGCTTCCTTTATATTTTGTGCAACTTTTGCCTTATCAATTCCAGATCCTATTATTGGTATCTCTGCAATATATGACATTGCTTTATTTGCAAATAATTTTATTCCATTCCCTAAAATAGTAAAATATCCAACTACAAGGTCAACCGTTCCACCAACTTTTAATTTAATATCATTCATTGATTCTCTAAACGCAAACGCTAAAAAATCTACAACTTTACCTAGTCCACTAATTGCAAAAGTTAAACCTTGAACTAGCGTTCTTTGTAATTCATTTAAAGGACCTTCACCGTCTTCAACTCCTAATAAAAACCCTTCCCACGCAGATCCTAATTTAGTCATATCACCCTCTAGGTTATCCAGTCTAACTTCTGCCATTCTTTGCGCAGATCCTTCTGCATTAATAAACTCTTTCTCTAATTCATTTAATTTTTCACTACCTGTTGATGCTAAACTTAATAATGCTCTACCACCATTAATTCCAACTAATTCAATTGCAGTGTTTAGTTTATTTGAAGATCCGTTAACTTTGTCCATTGCATCTTCTAACGTCATACCTTTTTTAGATAACTCAATAAAAGTTTTACCTAATCCAGTTCCTGCCATAGATCCAGAAATACCCCTGTCTGCCATAGCTGCTAATAACGCAGTTGATTTTTCTATTGATATATTTGCTGCATTTGCAGTAGGTGCTAACAATTTCATTGACTCTCTTAACTTCTCAAAATCTAACGCAGATTTACTAGTTGATAAAGCCATTACATCAACAACTCTTTGAGTTTCAGAGGTATCTAATCCAAAACCTTTTATTGTTGCTCCTGCAAAGGCTGCTGCACTTGATAAATCAACTTCTAATGATGCTGCCAAGTCTAATATTGCAGGTGTTGAGTTTTCAATATCCTGTAAAGTAAAACCTAATTTTGCTAATTCTGTTTGAAGTCCTAAAACTTCTATTGCAGTAAAGGCTGTTGTTGCCCCCAACTCTTTGGCTTGTTCTGTTACTCTTTCTAATTCATCTGCTGTCTTCCCTGTAACTGCTGATAAAGTAGAAACACCTTTTTGAAAGTCTGCACCTGCTTTGGCTGCTTTGGCTAAAACTCCAACTAATGCACCTACGGCTACTACAATCGCTCCAACTCCTGTACTAACAAGAGCAATTTTAAACATATTTAAGGCAGGTATTGCAGATAATATCCCTGCTTTTAATCCTGCAAATCCACCTGTCAACCCTTTACCTGTATTTTTAGCTGACTTCGATACTTTTGTAGTTTCTGCACCTAGTTTTTTTACAGACTTTTGTGCGTCACCAGTATCAACTTGAATTATTATTTTTTGTATTTCAGCCATTGTATTTCTTGTTTAAGTTGTTTATACCCCTCTTTTAAGCCGTTAGGTAGGCTGTGTTTGCCTTTTGCTATTCTTATGGTTTCTGTCTCTCCTTTGCATAATTTTAATGCGTCTAATGTCTCCTTAATCATATTATGGTAAATTATATTCCACAAACCTATCAATAACAAGTTCCAAATCACTTTTACCTGTTTTTAAGTTTGTAGATATTGAGTTAATTTTATATTGTTGATCTGCAATTATAAGTCTGTCAGATAATTTATAAGTTAATAAAAAACTTAATGGTAAATAAGCTGTTACTTTTACTAATCTTTGTTGAGTATTAAAAACACTTGTTATATAATTAGTGTAGTATCTCTTAAATAAATTACCTGTAAAAATTTTTCCATTTTCGTTTCTTGTCCACTCATTAATTTCGTCAAAATAATTTAATTGAAAGTTATTTACAGCAGGATCTAAAACAACAGTATTAAAAGGCATTATTACATTGCTTCTTGAAATATGTGATACGGCTACATTATCGTCGTCAACCTCATCTACTATGCTAATTGCACCAGAACTTACCCTAATTGGATAAAACAAAAGTGGTTTTCCTAGATAAGCACTCTGATCATTGTTTACATTATAACCCCATTGTATGTCTTTTAAAGCGCCATTAGTTGCGTCATTTAATCTTTCGTATAGTAAGTGTCCAAAAGGTGCTTTTATTTGGTATGTGCCACCGTCCAAATTTACCTCACCTGCACTATAACTTAACTGCCCCCAAGGTCTCCCTGTAATTTCTCCAAACTTATTTGCTAAAAATGTTTTCGTGTCTTCAAACTTAAAAAATATTTCTCTAAATGGTAAAGCTACATTAACAGTATTTGCTTCAATATCTACATACTCTGTTATATCAATTCCTTTTGTTCCTAATAAATGACCTTGCCCCTCACTGTAAAAATCGTCCAAAGTTTGAACAACTATTTTTCCGTCTTTTGCATAAGCAGTTAAATTAAATATTTTAAACAATCCTGTTAAAAAGTCTAAAATTGTAATGTCTGGCATCTGCTTTGATACATTAAATTTAAAAACATCAGTAGCAGCAAAAAATCCAGTATCATAATTAATAAAATAAGGAGTGCCAAAAGTTGTCCCTCTACCTTGCCATTCAACACCAGAGAACTCCATATCCAAGTCAGTTATAACATAAACCTCATAACACCCACCAAAATAAGTCCACTCTGTTAAAGCATTTATTGTTGTAGATCCTGTTAATGTTAATCCAGAATTATATACTACCTGCCCATTTTCTTCAATTCTTATTCCGTAAAGAGTTTGAAAATAATTACTATTAGGAGTAACTACAAGACGCAAGTAATCAATTGCAGTTGAGGTATAATAAGAACAAAATGTAGTATTATAAATTTCAAAATAATCTTCTGACGCTATAAAATTCCAGTCTACTAATGTCTCAACAGTATTTGCTCCAGATAAATCTTCTACTTTCCCAGATTTTCTATGCAGCCATAAAAACATTCCGTGCATTTCTTTTACAGCTACATTTCTAAAAAAATCAGTTGAAAATTCAATGTTATATTGTAACTCTAATTGTTGTAAAATAGTGTTTACTCGGATTGCATATTTTAACTCATTCCATTTAACGCCGTGGTTTTGTGGGTTTCCAGATCCAGAATGGTAATGCAAATTACCGCTATCAGCAACGTTACTAGCATTATCATAATACAGTCTTTGTGTGTGTGTTATAAGTGGTGCTACAATATTTGTAAAATCAGAAATATTAGTTTGAGCAAATTTCGATATTATACTAGCTGAACTATAATCTTCGTCATATGTAGAAAAATCAATGTCAGCTAATTTGTCTCCACCTAACTGATCTTTAAGTTTAGAAATGTCCCCAAAGAACGTAACTCTATATGTATGTGCCTTTCTGTCTTTTAGATCTACTCCCTCTAATTTTACCTTGCCTGTTCTAAATGGTAAAGCGTTTAATTCAATTACAGCGTTTACTTTTTTCCTTGCGTCAAATCCATTATCTATATCACTGTTATAGTAGTGTTTAAAGATCTGGTTGTTAACTTTTGATGCAGGTAAATTAAACGTTTGAGTAAAGGCAGTAAAAACTTTGTCAATATCTCTTATATTTTGAATACTGTCGGTTATTTTAACACTCTCGTCTTTAAATAAATCAACTCGTTTTCCGTCTATGTATAATTCAATCGTGTACATTTATATTACATTATTTAAGTATGAATTACTGAAATCAAAGTCAACAGTATATTGGATTAATTTATCATTTATGTGAGTTTTGTATTTTAAAGAGCTTGATCCAACTACAACTGGCTGCACTATATTTACTAATGAGATCCAAACTTGCTCTGAAAGAAATAACTGCTCAACTAGCAGGTTGAAAGTTTCTGGCAAAAATTCACTGTTTAAAGTTATTGATTGATTTGCTCTTAAATTAAATGTATACTTTTGGTGTTTTGCTATATTGTAATTGTTATTTGCTCTATTAAATATATTTCTGTTATAATCGTCAGACTTAACTTTTAAAGTTTTTTTGGATTTTTTACTCATATAAAAGTCCTGTAATGCTCCGTACATATTATAGAAAATAACTCTAAAATCGTCATACTTTCCACATTCAATTTCCTGTAATGTTATAACAACTGTTTGTGCTAATCCACACGTACTTGTAATTGTGATCGTATCTCCTGTTAAAGCCGACGTGCTATCAATAATAACGTACTGTATTTTGTCTAAACTATTATTGCTATCTACTACGTTTTGAGGTATTGACGTTGCTTCCCAGTTTATATTCGATTGCTCCCAATATAAGTCGGTTGTATTCCATACTGATGAGATTGTAGTTACTATGTTTGCACAAGACTCTGAAAATATAGGTATTCTAATATCTTCACCTGCTTTAAAATAAACAATTCGATTGTCCATTAATACCATTGGCGTAAAGTTTGTAGGTGGTACAGCAGTACTTGTTATGCTTGTTCTTGGGTTGCTGCCCTCGTCCCAATAGCCATAACCGTCAAACGCTAAAAACGTATCAGACTCACTTTGAAAATTTGAAATACCGTCGTACAGATCCACATCTACTTTTACCCATACAGCATCATCTGCCGTTCCTGTTATTCCTTGCGTCACACTATAATATTCAGTATCTAAAAAATCTCTAACTAAAACAGATAATTCTAAATTTGTAAACTCTTCACTACCAATGTTTCCTTTTGTTATATTGTAGGTTGGTGTTGCAGGTTGCGCTGAAAGCAATCCACTCCAAACAGTTATTTTAGCCTGTATTGAAGACAAGTTATATCCTTGTGTAGTGTTTGTATACTTTTTAAAATATGGACTCCTAGCGTTAATTATTGTACTCATCTATTTTTGTTTTTGTTTATTAAAGGCGTCTCTAATATCTTCTACTAAATCAAATACAAATGCTTTGGCTGCCTTTTCTGGTAGTTTCTTTTTAGATACGTTGTAAGGGTTTGTAAAAAAATATGAGGGTTTGATCCCTTGTGCAAATATAAACTTGCTTAAAACGTAACCTATGGACTTGTAGTTACCTCTTACAAATCTACCCTTTGCATCTCTTAATCTAATATTCTTTTTTTTTGCCCATTCAGATAATGGTTTAATTGGTGGGTACTTACTTTTATAGCTATACGGACTTAATGGTGCTTTTTGTTTTCCTTTTAATCTTCCTTTTGTCCACTTATCAATTATGCTTGGATCTGCTCCCTTTACTCCTTTGTCTACAAAGTTCCCATAGTCTCCTAGATCAAAAATTACATAAACACTGCTACCTGCTTCTTTTACTTGATACGTCAAGTTTTTGTACAAGTTGCCTGTTACTTTTTTCTTTTTTCTAGTAAGATTGGATCTTGATTTTGAAATTACATTTCTACCAAAATCTGTTAAGGCTTTGTTTAGATTTTTTAAGTAAGACATCTGTTGATATTATTACGTGTTTCTATTGAAAATGAAAATGCCCAACCTGCAACAAGATCCTCAAATCTGTCTTTAAACGGCTCTGCTGTTACAGTCTCACGCATAATTCTCGTGTTTCCGTCATTTAAGATCCCACTATTAAATTCGTCTGTTACGTGGTTTCCTGCATTTAGCATTGTATTAAACACAAAGTTTTCATTATCGTTATTGTATATTACTGCTTCGTTTTCTGTTGAATCAGAGTGTACTAAATCCATAAATAAGATACTAACGTCATAGGTTATAATGGTACTACTAAAATTAGCACTTCCTATTTGTATATGTGCTAACGGATAAATGGTTTGTTTATCCAGATCCACTTCTGACAAATCACCAAGCGATACAGTTGTAATGCTCTTGTTATTTAAACAAGTGTTTCTTAACGTCTCTATTAATTCGATATAGCTTCTTGCTCCTTGATATTCGTTAACAGCCATTACTTGAAATTTTTATTTATTTGTGTTTTATTTAATTCGCTTTTTTCCTTTTTAAATTCCAACATTGTTAAGCAGAAATTTACATTTAATTTTGTTACAGTTTCAAACTTTGTAATATCGTCGTTAGCGAGTTGGTAGATTGATTGAGTCCACCCCCATTTATTCCCAAATCCTCCTGCTGCTGACGTATCAATGCTTTCTCCTGTGGTGGCAAATAACTCATCATAGCGTTGGTGCAGTCGATCCCTAAATTCCAAAAAAAAAGTATTGAACTCACTACTGCGTCCATTGGCATATCAAGCATTGCTTCACGAAATAACTCTGGCTCATATTCGTGTATGGAATATCTGTCTCCAACTTTCTGTTTTACAGGTCGGTATAAAACTGCCATTACATATTCAATTTTTTTAGCGTCTCCAATATTGTTATCCAGATCTACATACTCTCCGAACGTCATATCTTCAAGATTTGGTATAAAGCCAAACTGACTATCACCCATATTAAAAAACTTAACTAGGTCTGGTTTTTCCATTAACATTGCATTGATCTTGTCTACTATTTCTACAAAATCATTTAACTTCATTTTACTGGCATACTCAAACGGAATATTACAGAAGATCTCTAACATTTTAGTGTTAATAAATTTTTCTGAATGTTGGTCTTCAATGTTTGCCTGTATGACTTTCTCGTATGCTTTATATTGCCTTAACGTGATGTCTTTAAGTTCAGTAGGTATTCTAATTTCGTACTCCATATTACTATAACGATTTTAAATAAAAGTTTTTAAAAAATAAAGATAATAAAAAAAACCCCTACATTTCTGCAAGGGTTTAATTAAGCAGCTTATTTGGTTTTTCCATTTATACACTACTCCAACACGTCTGTTGTTTATTTTACAATTCTTTTTTAAAGTCTTTGTACTTGGCTTTTAAATGTTTGATCTCTTGTTTTCCTGCTTGTTTTGCCATTCTATAAAGTGACGGTATATCTTCTAATAAAGAATTTGCGTCCCACTCAATATCAATATAGCCGTCTTCTGGATCATATCCTATTGCTCGTAAATGCACAACGCCATTTGTTGAATGTAGTTCTACTGTTTTCAAAATAAAAAATTCTTTGCTCATTACATTATATTTATTAAGGTTGATTTTAAGACGTCTAGTTCGTGATATGTCTTACGCTCTAGTGTTATGTCATTATTTATTGTTGCAGTCCTTAAAAGCACTTCTAATTGCCTTATATCCTGTCTTAACGTATCTGCTTGTGTCTTCATTTTTTTAGTCTTTTAAAAGTGAATGTAAAGATGAGTCATAAGGATTGCCCTCACCGATCGCTTGATCTAGTCCGTAAGATCCGTATGCTTCAAAGTGTTTAAAATCTTCTCTGTCGTTTTCTAGTGCTTGGTACACTAATTCTCTAGCTTCTTTAATTAATTCAATTGCTTCTACAATTTTGTTGTTTCTTGAAATCTCGTTTTGTTCTAGTTGCATAATATTGTCTTTTAAATTATTGTTCACATCAAAGATAGTTCTTTTTATTAGTTATCCAAAATTTTTAATAAGTTTTTTTTAATTATTTTTTATACTTGCCTGTCGTGGACTTCTTTACTATCTAAACCAATCCATTCACAAAGCATATCGTCTTCAAACCAAAACAGGTCGTTTATTTCAGTTTCGGTTGCTCCGTCTGGGTACAAGTCTTCAATACAGTGTTCTAATTGATCCAACTCTTTATAACTTAACCGATTTGCAAAGTATTTTGCTCCACTCCAAAATTCAAACTCTCTTAAATTTAATTCTTTTGATACTTTCATAATTTTGTCTTTTAATAGTTATTGTTTTTAAAATTCTCTAACGTGTGTATAAGTACATCTACTTTTCCAGAAATACCGAAGTATTTTTTTACATCTGTTATTCGCCAATGTCTATGCGGTCTCATTCCTGCTTTCCAAAGTTTAAGATCTCTTATGCTTATAACAAGGTTATAGTAACCTCTAGTTGCTTCTGCTCCGTTTATGTTAATTGGTATCGAACAATCTCGTTCAAAGCCTGTAATCGTTTCGTTTGCTTTCATTGTCTTTTAAGGATTAATTAATTGTTTACTTTCTGATAGTCTTTTTATTTTTTCGTCAATTGATCCGATCATACGTCCACAAAGTGGATAACATTCGGTTGTTACAGTCGATCCTGCTTTGATCCTTTTATTTTTATATATCCAGTTTTCTGTCAGTATTTCGTCTCTGCGTCCTGCATATCCAATTACATCTCTGTCTGGCTGCTCAATTGTATAACAGCCATAATATTTTTTACGATAATAAATATCAACGCTATATCCTATAATTTCAAAATCTGTTTTCATTGTCTTTTTATTTTCCTATTAATAATCTTACCATTTCTCTGTCGATTGTATCAAAGTAGATTTGCGATAATGGTTTGCTCTCTAAATATTGGTTAACACATTCCTGTATTTTTTGATTTGTAGCAATTGGATAAACGCCAGTCTTGTGATTGTAAAAGTCATTTACGTACAAATAAAAGTCTCGGATCTCTGTTGAATAATTTTTCATTGTTTTGTCTTTTAAATTAATGATACTGTAATATAATATTTTTTTATTAAATAATGTTAAGATCTTTAAATATTTGATTTGTTATTTTAGCAAATTCAATATCTGATTTTCTGTTTGCAATTTTATTTTGTCTTCTAATTAAAGAATTTTGTTTAGATATAAATCCGTTTAAAGCAGCAATTACTGAATTTCTAGTTTCTCCAATTACGCCTACTCTGAATCTCTCTCCAGATATTGTCATAATGTCTCCTAGTTCCCTGTCAAATTTTGAGTTAATATATTGTATTTTATCAATTCTGGTTTGATCTAAATTTAATTGTACTAATCCGATGTGAGTCATTTTGTTGTCTTTTAATTGTTAATGATACTGTAATATAGGAAGTATTATTCAGTTATCAAAATTTTTTAATAAGTTTTTTTCATTTATTTTTAATGTTATATGTACAAAGTCAGTTATCGTATGGCGTAAGTACCATATTTTGGTCTACCTAATTTATTGACAATCGAATATCTCAATGCGTCGATTGCGTGATTGAAAGCATCTATTGGTTTATTTGTCAACTGTCCGTTTTTGTCTTCTATGTATTTGTAGTTTCTTAACTCCTTAATCATATTGGTACTGTCCTGTGTTACGTTTAGTCTATAACGTCGGATCATATCAATACCTTGATTAATTGCACCTTTATATGTAGGCTTTGAGTTCCAACCCATACGATGGATCTCTTCAATACTCTTTGGCTCTGCACTATCGCACCAAACTTCATCACGTCTGTCGAGTCCTATTCTTTTAAACTCATTACCTATGTCTTGGTTTGTCATTCCAGTACGATAAATGATTTCTCTGCAATACATATCGTCACCCTCAATATAAGTTTCGACTAACGTGGTTGGATCATTACTGAAACCAAAATCTAATCCTCGCCCTATAAACGTTGCAGTTGTTGGTATGTCCACTACTGTATTAAACCTAAATATAAGACTTTGAGATGCCCCTCTTTCGCCTAAACCGTAAACTCTCCAGTAGTTCTCATCAATTCCTTTTAAACGTTCTATCTCGTCTATAATGGTTTGATCTAAAAACGGATTATCTTTATAGGTGGTTTGGTAAAAATCTACATCGTCTCTAGTTAGTACTTTGTCATATATCCAGTGAAACTCCTCACTTGGATTAAAATCAATTATAATTTTTTCGGACGTTCGAAATATTAACTGCTGCCAGTCTTCAAAATGTAATTCGTTGGCTTCATTTATAAACAGCAAGTCTCTTTTACGACCTCTAATTTTTTGTGGTTGATCCAGAGAAATAAACTCGTACCTGTTTCCGTTTAAGTAATACTCACTATTAGATTTATTGTGATACTGTTCTCGGTACAATCCGTACTCTTTTAATATATCAAAGAAATCACGCATAGCAGTTGCTCTAACTGCAGGAAATGTCTTACGGCAAATTGTTACTGTCTTCTTTTTATTGGTTGTAGAATATTTGAATATTAGCCACATTAATATATTGTAAGTCTTACCAGATCTTGTTCCACCTTGTTCGACTACAATTTTCTTTTGCGACTCATCTAAATGATCGTAAACTTTATTCGTTAGTATCTCTGGCATCTACGACTTTAATTGAAAATAAGTTGTCACCGTCCAATCCTGTGATCTCTTGCCTTTCTACATACCCTCGTTTCTTTCCTTTTGTTTTTAGGTAGAATATAGTTGCTGCGACAGACCCCTCGCCTATTTGCTTATGTAATTGGCTTTCGGCATAATCTAGGGCAAACTCTTCAATCTCTTTACATTCGCCTTGAAATTTAAGATCATCTTTGTAATACTTGTAAAAGGTTGTACGACTTATACCTACTTTACGACAAGCAGAAGACACAACACCCAAACTTTGTTCGAGTGCTGCAACTATTTGCTTTTTTATGTGTTCACTTTTGTTCATATTTATTCCATTTTATCTGGGTACGAGTCAAACAATGACGGCTCTAGTGGAAACAAGGCTAAATGTTCGGATTTGAAAAAATCTTTTTTTGTTTTTCCTTTTTGTCTTCCTGTTTTAGTATGAACATCAAATGTATAATCTGGCAGTTCGTACACGTCATTAATATCGTCTATTGTTGTTAATTCGTTTTCAATTTCTTGATCTGTTATTCCTATTTTTTTGTCATAAACAAGGCATTGTAAATGATCTGGTTCTCTGGATTTTTTAGCTGTACATAATATAATAACAGCTTTTGATAAAAATATTCGTCCTTTGATCTTGTCTCCACGTTTCCTATTCTTATTAATAAAGTTAAAGCTATTGTGCAAAGCTTCGATCTCTGTCGATATAATTCCGTAACAATCCTCTGCTGCAATAGTTAGTAATCGTTTCCAAACATAATTGTAATAATTTGATGCTACAAGTTCGTGAGCAAAATATCCTGCAATTTTGTAATCGCCACGTCTAATTGATTTTTGTAAGGCAGAAGCACAATCTAGTAATTCATATCCTCTTTTGGTTTGTAATCTCATTTGTCTTTTGTTTTAAAGTTATACTGTAAATATAGGTAAAAAATAGTTATTAAAAAAATATCATATCGTGTTTTTTTGTGTCCGTTCTACATTTAGTTTTAAGCTGTAAATATTTTCGTGCTGCTTTATAATTATGTACTTACCCCACTTCTGGTCTAAAAAGTTAATTTCATTGTCGATTGTCTTTTGATCTCGGTACAGGCTGTTGCCACCTTTATTGTTATCTCTTTTACATTCAAATGAAAATCTTTGATCTACCCAAACAATCCTGTCTTTAAGTAAGCACTGCAAACTATAATCTGCATCTACTTTGGTTTTGTTTATTTCTGTAAATTTATATTTACGTCCAACTACTCCCATTATTGTGCCACTCCAAGTTTTAAGGTTAAACGGATCTGTATGCCTGTACTTTCTTATGTCTCCTTTGACTTGATTAAAACTAAATAAAGAAGATCCTGCTTCGATACAATTAGACGCACAATTTAATATTATTGTATTAATTAGATCTTTGTCTTTTATTTTTTCTGCTTTCATATTCAGCAACGAATAAAAATGACTGATGTCATCGTCAAACATAATTACTACTTCGCTATCGTAATGATCCAGTGTCCAATTTCTAACTGCTCCCAACCCCTCTACCTTGTCTGGTATTGGTACAATATTGGTGGCATTTGTTACAACCTCTTTGTATTTGTTTAATTCGCTTTGTGGCACTACTAAATCAAAATCTGTTAGTATCTTATGGGTTGTTATAGTATCGTGCCGTCCTCTGCTTAATATTACTTTGGTTACTTTCATTACTTTTTGTCTAATAGTTCAATTAATTTACTAGCATCTACTACCCTACCTAATCCTATTTGTTTTGTCTTTGGACTTAAACTAACAGGTACTTTGCCCAGATCTAATTTTGATACAGCTTTGATCCAGTCGTTAGAGTTGTGAAACAGAAATACAATATAGTCGTGATGCTCGTTAAATTTTAACTCCATATCTTTAATAATCATTTCTTTGTCTTCTTTGCTAACATCTTCGGTATCGTCTCCAAAAAACAAAACATTAATTCCAAAATCTATTAACTGATCTACTTCAAAAAAGTTACCTAACATATCATAGTCCCACTCTCCAAAATTTACATTATCCTTTAACATAAACTCATTTTTTTTTTCGTCTGTTAATCCTGTTGCTTTCAGTATATATATATAGTCCATTCCTACCTCTAAACAAGCCTTATACCTCATATTACCACCAAGTATTGTCATAGTCTCATCTACTACAATTGGTCTTAATTGTAACATTTCTGGAAACTCTCGCAAACTCTTGACTAGCTTATGAAACTTATGGTCTTTTATTATTCTAGGATTTGCTTTGTTACCTTTTATTTTATTGATCGCTACTTTTTCTATTTGCATTACAAAAAATTTTATTTATTAAATTGGTTTTCAATTTCACTTAACTTTATAGCATAGGTATTTGATGCAGTCTTAAACATTTCATTTACTGTGCTATCGTCTAAATTCTCAACAGTATGTTGTATATAGGTCTTCATATCTTTAACGCTTGAAGTGCCTAATACTTTTTTTAAAATACAGTCTAGGTTTTTATTGTATCTCGTGTATACGTCATAGTTTTGCAACGAGTGGTATATTGTTGCGTGGTTTGGTTTCCACATAGATGTTTCTCCAATTGATCTTGCTATTTCAGTTAAACCCATTTTCCTGTAATTATAGAAGTAATTTATTACAACAGATCTTGCTTCTATATATTCACGTTTTCTGGTCTGCTTAAAAAAGTCAAAACCAAATTCCTGCTTAAATTCGTTTACTATTTTTTCAAAATCCCTTATCATAATGTCCCTTTTATTATATAATTGTTTAACTCTGGCTCTGGTTGTTTATAAAAATATTCTTTGTATGTTTCAATCCCTAACTCTACTTTTTGTTTTCCTTTTAAATAAAAGTCCTCACTTACGTCCCAAATTCCAATATCTAGTGATCCTTTATCTACAACTAAAAATTTAAAGTTTTTATAATCTATATTAAATAAATTGCAATATAAATATACTTGAACGTCATAGCCGTATTTTCGTGCCGAATATGGAAACCCTTTAATGTCACTTGTGGTCTTAATATCACAGATCCTATCTTTGCCTAAAATGTCTGCCTTACCGCGAAATGGCATACCTAACACTTCTCCCAACACAGGTACTTCAAATTCGCAATCTGTCATTTGTTGTAGTGCATACTCGTTTTTTAACACTGCATCTGCAACACGCTCTGCGTCACTTTTTTCTTTTTTAGTATATACAGTTCCAAATTCTGCTTTGGCTTCTTTGTACGCTTTGGTATTTTTACTAGCAACGTCAACAAAATGAAATTGATCCCATTTGTCTGGCTCTAAAATTAAAGTATGTAACAGCGTTCCGTCTCTTAATCCTTGACTTTCAGATTGTCCGTATTTATTAATAAAATAATATTTCTTTGGACTGTCTACAAGCAGCTTAATACTACTACTACTTAATGCTAATTGATTTAATTCTCCATAGTAAAATTCGTCGTCATACATTTTACTTTTGATCTTACAGTAATCGTGCTGCTTATCGTCTAATAATTTTATTTTCATATTTTAAAATATTTGTTTCTAACACCAGACCACCAAGATCTCATTTGATTAATTTTTATAAATTCGTCGTTACTAAATACGTGTACGTGTCCGTCCTTATCTATATGCGTCCAGACTCCTGTTTCTAATTTATTAAATACTTTCATTATTTTTTAATTTAGGTTACAACATTGATGCTTCAAAGCAAGTTCCAGAACATACAGAAAATTCTTTGTCAACAGGTGTTCCACATTCAGTGCATTCAAATTGATCGTCGTTTTCGTATGCAGGATTTCCGTAGTTTAAATAATCGTCATTCATAATTCTAGTTTTTAATAAGGTTATATTGAAAATATTTTGCTACATAATTAATGTGCTTCTGGGTTGTTACGCTCCAGTACCCTAATTGGATCAAATCGTTTCCGTCTCTTTTGGCTACAATAGTTGAATAACTCCAAACGTTGTTTCCGTCTATTTTTAAATTCTGCTTGTACTTTGGTAATGATGTCATAATTTTGTCTTTTAATGGTTATTAATAGTTATAGTTATTCTTTAAAATAAAGTCCGTTAGGTTGCACGTAAAGTGCCATATCCTGCTTTTCTAATAATACAAGATCTCCAGTCTTATATACAAATTCAAATCCTAGTCCTTTTAATCTGTTTACGGTGCTTTCTTGTTTTGATGTCATTTTGTGTCTTTTTAGTTATTGATACTGTAAAGATATTAAAAATTTTGAATAAAAAAAATAATTTAGAAGTTTTTTTTAAAATTTAACAGTTCCTTCTTACAAATCTCTAGTTCTGCTTCTGATTTTCTGGCTCTTAATACGGCTCTATTTTTGTCTTCTCGGTATTGACTCATAGCTTTGTCGTACATTCTCCTATCAACTTGTAAGCTATTTACATAAAAGAATATTCTTGCAATTGCTTTTGACATTTCAGTCAAGGTTTTTGTTTCTTTTTTTTTGATCTGGTTTAACACTAAATTAGTTAACATATCTATATCAACTAAATATTCCATATCTTTAAGTAGGTCTATTTTAGCAAACATTAGTTAAAGAGTTTATACAGTTCGTACATTTCAAGTTTACAATGCTGCGTTAGATCTGCTGCGTGTACAAAAGGTATAACAGTCCAATATTTATTAGTTTCAAGCCATTGAAAAATCTCTTTTGCAGTAGCAGGGTACGTTTCTAAAAACTTTTGCAGTGGTGCAATGTGTTCGTCTTTAATTCTTAATAAAAGTGCGTCAGATTGGATCTGTGTCGATGTGCTTAATACGTGTGTCATAATTTTGTCTTTTAAAGGTTTATACTAATTCGATGTCAATTAATTCTAGTTGAAAAATTCCGTTGTCGCCACAAAATGTAATACAGTCTGGGGTTAATTGAATAGATCCACCCTCGTGAAATTCAATGTCCCAAAAAATATCTGGTTGTTTGTATTCTAGCCAAGTTGCTAATCTGTCTTTATAGCCGTTCGTTAAATCAACGCTAATTGTAATTCCTTTGTTGTTGGTAAAGATTGCATTTGATGTCATAATAATGTCTTTTAATAGTTATTGATACATCAAAGATATTAAAAGTTTTTAATAAAACAACACTTTATTTTATTTTTTTTCATTTTTTTTAAAATAATTTGTCCAAACTCCCTGTTTTTCTGGTGTTATATACTCTACTATACTGGCATCTTTTTCATCTAATAAGTACACTTCTTTGGACATTTTACTTTTATTCCAGAATGTAGTAGTGGGACAATCTTTACTTAAAACTTCTAACTCTTTGATCTTGTCTAACCAAAACCAATAACTGCCTTTTGGATCTGAAACAAAATATATTTTTACAACGTCCTTTGGCAGCGACATTAACGCATCATACTTTTTTTTTTCGATCATTTTAGTGTCGTAATGCTTTTTACGGAATTTCATTTCAACAACACATTTTTTTCCTTTTGGTGTATACCCTACTGCATCATAAGGCAGGTTTTTTTTTCCAACCCATTCCAGTTTCCAACCGTCAATTATATTTAAAATATTTACTAGTGCATTTTCAAACTTACCTGTTTTCGTTATGTTCATATATTTTATTTATGTCTTCAATCCATTGTTTAATTACTTTTGGATTACAGGTACAAGGTTTATAAAATCTGTGTTTAAAATACTTTGAATGTAATTGACAAACTAAATCAAATTGATCTCTATTTAAGGAATGTTTTACTTCTGACTGAAATTTATACCAGTCTAACTTATCTTCTTTTACCATAGTTCTATATCGTTCCATTTTTCCTGTCGTTTATCGCAACCACAATCTTCATACCCTACTAATTTAGTAGACTTCTTGACTAGCCATTTTATACCTGTGTAGTATGTTATTCGTTCTATTAAATTGCCTAACCTCATTTTACATAAGATCTTTTATAGGGTTTAAATCTTTGTTTTTTATCTCATAGGTAGTACACTTAAACGTTGTATAAGTTCCGTCGTCTCTATACCTCTTTGATCCTTTTTTAAACTTCTTTGCTCTTTCAAATAATTCTGCTTTATTTACCCAACCACAAATTGCTACTTCGCTTGTTTTTTTGTTTAATGACGTAAATATGTAAAGATCGCATTTAAAGTGTTTTTGCAGTCCGTTAAAATTATGAACGTAATCTGGTTTCATATCTACATTACGTCCCATTGTCTTAACATCTGCTTTCAGTCCGTTAATTTCCATATCATAACCACCGTCAAATCCTTTGCTAAATTCAAAAGGTATTTTAAATAATTGGTGTGCTTTCATTTCTCCTAATAACCCAATATACTGCTCAATTCTGCTGCCGTCTGCTACACCTCTGTTTGCAATATTATTTGTTTTTAAAAAGTCCCATACTTGATTTTTTTCGTCTTCTGTTATTGTTATTCTCATTTTTCTATTTGTTTAATTAATATTCTTTTTATTTTCTTAACTGTCCTGTAAATGGAATAATAATCTATTCCTGTTAAATTACTCAACTCTAGCATTGACTTATTTTCTATAAAAACTAACTCATATATTTTACGTTCATATAAGTTCCACTCTGAAATATTTTTTTTAATTAGATCCCTGCGATCAATATAATCAAAAGTATTGTCATAGGTATAAGGCTCTACTATATTTGTTTCTAAACTAAATTCTCTTTTTTTCTTTTTAACTTCATCTAAAAACAAGTTTCTCAAAACTTTGAATATAAAAAAGTAATTAATTTCTGACTCGTTATACATTAACGTTTTATCATATTTACCTTTCCAGTCGTATATTTTTAAGTACATTTCTTGTACAATGTCCTCTGGGTTTTTTGCACCAAATGAATCAACTATTCTAGTCCATTTTTTGTGATCCTTTGCAATTAAAGATATTACTTTACTCATTTATAGTTTTATACCAATCAATAAATTCTTTTACTCCCTCTTTTATACTTACTTTACTACAATATCCTAACTCTTTTATTTTGTCAATATTTGCCCAAGTCTTTTTTACGTCTCCAGATTGCATTGGCATATTAACTCGTACAGCTTTTTTGTTTAAGTTAAATTCTATTTCATTAATAAAACTGTCTAATTTTTCAGATTTACCATTAGCAATATTAAAAACATTGTAGTTGTCCTTTATGTTATTGTTGTTTAACAGTATTTCGATACCTTTTACAACGTCTTTAACGTGCGTAAAGTCTCTGAATAAGTCTCCATTATTAAAAACCTTTATAGGCTCGTTATTTGCAATTGCTTCTGTAAACAAATACATTGCCATATCTGGTCTGCCGTAAGATCCATATACAGTAAAAAATCTCATACCAATAGTTTTTATATTATATAAATGGCTATAACTATAAGCGATTAGCTCGTTTGCTTTTTTAGTTGCTGCATAAATACTAACAGGCTTGTCTACTTTTTGAGTTTCGTTAAATGGTTGTTCGGTTTGGTCTCCATAAACTGACGAACTACTAGCATACAGAAATTCTTTTATCTTATGTTTTGCACAAAGTTGTATTACGTTATGAAACCCAACAACGTTTGAGTCAATATATTCTTCTGGGTTCTCTAAACTATATCGTACTCCTGCTTGTGCAGCTAAATGTATTACAACATCAAATGTTTCACATAAAAATAAATGATCCAACATTGTTTTACGAGTACAATCAAGATACTTAAATACAAAATTCTTATTTAAGTTTTCTAGCCTTTTCTTTTTTAAGCTAACATCATAATAAGGATTAAGACTGTCAATTCCTACAACTACGTGATTTTCACATAACGATTTGCATAAATGATAACCAATAAATCCTGCTGCTCCAGTTACTAGAATTTTCATTACTCTTCTTTTTTGTCTGTTTTTGGCTCTAATCGTTCTGCAATATGGTGAATCATTACATACAACTCTCCTATTGCTTTTTCAACTCTTTTTATTCTTTGGTCTGTTGTGTATTTTTTATCTTTCATTATAAATTAATTACTTTTTTAAATTCCTCACGTATAGGTTTTTCCAAAATAGCAGTTCCATTGATCTCAAATCCAACGTTTCCTGCAATGCTTTTAAATCTAATAGGATCATCTATTGACGTCGGTTTACCGCCTGTTTCGATCTCTTTTACTTTCCTAACGTGTATATGTGATTGAGTCCAATCGGCAGGGTGCTGAATATATCTGTGAATTACCATAAAATCATCTGCCCTGTTAACAAATTTACCCCCACCTTCAACATCACTTGCCATTGGTGGTATTGGGTGACCTGCATATTCGTGTCCAATTGGGTGTTTCATTCTTAATGCAGCAGTATTTGCGTGAGTGTTTAGCCACGTTGATACATTATAAGTTTTACAGAATTTTCTTATTTCTGTTGTTGCTTGATAGTCATACTCGTGTCCACCTAAACTTTTCATTATTTCTGGATCTTTAATTAAGCTATTGTACGGATCAATTAACAATCCTCCATAATTCCACGCTTTTTTGTAGCTAGTGGCAAGTTCTACAATTTGCCTGTAAGTATATAAGTTGTTATTATCAATCACTTTAAAATAGTCATTAATATAATCCATTTGTTTGCTAAATTCTTTTTTTGATACTTGCGTTATTGGTTTTTGCTCTAAAAATTCTACTAATTTTCTATATATTGAATGTGGCTCGTTCTCACTACTGAATACTAGCCAACGTATATTAAGGCGTTTCGCATACAGAAGCATCAAATATAATATTACAGTTGTTTTCCCTACGTTAGCGTGTCCCAGAATTACGTTAAAATTGCCCTCTTTAAATCTTATGTAATTGTCAATGTCTGGAATTCCTACACGTTTGCCCTCTGTAATTTCTCCTGTACGGATCTTTTCTAGTTTGTCTTTTACTTTAATTAAATCTACTAACATAATTTTGTCTTTTAAGTTTGTTAAAGGTATTAAAATTTTTTGATAAAAAAAAATGATATAAAAAAAGGGTAACGTTATCAAATCGCTACCCTATTTATGGTACAAAATAGATCTTAAAAAGGTAGATCTTCTTTTACAGTTTCTCTACTTGCTAAATGATCTTCAACAGGTACGTCTGTTTTAGGTGTCGGTTTAAAAGTTGACAATGCAGCATATAACTTTCCTGCTTTACTTTCACAGATCTGGATTTTGCCATATCCTTTATTGGCTTCAAATACATCTTTATGAGTTACTAATAATTCTGCTAACTGATCTACTTTAAAAGCTAGTTCCATTTTTACCCATTCAACGTTTCCGTCATTAATAAACATTCCTTTAATTAATTCACTTGATTTACTCATTACGTTATTTTTATGTTAGTTTATGTTACTTTTTTATTATTTGTGTTTGATTTGTTGGTCTTTTAAAACTTTCGCTTTCGTCTTCTCCAAATACTCCGAGTTCGTAAAATCCTGTCAGTTTCAATACTGCTCTTGACATTGCTCTTTTTTCTGCCATTTCTGCTACATACCAAGAATTTGTGTTTCCGTCTGAATAACTTGCTCCTTTTAATGCAGATCCGAATGTCTCAATATTAGATCCACCTTTACTAGCTGTTGCCTTAAATACTGCAAAATTAGTCTCGCATTTTATAACTTCATAGTTTATAAATATTTTCTCCATTGCTTGAATCTTATCTACCCCCTGCCTTGTTACAATAGTATAATGCTGATGTTTAAAAAAATCGTCTTTTGTTAAATTGTACTTTTTATACAATTCCATTAATTTGTCTTTATTCATTGTTATTTATTTAATTGTTAAATTTTAAATTTTGGTTAACTTCTAAAACTGCTTCTAAAAATACAATTCGTTGGTTTAATTTATGGATCTCTTTTTCCATTGCTTCAATCCTGTGTATTAAAAATTCTTGTGTTTCTTGCGTTGCTCTAGTGCGAGATACGTCTTCTGAATGTGTCATAATTTTGTCTTTTAAATTGTTATACAGTAAAGATATAAAAAATATTTAATAAAAAAAAATATTATTAAAAAAAAAGCAAAAAAAAAGGCTGACTTCACGCCAACCCTTAATTCCATTATCTAGTTAGATAACTTTAAAAGACATATCAAATATACAAAAATTTTATAACTCTGCAAGTTTTTTTGTGTATAAATCTACTAATTCTAAAAGATCGTTATTATCATACTTAACAATTTTGTGACTTAATATGTTTAACTCTTCTGCTAAACCATCTTTAATAAAGATGTCTAGGTTTTTTCCGAACGTATACTGTTCGCCATATCTAAAAACATTGCAACCCGCACATTGTACTTGACAATTATCTTCATTCCAACGAGTAGAATAATGTTTCCTACTCATAAAATGTCCACATTGTAGACTTTTCCAGTGGTCTTTTTTGCCACAAGTAAAGCACTCTGTCATTCCATTTGCATCTGCATTTCTTTGCCTTATAAATTGCGAAAAAATAGCGTCAGCTTTTTTGACTAATGTGCTTCTTTTTGGTTTTTTACTTTTCAAAAGTCTTTAAGTATAAATCTCCAGATTGTTTATTAAACTCTTTTATTGCTTTATATATATAATAGGAGTTTCCTTTTACTGTTTGCTTTTCTTTATTTGTGCTGTCAATACCTAAATTAGTGTATTGGTTGCAATCTATTTCTAACAACTTGTCTTCTTTTTGTTTTACAGTATAAGTTTTGTAGTTTTTTATCCTGTCAACTTTATTTCTAAACAATATTATTGGCGTTTCCATATCAATATCTTTTATTTTTTATTTTTGATAAAAAAATTTGTTTGTTAAATTAATTGCTTCAAAGGTATATAAAAAAAAATTGAAAGTCAAGTCTATTTTTTAGATATAACTATATTTTTTGAAATTTTCTCTGCACTTCGCCCAACTACATAACCCCCAATACCCAATTGTAGTAAGTCCCAAAACTCATTTTCAAGTGGTGGAATTGGTAACTCAAATAATGGTGCAATAAATTTAACATACATTACAATAAATCCAAAACAAAGCATTAATATTGGACGCCAAGATCTTTGTAGCCAGTTTCCATTAGCTTCTGTAACAATAATTTCTGTTTGCAGCCTTTGTAGTTCAAGCTGCTGTTCTTGTAATACCTTAAATACTTTGTTTTTTGCCTTAATTCGCTCTTCATCACTCGTAAATAGATTATCTATAACCTTACCTACTTCGCCAATTACTCCTGTTGTAAACCAACTTAATATTTTTTTCATTTTAATTGTACCTTTTTAAGTTTACAAAATAATTTAATTGTAAACAGATGAGTTTACCACTGAATTTGAAATTGTATAATACCTAGAAATATATTGATCTCTTCATACTCAAAATTTTCTTCTGCTTCCATATATCCAAGTCCAAAAATAAAAGACTTTGGAAACAATATAATTAAATTTATATCTGCCATATTAAAATTGATTACTTATCCATTCGTATTCTTTTGTAGCATCAAAACAAGGACAACTTTTTGCAGCAAAATCTCTATGACTGTAAATTCTGGCAGAAGTGTATAATGTTTTTAAGGTACATAAAATTTCTTCAAGTGCTTCTCTTTGCTGTGGCGTTCTGGTGTCTTTTGCAACCCATTTTCCGTCCTTACCTCTTTCGTTTTCTACTCCACCAATATAGCATACTCCAATGCTATCGTAATTATGCCCTTTTGTGTGTGCGCCACTTTGTTCAATCGGTCTACCCTCTTCAATTTCTCCGTCTAAACTAATAACAAAATGATA
>Ga0209092_10000853_pt1 | contig 30913 bp, 27 predicted proteins | sample FraStrMetagenome_FD_187446 | JGI IMG/M metagenome (GOLD analysis project Ga0209092, IMG submission 187446) | Marine eukaryotic phytoplankton communities from Arctic Ocean - Fram Strait ARC3M Metagenome (SPAdes) (version 2) | ecosystem: Environmental > Aquatic > Marine > Oceanic | place: Fram...
TCTTGGGAATCATTGATGTATTTATTTTTCATCAGCAATGAATTCAAAGACAAATTGTGGCTACAGAGAGATTTTGATAATGGGCACTTAACTTTGGTCAATAATCTATGCTACAAATTTCAGTAGCGTTGGAAATAGAATAAATTATGGGTACGACATACTCAATTCTATTGAAGTGAAAGACCATCGCAAAGAAACTTTAATTCCATGTTTTTTTAGGTTCACAACAAGATGTAGTAGATGACCGAATGCAGTTGGATGAAAGAACATTTGTTACTGTGAGAACAATTCATGCTAAATGTTTTAGACGCTCCAGGGTTTCAATAAAGGCTTGATTATGTTAGCCTAGCAATTGAAAAACTAACACGATCATTACTCATCCTATCAATGTCGAACGTCCAATCCAACCTTCCTCCAGATTCCTCAATGAGAAATTCTTTAGTAGATGTAGCTAATTTATAGCTCATTAGTACATACAAACCTCTGTTGTCTTCCGTATTGTCAAGGACAGATGGTAACTCTTGCAATAACGATCGAACTTTGATATTCCAATCGTCACAACACATGAATGCATCGATTAAACCTTTATCCACAATACAAGTATATTGTTCATTATCAGGTAAACATTTAGATAATTGCGTAGCATCTCCGCAAACATATTTCATATGAGGACAAACATCTCCATGTAAATATCGTAAAATATCTAAACATGGTTGTGAATAATCCATTCATGTAATATTAGGAGTATCATTTGTATATGTAGAAACAAGTTGGTCATATAGCTGCCGTGGTAAGACGCTATTCCCGCAACCAATGAACAAATAGGATGAAGTGGTCGTTGATGGAAGATTGATTAGCTGCTTCAGTATCAAATCATGTGGTAGAGAAGAATGCCATTCATATTCAAAAGATAGATTCGAGTCATCGTGATCATGAACATCCGAGCCTGGGTTGCCCTGTTTATAAAAAGTGTCCCAACCTTCTTGTGTGGCAAAGTCAATCGATTCATTGGAATCTGCAGAATGACTCGATTTTTGTCGAAACTTCTGAATAGAGAGTTTTGAGATAGAGTTTTGTTTGACCAAGCTTGTTTCGATGGGGTTTCGAAGTGCTCCAGTTTTTATGTAAGGCAAATGAAATGACTGAGTATATGCTATGCTCTGAAACAATGCATGGAGGATAAAAACTGTTTTTTTCATTACAAAGGAAGATATATGTTTGGTCGAAACAAATGTAAGGTTAATGAAGTGCTGATTAGTGTTGAGAGGGGCGAGGTGAAGATGAATATATTGTTTAGGCTTTCATGTCGTGTCAACTAACTAGTTGAGATCACACGGACTTAGGATGCGGGCCCGAAAAGACCGGATCGATTGTTGGATGATTTCTCAGAATGTTCGAACGATTTTAGTTTCGGGCCGTATCAACGTGGCTGTGAGTAAGCTTTAGTACGGTATATTACATTAAAAAGGTGAGGTCATCTTTTTATTTTGATCGGAAACGTCAGTTATTTTTCTCAAAACTGTTACTTCATATAACACATCTTTTGCAAGCAACAGCTTTATAAGTTCGGTCGCGAAACAAAAATAACAGAATTTGAATAACAGCTTTATCATTCGACAATGACATATTCGTATTCCGAAAGTCGTGATAAATCTCTACAGGATATTCTTTCATCCTCCACTTACAACGTGGCCAACCCTAGCCTTTTGAAAGCTATTGGAGCTTTAGGAGAAGCAACTACACATTGTGCCATTATTCTCTCAAATTATGTAGATCATTCTAAAGCTTATGCAGGTACACAGAACAAGAGTGGTGATGATCAGCTGCACTTAGATATCGATTGTGACGATGCTGTTTTTGGTGCATTGAGACAATCGAAGGTATTTGGCATTGCTGCCTCGGAAGAAACTCCAGTAGAGACTAAAGTTTATGAAAAAGAAGAAGATGCAATTTATAATATTGGATTTGATCCTTTGGATGGATCAAGTATAATTGATGCAAATTTTAGTGTTGGTTCTATTTATGGGATTTGGCCAAGAACAACCGAAAAACAAGGTGTTTTGCAAAGGACAGGAAGGGAGCAGATTTGTTCTGCAATGGCACTCTATGGGCCCAGAACAACTTTGTGTATAGCTCTTACACCTGAGGCACAAGATACCCCTGATAGTAAACCAATTGTGTTGGAGGTGACATTGGTGAATGATCGCACTGTTTGGAAACTATCAAGAGAGAGCATTACTTTGAAGCCAGATGGTAAAGTATTTGCTCCAGGTAATTTACGTGCCAGTAATGATAATGAGAAGTACTCTTCTTTGATTCAACACTGGATTGAGAATCGTTATACTCTTCGATATTCCGGTGGAATGGTTCCAGGTTAGTTTAGTGTGTTGTATATATTATATTGCTTTTTTTGCGATTTAGCTTATGAATCAAAATTTCGTGCACGTATGCCGCCAAAAAAAATCTCAACCATGATATAGATGTTTACCATATGCTTGCAAAATCCAAAGGAGTCTTTTCGAATGTTTCCTCTGAAAAAGCAAAAGCCAAACTACGCCTTTTGTATGAAGTAGCACCTATTGGACTAATCATGGAAAGTGCCGGTGGGGCAACCACGCACGAAATGTATGAGGGAAGTGTTTTAGATGAAGTAATCGATGATTTGGATAAACGACTTGGTGTTTGCTTTGGTTCTATCAACGAAGTACAAAAATACAAACAATTTATGTTTGGAAAGTAATATCTTTTCAGTCAAGATCTCTAATTTACTTAAAAACTACTTTGGTTAGCTTCTTCCAACTTATGGACTTCTTATACCTCATTCATTAGTCTTTATTTAACTTAGAAAGACAATTCATGGCATCGCCTACTGGAACAGTAGCTTCCCAGTCAATGTCGACTGATTGAATCACATCCTCTCCCTCTGTTTCCATTATACTTTCACATAAATCATCTAAACCTTCTGCATCCATAAGGCACTCTAGCACTAATTTACAAATTCCAAACCCAATGGGAACAATCTTTGAAGACTTCCATGTTAGTAATGGGAAAGATGTTTTATATTCAGAACGATTTTGAATCTTGGAGGATATTTCATCCAAGTTTGGTAATTCTTCATCAAAGCATGGTTTTATATGGAGATGTGTGAGTAACATTCGTTTGGATGACATTTCTTTTTCTTTTTCATCTTTTTCACGTTTTTCTTCCTTCATTTGAAATACAAAATTGGTTCTTATGTCCTCCAAGACATTTCTTATCTTGTCAAATAATGATAAAAACTTTTCGTTGTCATCGTTGGAAAAGGAAATAGTTTCCAATGGTGTATCGTCGATTACATTGAGACGATGAATTACAACATCCGGATCATTTGTTTCTTTTGTATTTGATGTTGATCTTATCTTCTCAAATATGATACCAAAAGGACATAAACTAGATGCACCTCGTTGCAATGGTGCTAATTCATGAATATGAATCAAAGGTTTCCATAAACTATTGCAATCAGAATTATTTTCACTTCTGTTGTTTGTTTCATCTATAGCATCTAATAGCAGACGAAGAGAGTGATCTTGCGCTAATGTGACAACCAAAGCAATTCCTCCTTTATCCTCTGTAGTACCGGTGTCATCACTTTCATAAGACAAAATACGACAAGCTTCTTGAAACAATCGACGACATTTCTGTTTCTCAGATTCATCAAAGGAGCTAAACAATGCATCTACAAAGCCCTTATCTACCCAAGCATCAAACGAATCTTTTCCAAATGATAACGGTTCGTCTGTTAATAAATCTGCCACGACATAATCAATTCGACAAGAGGATAGATTACCAGCATCGGTCTTACTTTCTTTTTGTTCTTGTTCCTGCTTTTGATACAGGGCATCATGCCGAGTCTGCATATCTTGAATAGCCACCATACTACAATCAACGACCGATTGTTGTAGAGATGAATATTTATCACGCAAATAGATTGGGAGAAGAGAATTACCAGACCCTGGGTGCATGATTCGCTTATTTGCAAAAGCACTCGTTAGGTCAGATATGCTTTCGTTTTTTGATTGCCGATTCATGTGGAAAGATAAAATACGTTCCACCTCTGTTGGACCGGTATACCATTCAAAACTTCTTCCAGTAGGGACACAGATTGAGTTGAACCTTCACATACATTAAATTTCACCAAAAATAATGAGATAAAGTTTTGAAGAAACGATTTAAGGCTTGAAAATAGTGTTTCCCCGACGAGAAATGAAAAGGCGTATAGAGTGCTACTCACCATTTATCCCAATAATTAGCATTGGCTTGACCTGATGGATCTCCTAATAGCTCTTCCATTGCTATGGATCATAGAATCAATAAAAATCTGTGTGTTGGTTCAAGATGGATGAAAGAAGGTTTGTCTCAAAGCAGCAGTCCAAATTCAATGGCGTTGAACTAGTAGAAACAGATTCAGTATAAATCACACGTTACAAACCTACGGAAGGAATTTTACTTTTCTTCACAATTTTTTCACCCACAAGTCTCTCCTCGAAGCGTCTCTGATCTCGATAAATATGAATTATGTGTGTGAGTATATTCACTATCTTGAATTTCATGTTTTCAATTGATTTTACTTTTGTTCTTTCATGTCGTATCCTTCATTAATTGCTTATTCGAGAAAATTCATCATTTCTAAAGTGCATGTATGTTTAAAGAGACCTACAAGTAGAAGTATCTCATTTACTGGGTTATTTTTATTCTATCACAATTACTTTACCAGCAGATAGAAATTTTGGTTTTCCAAAAAGGATCATTCATCGATCCCTACATGAAATTATCCAATGAATGAATTTTCATTCGATTTGATCCTTAGATCTAATTTTGGACATGGCTCTCTAAGAAATATACATCAATATATAAATCCCTAAATTGCTTATTTTACCTTTTTCAGCCAGTCAAATATGATCGAGCTTTGGATCAAATATGCAGTACAATCTTTGTCAAAACATTTCCAATCCTCTCGCATTTTTTCCTAGAGAGGGATAATTGTGGATGTTTATTTCACCCGATCAGATCGATCTGTATTCTCGTTATTCAATTATTTATTTTTTTGCAGTTGGAAAACGACAATGGTTCAAAAGTAAAATATAACCTTATATTTCAATAAATAGCACAGATTGATGTAATTCACTGGACAATTCAAACGCATTTTTTATGTAACTGGACACACTAGTTTTTCACTAGTACCACCGCCACCACCTTCAGGTTGGCCAGATGTTCTCTCCAGCTACTTACAAGTTCATTTTGGTCCAAAACATTGCAAATTGAAGCTATGTATCAAACTCTGTCACACCTGAACTAACTAAATTGGTTTCAATTTATTTAGTGCTATGGCTCTCCTCAATGAAGCGTTTTAGATCTTGGCACATGAATTTTAAGTTGAGTTGGTGCTTAGATCCAATTGTGAACACCGCTTCCCTAAAAAATATATTATATACTAACATTGTTTATTTCATCTTTATCTAATATGCAATATTGATTGTCTAAACGTAGGAAGTGCGATTTATTCCAATGGAATGACGTTTGACCGCCTGAGCTCCACCTTTCCGTTTCCAATCTTCTCGCCACTTTTTCTCGAGTAGAATAAACATTTATGTTCATGTGTGTTTTGTCGGATCAAATCGATACTTTCGTATCAAATCTTGAATGGATGTACCAAACATTATAACAATTAGGTACATACTGAAATGTCTGCTAGAGAGAGAGACATTTTCATTTTGATATAGGTAATCCACATATTAAAGTTCAAGTAATAAGGTAATTTTCCTACCATGCGTAAATAAATTAATGAAAAAAATATTGAACCGGCGTATTCTCTAGAAAGAGTACTATATCTTGCGAAACCTTCAACTTCCGCCATCATTTTCTCGAAAAACCTTGTTAAAGACAGATGCTATTACAAGACACATTACCTGCTGCTGACAAATCTCAACCCCAATTTCACGATTGCAATGAACACATCCTGATTCCTCGTAGGATTTCCTCCGCCAATGAAATCATTCCCGTTCATTGTTCTTGTACTGGTGCTATGTATCAAACTTTGTCACACCTGAACTAACTAAATTGGTAATCTACTAGAAAAAAGGACTAAATTAGCTTTTCCATATGAAGAAGGACAAGGACTACACTTCAAACACATGTAAATGACACAAGTCTTCAAGTCACGCAATAATATCAATACATGTGGTTAGAATTTAATTTTAATTGGAATCATTCTGTCAAGAAACTCCAAACCACTTTGAAATCATGGGTCAAATCATAAGTCAACTCATGGATTTACTCATGGATCAGGGTAGAGATACTCCAACAGTTAACGAAGTTGCCACAATTGACTGTAACGGATCCATTTCTTGTTCCTTTTTTCGATCTCCGCTATCTTCAGACGCAAGAACAGATCTCATATCAAGGTTTTCGAGAACATTTTCGCTAGAGACTAACGCAATAACTAAGAATATTGACTCTGAACAAGGATCCCGAAGAAGACTTCAAGGCAAATGCGAATTTTATGATTTTGACTTCATATTGAACATCGCTATCGTTTATGATAACACATTTTGTAAAGATCATGGAGGAAAGGATTCAAGTGAAGCAATAATTCGAGAAGTGCTTCGACAAGCATCAGAGGTGTACGAAAACACAGTATGCATCAAATTTGCAATTGAAGACAAGAATATAATGGGATTTTGCGATGATGGTGACGATAATGATGATAAAATCCTTCCAACATTTTATGAAAATGCACTAAAAACAGCTGATGGGGATCAGCGACTGATAGAATTTCGAGAAGCATTTCAAGCTAGTTATCCCACAATAATTAGTGATTCAAGTATCGTAGCTGGTCATGAAGGTATTAAGTTACTTTTTACTGGTAGCGGCAGCACAGATTTCATAGACAATGCAGTAAAAGGCGTAGCTTGGCCTAGAGGCCTTTGTCGGCGAGGTCCAAGTGGAATTGCTTATGGTGCTATTCAGTTTTCTGGAAAAACTGCAATCAAATGCAAAAATGCTTTAACGATAGTATTACATGAGATCGGACACATTGTTGGTGGATTTAATGATCATGTTGGGGGAGACAAAATAATGAATGACCCATTCTGTGATGGATGTAAAAAGTTTTCTACTGGAGAAACAACAATTCTTGAGAGAGGTTTATATAGATTAGATGATACCGATACTATAGAGGGAATAGATCGCAATAGCAGATGTATTACAGATACTATTGGAGAAACGACGGAAGATCCATCGAAAACAACTGAAATCCCATCTACGTCGCCTCCGTCAAATATAGCACCTCCTGTATTGTCACCTGTCGATCGGATGCCTTCAAGTTCTCCTTTTCCTGCTCTACGGCCGACCTCTAGGCCTACTTCTGTGCTCGAATTTGACACTTTACCTCCAATTTCGAGTCCAGATCCAATTATAGATTCCGCAAGTGGCAGGCAAGTCCCAATTGCTTTGCCATCAACACTTGGAGGCATTGTAGCGACCGCTGCTGGATGGTATGCAAAAAGACGACTTGCTCGTCCCCGTAAACTCCCTTAGTTCTTCAAGTATGTCGAGAATGATCCGAAAATTATATTTAATGCATATCATCGTAAATTCATAGGAATTGAATAGTTTTTTGTATTCATTAGCCACTTTTTATACTTAGCATTTCGGCTAGACTAAATGTGACAACAGTGATCATAATTTTCACTGAAACATAAAAAAAATGATATGATTCTCTATGCCAATATCATCTAACTTGTCAACGCGTTTGTCTTTTAAAGATCATAATAATAATGATTTCGTAGAAGGAGATAGTCTTGGGGTGATCGAAGATTGCTTAGGGTGTAAAGGCAATATTCATTCTTCAGTGTAACAATCCAACGGATGGGATCTTATTTCTCTTTACAACTTTTTTTCATTCGATGATAAAACGAAGCGTTTTTGACCTTGAGACAAGAGATCATTATATGAAGAGACTTTCCAAGCTTGATATTTTTGAGATGCATATTTATCTATCAGGAAATGTCGTCCACGTGCTCGTAGTACAGAAAGTTGGTGAACCTTGAGGGCTTCGCATTAGTCTACTACCACAGGAAAGCACGAAATATAATATCAGATACAAACAAACATATTTGTCTGTCATCTCATTCCAAGAAAGAGATCTTTCTAATATACCCATCATTTTTAAGAGTGCATCTTTTACTTTTATCTTCAAGAGCTGAATTTGATTTAATTTTGTTCTCCCATGTCGCATCATTCATTGCTTGCATATTTTTAGGAAATCCATTGTTTATACTTCAAGGGATTTACAGCAGGTAGAAGTATCAGAGTTACTGCTGAATTTTTTCACTAAATCAAAATTCTTCTAATCCTAGATCAAGCTACTGCATGAATTTCAATTTTATTTGAATCTAAGATCAAATTTTGAACATGGTTAGAAAATAAATGTTTATCTAAATTCAATTCGTATTTGAAAGTCAAATATACTCATACATTATGCTTTCTGCAAGCGCAAATCATGCCCGCAGACAAAGCGACTCAGTGCACAGAAGTTCCATAATACGTAAGTACTTTAAAAGTATCTTTTCTTTACAATAATGCAATCAAGATGTTTCTACCTCGATGACCAGATACCAATATTGATTGATCCTGCTGATTAACTTAAAATCGACTTGTTCTAGCCAACAAAGACTATCTTGAAAATCTTGTGTCTGATTTTGAAGATTCTTGCAGCGATCATCTAAGCAACGATGGTTTGACTAGCCATCTGCCATCTTTTGGGAATAAAGTCATCGGGAAAGCTTCAAAGATAGTTCCAATTATATCCAATGATTTAGATGGTCTTCGTACATTATCCACACCTTTGCATACGGGAAAAAGGACAAGTATATCATCAGAACGATATTCTATAACCAAGAGACTTCAAGAGGTAGATGAAAGAGACAGTCGTAGAGATAGTAGTGATTCTATCAGTCTTATCGACGATGACATACATTATAATGAGAATGATCCAGATAATACTAGTATTCACTCATCAGAGGATAATTCTGTGTCGAGATTTTCGATGTCAAGAGATAAAAAAGAACTTAAAAATAAATCATGCTACATACTTAACCCTTACAATAAACGCCGGATTTCAGTAAGTCTTTTCGAGTTTTCCACTTTGTTCAAGTATATTCTCTTGTTCTTCATAAGCTAAGAATTGACTGACAAATCTATGCGATCTATGAAAATACCAGTGGGATATGTTGAGTAAGTTTTACTTGTGAAACGGAAGATATCATCAATCTTTAAATAACCCTCACTACTTAAATGTGCATGTACCACAGTGGCCTGGATTCTTGCATGGATGTCATTTTATATTCCCTATCGTGTTTGTATGTATTGGGATCTAGACACAACTTCAGACACACTTGTTTGGTTTGAAGTATCAATTGATATAATATTTACTATTGATATCATTCTGAATTTCATTACAGCATACCATGATCCCAAAAAGAATGTTCTAATAACAAGTTTCAAGTTAATAGCAGCAAGATATCTTAAAGGGTACTTTTTTGTTGATGCGGTGGCTACTTTTCCATTTGGATTAATCTTGACTAATTCGACAGGTTCCACTGTTGAAGCTGCTGGAAATATTGGCAAACTTGGGCGGTTGCCGAAAATGATCAAATTATTAAGAGCCATGCGTCTTTTGAAGTTATTGAGGGTATACAAGCTGCAACAATTTATAGAAAGACTTGAAGTGGAATATAACATACACCATGGGATTAGTCGATTGTTGAAAATTATGTTGATGGTTTTGCTTGTCACACATGTCGTTGGTTGCTTCTGGTATCTAGTCGGGCTTTCTGGCGGTAGGAATATTATAAGTGGAGGTTGGATGTTTAGGCAATCTTTTGCTCAAAAAGATATTCCTTCTAAATATGTTGCCAGCCTGTATTGGGCATTTTCGACCTTAACCACAGTTGTGAGTACATTATGCCTATCTGCTAAACCTTTGCTGATCACCCAATTGCTTAAACTTTATGAGTACTATGCAATTGATCAAATAGGGATATGGTGACATAAGCGCAAGAACACCTCAAGAACAAGGTAAGTATTAATATTTGATTTTTATCTATTGAGTTGGACCACAATGTCCAGGGCAGTGCTGATTACTTTTATTGAAATTAATGTAATTTTATAGTATATAGCATGCTAATGATGCTCTTAGGTGTATCATGGTATGCATATGTTGTGAGCTCGATGTCATCTGTCATGTCTACCTTTAATGCTCAAAATAAAGCTGTAAGAGATAAAATGATGTGTGTCAATGAATTTATACGTGCAACGAAGCTTCCAAAAGCTTTAGCAAGAGAAGTTCGGGATCTCTTTGATTTTAGACTCTCGCGATCACAAAGAATGTTCTTAATGGCTGATAATTATGAAGCCGACGTTATTCTTTCGGAACTAAATTCAGGCTTAAGAGCAGAAGTTTTGCTTTTTTTAGAACGTGATTTGGTGCACAAAATACCTTTCTTTGATGACAAGATCCCTCAGTTCGTTGCTGATATGGTCTGCTTATTGCAGCCTGTTGTTGTGCAGGGTGGGGCTTTTATTATAAAAGAAGGAGATCAAGCTGATGAGATGTAAGTTCAAGAAAAAAGTCGCTTATTTTTAGCAAATACAAAGGTGTTCCAATTATTTTAATACTTTTTGTCAAAGGTATTTTCTGATCGAAGGAAAAGCAGGTATATACTATGGACAAAAGAAAGCGCTCACAATACATGCAGGTAAGGCGATTTTAATATGCTATCAATGAGATAAGCTAAAACAACTAATATTGAACAATTTCAATTAATCTTGTTTACCATGTAAGGATCGTATTTCGGAGAGATAGGTTGCCTGATGGGGGGTATAAGAAGAGCTACTGTGAAAGCGTTGTGTACCTGTGAGCTTCAATCTTTGTCCAAAAGGAATTTGAATGGGCTGCTTGCAGAGTATCCAGATGTCTATGATGAATTAAGGGGTGTTGCAAGTGAAAGAAAGAATGAAACTGATTCGCAAAAAATAGCAAAGACTCGGAATCGAAAAACAAAGCTTTCACAGGAACCAGCACTTAAGGTTAAATCACATGACAACCAAAGGGGGTTGAATGCAGCAAAGAAAGGAAATGATAATGCTATAAACGAAGAAGAAGACTCATATAGGGCAAAAAAATCAGAAACGATAAATGGGAAAGACACTAAAATGTGTTCAAAACAAGAAATACCAAAACGTAAAAGGAAATCTGAACAAAATAAAGACACGTGTGAGGGGGTCAAGAAGGATGTATTACTCCGCTTTAGGTAAGTATCCTTTGAAACCTGGATTATTATATCTTTTCGGAAGTTAATACACAATTCACCAACGCTTTGTTCATGTTCTACTAAAAGCTTGGCAAGGATGGTCGAAGACAGGTTGACCGTTGTTATAGAAGATTTGAATTCAAAAGTAGAAAGCGATGCACTCAAATTCCTTGAAGGAAAGAAATACTACATAGAGCAGTAATATGATGTAGTCAGAGCACTATTTCATACTTATCTTTAGTCCTGATTGAAACTAGATGATATCATTTTGTTGGAAGAAATGTCGCTAGGCAAATTTATGCGTTACAATTTTTTTTTGCTTTTGATGACATAATTTACAATTGCAATTGCAATTATGTAAAAGATAAATTATACATTACTTATCTAGGTTCCACGGTGCATCCAAAATTATGGACGCTCCTGGTTTGTCTCCAGTGAAAACTTCTATCTTATCAGCACGAATTATAACTGATGTGGCAGCCCTTTTCAAAAGCACTTCATTGCTTACTTTCTTATTCGAGAAACCTTTTGTCGGTAGCCTGCTCACAACTAATAACTTCTTGTCTTTGTTTCCCCTCCATTCGATCTGAGTCCTGGGACGAATTTTGTTTTCAACATTTTCAAAAGCACAAAATGCACCGTATGTCATAGGTTTGGCAACTGGTGGGACCCACCAAGGAGCTTTCAGAGATAAGCTAGGTGGAAGAGGTGTGCTGAGAATAGTGCCAGGTGGTGTAGGAGAACACAAGGAAGACATTATTATAGGTGGAATTCTAGTTTTGAACGTTGCAATGAAGGCAAGAATGAGTAAAATAGCCTATGAACGAAGAAAAAAATTAAAGTTGAGCTTAACGGAAAAAATTGTACGACAGAATAATCAAAATGTATTTCAATCTTTCTCACCGCTAAAATCAATAAACTAATTACCCTAATTATGGAGTGAAATATTTCTTTCCGTTTCACCTCCATCTTTTGGTTTGTTATTGAAGAATTATTTGTAGTTCCTACTTGTATTGGATCTGCCTTTTCATACTTTAGCAATTTCTTTTTTAATTGGTTGGTTTCATTATTGGCAGCAATCAATTTACGATGCAGGGCTTCATATTGTTTGACGTGATGCTCATTCATTTCGTCGATAATCTTCTTTGTATCATCTTGACTTTCATGACTAATGGACCGTTTGTTAGAAACGGAATCTAGTTCATATCGTAGCATTGAAATTCTTGAAGCTAGTTTGGCTTGTAAATTTATACTCTATTAAAATTGGGTTTTTTTCGTGAGCTTGTTAAATCTTAAGGTAAACTGATATGCATAGCGTAACATCTTGACAAATAATTCTACGTACCTGTTGCAGCTGATCATATCTTGTTTGTAATGCTTCTTGGCTGAGGGCAAATTGTTTGGCCAACTTTATCAAAGAAAGATCTTTCATTTCAAGTTTTTCATCCCAATCTGTTTCCCTCAGTTCCATGTCTGATAATTGTATCCTTAGTCTTGATAATTCATCTAATAGTGTATCTAAGTCAATATCTTCGCGTCTGTTTCCCATTTGTTTTCGTATCTCTTCTACGGATAAAAAAGAGATGGAAGTAGGAGTGGCGGAGGTAATTGTTGAATCATCCGATTCTGAACTAGAAGCTGAATCAAAGTAGGCATAATTTGTACCTCTCTCTACTTGAAATCGGTGCTTTCCTGGTAAAAAATCCTCTTCATAATCAGATTCGTCTTCTGACATTGTTGATCCTAGCGCTTTGTAATTTTTGTCATGCGATTTTTTATAGTTTCGTATCTTGGGTGTTACCATACGGTCGGTAGATTCGTTGTCTTTATTTGCATTGCTTGCATCTGAAATACTTTCACTTTTACTACTGCTTCGAAACAGAGATTTTTTTAAGGTACTTATGGATGATCTGAGCGTTTGATTTTTCTGATTCTTTTTTATGAATCTTGCATTGTACCTCGAATTTAAGGATGTACGTTTTTTCATATTTGTCTTCCGTCTCGAGAGAACAAAAAGCTATATATCTTTCACTGCAAGGTCAACAATAAATATTCTCTCTTGATATCAAATATCGATTGTCTTTCGAAAGCTGGACTAAAAAGTAGGGTATCTTTCCATCCCTCAATAGACTCAGGTCACAGCACTAAAAAGATGTGTATTGCTGAAAAGCTCTCATTTTGCAATATTGATGGACGTTCGTGAGATATGATTATAATATGAGTACGTAAATTTTTCCTAAGTATTTATTTCTACGTATTTTAGCATAGAATGATTTACCAATTTTGAATCTTGGTTTAACTTCGTGCGTAAGAACATTACTTATTCAGGACTGATTATGACCGCAAAACGGCGGATTTGCTTCTGAAGGATGGATGCATTAAGATGAACAAAAATGAATGATTCTTCGTTCAAAAGGAGTCGTGGATAAAACAAAGACATGAATAGAGTTACTTACTCTTCGCAATATATGCTGAATAATCATCTTTTTCGAGTCTTTGCTATACTTAGGTCAACGATTATACATTATACAAATGTCCTAGGCGAGAACCAGTTTGCATTCAATTCACAAACTCGAGTGGCTGCTGAATCTTTAGATTGGATTATTTTTATTGTAGTAATGGCAATGTTAAAACATTATTTTTAACAATTTACAGATTAAGGACGTAAACAATCCACTTTTTCTTAACTCAAACAAGTTTTACCATACTTCTTAGGTTTTGGATTTTTTTAGAACAAGATACCCTAAAATTATTCATTTTTCCTGAGAAGGAAAAAGCAATATGAATGAAACTGGCGAGAGTGTTTCTGTTTATACAACCATCTTTTGTCTCAATAATTTCGTTTTTATTGCGTGTTCGTACTCTTAAAGTTCGTACTTTTGACAGCAGAGTGATGGTCATTGCAGACAAAATTATCATCAATAGTACACGCGCAAAATGCTGATCTTTCATATAATTCTGCTGATTCAGCTAAGTAAATTAGTCTGCGAAGATTTATTTAGACAATATAGATGCGGCTTATACGAACTTCCATACCTACACATTGATGAGGAAAAAGATTTCAAGAAAAAGAATTTGAAAATGAAATATCATTCTGTTTCTAAACATCATGCTGATCTTTCAGCTGCCGTTTGAAATTTCTGTACATAAGCTTCGTAATTTATACTGTAGCACTGCTGAGAGGGGAAAATTATTCGAAAAGGATCTTAATTTTTAAAAATGGTATATGTAATACCATAGGCTCTTTTTTCACGTGTTTCATAGGCGAAAGAATCGCTACGTACTTGAAAAGAAAAGATCAGCAAACCCGTCTGAGTCTGTTTTTACGTTACGCTGAGAGACCAAGATTAGCACTTGTGAAAGATTATTTAGAAGTGTTTTAGATTGTAAAGTCGTACCGTCATTTAAAGGAATCAAGTACCTCCAATCTTGCACATCACTCACCTCCCCTTCTTCACATAATAAGTACAAATCAATGGGCAATCTACTAGGAGCACCGATTACGGAAAAAGAGACACATACGGGAAAGACAACACAAGGTCTTGCCTTTGGTCTATCTTCTATGCAAGGATGGAGAATACATATGGAAGATTCACACATTTGTCAGACAGAAATCTATGCGGAGCAGGAGGTAGCAAATGGCGATAATGAAAATATGGGTGATAGCACAATCAAAAACAACGAAGTGAAAAAGATATTGTTGAAGGATACGTCATTGTTTGCTGTATTCGATGGACATGCGGGTTCCTTTGCTGCCAAATTTTCCGCTGAGAACTATGTTCAAGTTCTCTCGCGCGAACCTCTATTCGTCAAATATGCTGAACGTATGCAAGATTATGACACTGCGCAAAACCTTAGTACAGAAGAACAGCACGCCAGAGATCGTGAATTATTGGAGTTACTGGAAGAAGCACTAGCTCGCTCCTTCCTGGAGTTTGACAAAATATTATTTACAAAAATACTTTCTACAGCATCTAGGGACGATGGAGATGCCACAGAAGATAGCACTATGGGAGAATACACAGAAACTTTGACAGATGACTCAGGTACAACAGCAGTGATTGTTTTACTCACGCCTAAATGGATTGTTTGCGCAAACGCTGGAGATTCACGCGCTATATATTCCAAAAGCAACGGTCGCACAATACCTTTGAGTTACGATCACAAACCAGATGATGAAGAGGAAGAGAGAAGAATTGTTGAAGCAGGGGGTTGTGTCAGAGCTGGACGTGTCGATGGAGACCTAGCCGTATCTCGTGGTTTTGGAGATTTCAGATTCAAATTAAATAATACTAAAAATCAACTAGAGCAGAAGGTCTCGTGTTTACCTGATATTATAATTCAAAACAGGAACAACGAGGAAGATGAATTTATTGTTCTTGCGTGTGATGGTGTATGGGATATCGCCACAAATAAAGAATGTTCAAACATGGTACAAGACATTTTCCAGGAAGGAGAAAAGGACCTTGGATTGGTAAGTGCTCTCCATCATCTAAAGTCTGAGATTAATATTCGTGCCTTTATGCAATTATATTCATCAAGGCTGGACCTTTCAAGCAACTTTTTGATCTGATATCATCTAATCTCTTTAACATGTAATCACATCCTTTCTCTCCTTAGGCTTGTGAGGAAATCCTAGACTTATCATTAAAAAAAGGCAGTAAGGATAATATTTCCGCTTTAATTGTAGAACTTCCAGGTCTGAAATACGGAAGTGGTGGTGGGGTAACTGCACGCCGTGAAAAATTAGCAGAAGAGGTTGCTGCCGCAGAAAGAGCATTGCAACAGCAACAAGGAGAAGAAAACAATAGTTGATAATATCCTTCATGGAATAAGAAAAGAATTTGCGGACTGCTTGGAACTGATCTCGAAAGTCTTTGGAATGCTATTTTCTCCAGATTGATTCTTGTGCGTCGCGTATTTCCTTTGTGCACGTAATTGCACATCTTTTTGAATCAAAAACTTTTTCAATGATGTCATATTGGTGTGATGCTATTGAAAAGAAATTTGGAAAATGGGTTTTCAATGTGGCAATTATGAAGCGGGTGGGAATGTTTAATTTTCCTCTTAAAAGCAATTTTTAGAATAAAAAATAAGCAAAGTTATATTTTGAAGAAGGTTATATTTGTCTCTTTTCAATCAAGAACTATAATAAAGCATTCTTTTAGAATAGATTGTACGTAGCATATCTTTAGGTTTGTTTGGACAAAATAAGAACGCAACAAATTAATCCATATTGCGGGATGGTCCTTGAAAAGTCTCAAATTTAATCGATAGGAAATAAAACAAAAACTACAATGCCAAACATGAACATTTAGAAAATTCCTCTAAAGCCCCTGATGAAATCAAATAAATTCACCGTTTGCAAAAGCAAGTGTGACTGTTAACCTGATGTAGGATAGGCTCTCAGGAGAAGGAGCAGCTCAAGTAATTCAGGCCCAGGAGTCAGGCCTGGAAACTCTCAAATGAGCACGCGATGAGATCTATGATGCAGAGTAATTTACTCACCAATAGGTTCTACAGATTTAATTATTGTTTTTTTATTTTACGTGTACAGTACGTTGAGGAGATACTTATTTACAATATCTGTTGTTCACGGTATGTATGATTTTTTTGTGAAAATCAAGATACTCTTCTCTACTTACGTTATTTTTGGTAGACAGCAGGAAAAGAACTAACAAAACGATGGTGGATGGCTTGTGGAAATTCTTCACATAACCACCCATTCAAAACTATGACATATAATATTGCGAAGAAATTTTTCTTCGGCTAAATCAAATTAATAGGAATACAAATATACAGAAGAAAAGAACCAAAATGTCAAGGGCCATTCCGAAACCGGGTACCACTGGGAAGAAATATGTGAACAAAGCCAAATCAACAAAGACGGACGTCCTCAATCCTGGCCGGATTAAGAATAAAATGAAACGAAGTGAAATGTATGGCAAATACTTACTTCAGAAGAAAGCCAAGAAACGTGAACTTCGTAAGAAACGGGCCAAAGAGGCAGAAGCATTAGGGGAAGATGAAAAGCATGAAAAACAAATACCAAGAACTCTTGATAATACACGTGAGGTAGAACAGACAATGGTACAACCCGATGATGAAGAAGTTATGGCAGATGAAGCGGAAGATGAATTTGCCCCGTATTTCAATGATGAAATTCGACCCAAAATATTGATTACCACTCGTCCCAAACCCTCTGCGGAACTTTTTACTTTCATTAAGGATCTTATGCGATTCATACCCAAAATGTATTATTATCCTCGGAAACAATACAGTGTGAAAGAAATATGCGGTTTTGCGGCGAATAAAAAGTTTACACATTTAATTGTCTTATCCGAAAAAAGCAAAGTTTGCAATGGAATGATTGTATCTCATTTACGACCATCTCAAGCAGGTGGTGGTTCGGGAGGTCCCACAGCTTTTTTCAAAGTCAGTAATGTCATTCCGTCGACGGATATTCCCGATCATGGAGTTGCTACGGATCATGTACCAGAATTAGTATTGAATGGATTTGGAACAAGACTGGGTCATCGAGCAGGACGATTTTTAGGATCATTGTTTCCTCATAATGCCCAATTTCGAGGAAGGCAAGTTGCCACATTTCACAATCAACGTGATTACATATTTGTGCGTCACCATAGATACGTATTTGAAGATGGGAAGGAAGAAGATAAAAAAACTGGGAAACCAAAAACAAAAGCACGGCTTCAGGAGTTGGGACCTCGTTTCACTATTAAGATGAGATGGTTACAAGAGGGGACATTTGATACGCAGTTTGGGGAGTATGAATGGATTCATAAACGAAAGGAGATGGATACTACAAGAAGAAAATTCCATTTGTAAACACGTCATGTTTATCCTTTACAAATTCCAATATATATTATTGTACAATCCTAATTCTTCTCTATATAACAATTTGGCTGTCAAGAAAGCACATATTTGGTGACGGATATGTAATACTCGCTTCGATTTAATGAATAACTAGTGATGACTGGATCTTGACGGATTAATTAAATCTTAATTTTGGAAGGATTGTGTGTTGGTAAATAGCTGCGTGTCAAAGACTAGGATAATTGATGCTTATAAAATAGGATTTGGGTTGAGAAACTTCTTTCAACGAAAACAATCATGAATACAATTTATAATGTACCATAATTCAGATATGCGCAAGATGAAAAGAATGTTGATAAAAAGTAACTTTCTCATCTGCCATCAAATTTAATCCGTAAGCAATACGGTACCTTCTTCTTCTTACAATACTTCACATCAGTACTGAACCGTACTTACGATGTCGGCAGATGTACACACGTGAAACGGAATCTTTTCTGTGTTTTCTAATTATTTCCATGAATCACAACTTATTTGAGTGAATGAATGATGTTGCATTGGTAATTCATGCCGGTGTTATCATTCTTTAGCTACTTTTGTATATTCCTCACATCCTTATTAGTGTGCTCTGCCATGGAAGAACCTGAACCGGAGATATACGATACAGTCATCATCGGAGGAGTCGTAGGACTTGCTATCTTACGTGAAGCTACTTTACAAGGACATAAATGTGCCATTTTGGAAGCCAGTCCATATATACTTTCTAAAGCCAGTGGTTCCAACAGTGGTATAGCCTGCACAGGTGTCGATGCAGCTCCGGGGACATTAGAACGAGCATTGATTCGAGATTCCATCAGTCGCATTCGTGTGTTTTGTCAACGTCATAATGTTCCAATGAGAGAGTGTGGAAGTTTGGTATGTCTTTGGCCTTGGGATTTGGAGGAGGAGGAAAAAGAGTGTGATGATGAGCAAGCACAACAAAAATTGATGCAAGTCGTGGAAGAATCGTGGGAGGCTGGAGATTCACATGCTTCTATTTTGGATGCTGTACAAGTACTACAGAAAGAGCCAGCACTTTCACCGAATGTCAAAGGAGCTGGTAAGTCCAATTGTATTCTTCAAGAAATGCACTTTTCTGTTTTCTTGTTTACTCACTGAAAGAGTTCATATCGTCCATCTGTCTCTGTATTCATTTCAGTGCATATTCCCGGTGAAATAGTACTCGATCCATGGCTTTATCCTATTGCATTAGCTTCTCATGCTAGAGAAAATGGAGCCAAAATTTTCACTTCTTTCCCATTTGATCCAGCTAGTTCTACCTTTGATCATGAAACAAAGCTATGGACAATTCCAAAACCAAACACCAATTCCGATAGCAATGATGGTGATGATAATAATAACAATAACAATAACAATGCCAATCCAGCAATCCTATCCAAGTCCATTATCAATGCCGCAGGAATACAATCCGATCTTATCCATTTACAAACCAAAGATATACCCGAACCTTCCTGGGAAGCGAAACCACGTAGAGGTCAATATCGAATTTTTGCTCGAAAAGAACCACATCTCTTAAATACTAATACTCCATCATCCTTGCAGCATCCAATTCAACCCGTACCAACTCAACGCACTAAAGGAATCTTTGTATTTTCATCACTATACAATCAAATTATAGTTGGTCCTACAGCTTTAGATCAAGAATCAAGAACGGATATAGCTCCGGATGATAAGGTTGCATTGGAACTTACGAAACATGCTCGACGAATTTTATCAGCTTCCGTGGAACATGATAATAATGACGATGATAAAAATAAGAATACCAGGAACGAAGAAAAGGAATCCAAGCGAAATGATAATAAGGATAATGATATTACTAGCTCCTATCAATATGTTGGAGAATATGTTGGAATTCGACCTGGTACCAATCATAGAGATTATCAAATCCATTTTTTACCCGAAAAACGATGGATATCCGCTGCAGGTATACGGTCGACTGGATTGACAGCTAGTCTTGGGATTGGCAGTTATGTGACGAATTTGTTACAGACTGTTGTACCAACACCTTCTTCTTCTTCTACGTGTTTGGACACACATAAGAAAAAGAAGTTAACTCCTTTGCCAGATATAGAGATACTAGCAGATATGTACCGCAATTCCAAAGATGGGTTTGTCGATGTGAATGGATATACCTATAAAGTGACTCATCCAGTTACTAAACTTGGATGGACATACTCGAAGAAATGATAATTAAAAAAAATAGAAGGATCCATATGAAAATATTCTTCCAAATCAACGTCATTTCTTCCTAGGGTGTTTATTTTTTATATAAAATTTTATTTTATAGCAAATTTTATTCCATCATATACCACGCTGATCAAAATTACTTCGGCAGCTCTCTTTAGCGCTCAATAATTTACCACGAAAGTCATCAATTCTCTTCCCACGATGTTTTTTCCAGTCAGTAACTGCTGAATTATAATCTTCGCTTTTTGATACATCCACTGCACTAGAAGAAACATATCTTGATTTTCTTTTTCCTGTAACAGATGATTCCTCCATGTCAGCAGATTCGTCATCTTTTCTTCGCTGTAAAATTTGGTTTAGCATGAGTTTCCTTGAATCTTGTGATGTTGAAGATGGACTCTCCACACTATTTCTATAATCATCTAATTCTTCCTTTGAATCTTTCCTTTGTAACATCGAATGCATTTTGGCAGCTCGATGCTCATTCGGGTTTGAATCATTTTCGGAATGGAATGAATTGGCACGTTGTACAATGGATTTCATTAAGTCTGCTCTTGGATCAGGGATGGATTCTTTTGATGTAGCTGTAGCTGTTGAATTGAGAGATACTATAGTTGATTCGTCATCCCAACTTCCAGCTAATAGAGACTTAGAGGAACTTGTACGTGTTGCACTTGTAGGCGGAATGGGTAGTAGTTCCTCAGAATGACTGCTTCCTCTCATTATTGCCTTATCTGGTTCGTCATACTCAAGAAAATCTCGTTTTCTTTTTGTAGCACTTTGTCTTTTTTCTTTCCGTAATTCGGCTGCTTGCTTTTCATCATATTTTTTCAAGGCTTCTTTCAAAGCTACAATGAAATCTGCCAAAACAGAAAAAATGGGACCTACGGCACGCTCACCTCCATTCTCACCAAAAAAACGTGCCAATTCCTGTTGGATAAAGACAAAAGATGCTTGAAACCTAAAGTCATTAAATTAGCTTTATACTTTATCAATCTCACTTACCTTGCACTGTTCCATTGTAGAGTCACGTTGATGTTCTACCATTCCCATGGTGGAACTCGCATCTTTTATAAAATCTTCAAGTCTTTTCACACCGGGTGAAAAATCGATATTTTCAAAGGTTGATTCATCGTTCTCATCTATTCGTGATGCACTTTTTCTGTTCTTAATTTCCAATAGTAGAGATTTTCTACCATCAAGGCCTTTATTCGGTTTCTCTTCATCCGTTCGTAATTCTCTAATAGATGCTAGAAAAGCATTCCTGGGGGGTTCTATTTTGTCACTTGTCCTATCCCGGATCTCAGATAATAAAGATTTCATACTATCCATACCCTTTGTTTCATTGTCAACGCGTTTCGCCTTAATGGAAGCAAAAAGGGCTCGTCTTGAATCTTGCAAAGAGTTGTTGTCATCATTCCCAGTTTTTCTTCCAGATTTTATTGCCGCCATTAGGGTACTTCTATCTCCTACCATCCCAGCAGATTTTTTCTTAGGGTTCTTTTTCGAATGTTGATCCTTTTTCATGTTGTATACTTCCGTCTGACATCTTTTCAAACCTGATCGCATTGTTACTACATCGCTAATAATTTCACTTATCATGATACGGCTTGCGACTTTAATATCAGGGAATTCCAAAGCTAAATTGAGTGCATCTCTTTGGTCTTTTGCTACAAAGGTCATAACAATGTAGTCAAGTACAGTTACTTTTCCATCTGTACTTTTTGTCTGCGTTAATTTGAGTAAAGAATCTAATTTGAATCCTGCTGCTCCGCCGGTTCTTGTACCTTCATTCATTATGTTACCAATAATAAGTACGGTCTCTAAGACTTGTGCTAATTTTTCACTTTCCATTACTTGACTACAAACTTCCGATAGTAGCCGAAGATTTTGCTCAATTCCTTTCGTAGATTCATTAAAGTTATTCATTGTTTGAAGTACAAACACCTTTTCTTCAATTCTTTGAACATTATTTAGATGTCGAAAGAACATTTCAACAGGAGACAAAGTACCATCATCACCTTTGTAAGACCGAACCAGAGCAGCTTCGCCATTTGTTGGTAAAATGTTGCGAATAAATTGTATTTTGTCTCTAGGAATAACGTTGTCTGGATCCAGATCAGACAAGACATTCGCTAAAGTATTGTGCTTGAATTCTTTGAAAGCTTTCAGACTAATTGCAACGTTATTTGCTCTTGTCAGATCAAGCAATCCTGCCATTTTCTTCTCTATTGCTCCAGCAGTTTCAGATGATGTGGTTGTGTTAAGTTTTCGCTTGTTTTTCTTTTTATGGAAAAGCTCCTCAAGCCTATTGATGTCACTTTGTTTAGGTTCTGGAAGTCCATCCTTATTTAAAAATTTTCTTCCCCACACGCTTTCTTTGATTGATTTTGGAGAAAGAGGAGTCCAATGCAGACCAACCAACGATCTTCCCTTATTCATCTTAGGCCTTGGTGTTTTAAACGATGGATCATCGACTGGCAAACTTTCTCCGAGAACCGCAGCAATAATTTTGATGTCAATGTTTGTTCTTGTCATCTTGTGTCGGACTGCTTCCTTTGGGACAGAAACTTTCAGCATTTTTCTGTACTTTTTTGCAATGTCTTCTTCTTCATCAGTTAGTTTTGGAACCTCACATCTCATTTTAGTATTTTCAGTAGAAGTAGTGGGAACTTCTTTTTCCAAACCAAGCAATGCCGCAATAATTTTTTTACTGACATTGTCACGTTTCATTTTATGAAGAACAGCTTCTCGCGGAATAGAAACCTTGAGCATTTTTCTGTAAACCATCGCGATACTTTCTTCATCTGGAGTAAGAGAAACACCTTCCTTTTTATTTTTCTTTGGCGCTGCCGTTTTTCTTTTGGTAGAGTTTGAGTCACACACTTTTTGCGCTTTTGCCAAATCGATATTACTTTCAATAACTAGTTTCATCACATCCTTGCTCATTCCTTCCATCTTCATTTTGTGCTCTACTGCACCGATTGGAATGCCCATTTTTAGCATTTTGGTAAATTTTGAAGCTTCTTTCTTTATTTCAAGTTTAGCTGATTGAATTGACTCATCAGTTCCCGCTGATGAAATCATATCGATTTTCAATAGATCTGTGGCCCCTGTCATCTCAACTTCTTTTTCTCCTTCACGAAATGGTAAACTCCTTGTGGCGGATTCCTTGGATTTCGATGCAACTTTTGCAATTTCATCTTCTTCCAATTGTTTCTTTTTGTTTTCACTAACTTCCTTTTGGAGACCTTGATTAGACGACGTGTTAAAATTGATAATGGTAGAATTGGCTTCTTGTTTGAGAAATAAAGAATCCTCTTTCTCTTTCTTCTTTAAACTGTGATGGCTCATAATTGCGTCTGAGATAGACAAAAAGCTATTTGTTGTTTTGATTTCTGTGTGAGCAGAGTCTGATGGATCACTCCTTGGCGTTACCTTGTTATGCTTAGGTGGTTTATCCGTCACATTTCTACCGGTGGAGTACCTGGTGTTCGCCTTCTTTTGGTCGTTCAAAGGATCTATTCTATCATGGGTAGTTTCAGACTTGACTTTCTTCTGAGCTCTAGCAAATGTTTCATTGTTGTTTAAATCATCAAGATCTGCAGTTTCAGAAGAAGCGGGACTATAAAAAGAACTTGCAAAACCCAAGCAATCAGTTGTGTTTTTGAAGCACAATAGTTTTGTTGATTCGTCACTTAAAAGAAGCTCTGCGGATCTTCCATCATTATGTAGAGTCAGAGATTTTATGGACTTTCGAGATATTGCTTGAATAAAAGAATTGGAGGAGCTGTAAAAATGGATCTCTGAGTTCTCCATATGAACTCTGACATCATTTGGTCCATCTTGAATGAAAAATGTGGCTCTAGCTTGCTGAATTGCTATAGGAGTACGTGAAGATCTAGACTCCAAAGAATCAGCAGTAGCTTGAGCAGATTTGAGTTTCACTTGAGTAAGAGATGACGGTTTTTTTATTGAAATTTCCTTTGAGTCATGCTTTACTTGGTTGTTACTCGGCGGCTTTTTAGGAGTGGATGGTGTATATTCTTTTAGTTCTCTTTTATTCCTATCGTCACTGATTTTGATTGAGCGCGAAGATAAAGATCTAATTGATGACGGCATTCTGGAGAGTTTACGCTTTGGACTATTATTTTTCTTTGATACGTTCACTTTTGTTGTTGCTGCCTTTGATTTCTTTTTGTATTTTTTTGAAGAAAAGAACTTCAACATGTTGCTTCCTGCATTGGATTTGGTTTTAATGTGATTCTTATTTTCTTTTTGGTCGTTTATTTCTTTCTTCACCAATTTGACTTTATTTTTTGCGAAAGTTTCCATATTTTCCACCGCTATACTTTTTCCTTCATTTTGATTACTATTGCTCATAGCTCTAGAATTCAAATTTTGTATTACCTTGTCAGAGTTTATATGATCATGCTTCCCTTTCAAATTTAAGTCGGCATTTTTTGAATCATTTTCTCTGTCTCCTCCTTTAGTTCCTAACTTGACATTGTTCACTTCTCTGGATTGAAGCTTCTCTTTGAGTTGTTTCTTTCCTTCAACATCTTTACTACTATTTTTATCAAAGTTAGAATTTCCACTCTTCAAGAGTACTTCAAGACTCACTTCATTTATGCATTTGTTCCCTTTTGAACTGTTCTTATCCATATTTCGAATATGAATCTTCTCTACATTTACATTAGGTTCTTTGGAAGGTGTTTCACGCCTCACTTCATTTATGCTTTTGTTCCCTTTTGAACTGTTCTTATCCATATTTTGAATATGAATCTTCTCTACATTTACATGAGGTTCTTTGGAAGGTGGTTCACGCCTCACTTCATTTAAGCTTTTGTTCTCTTTTGAACTGTTCTTTTCCATATTTTGAATATGAATCTTCTCTGCATTTACATGAGGTTCTTTGGAAGGTGGTTCACGCCTCACTTCATTTAAGCTTTTGCTCTCTTTTGAACTGTTCTTTTCCATATTTTGAATATGAATCTTCTCTAAATTTACATGAGGTTCTTTGGAAGGTGGTTCACGCCTCACTTCGTTTATGCTTTTGCTCCCTTTTGAACTTTTCTTTTCCATATTTTGAATATGAATCTTCTCTACATTTACATGAGGTTCTTTGGAAGGTGGTTCACGCCTCACTTCATTTAAGCTTTTGTTCTCTTTTGAACTTTTCTTTTCCATACTTTGAATATGAATCTTCTCTAAATTTACATGAGGTTCTTTGGAAGGTGGTTCACGCCTCACTTCGTTTATGCTTTTGCTCCCTTTTGAACTGTTCTTTTCCATATTTTGAATATGAATCTTCTCTACATTTACATGAGATTTTCTGCCTATATCGCTATCTTCACGTTCTTGGCATTCTTTATTCTTGAGAACGCTTCCATTGTGCTCTACTTTCTTTAATACTACCTTTTTCGATTTACGAAACGTTTTGTCACTCATCAGTTGAGACTCATTAACATTGTTTGACCGTTTTTGCTTCACAAATGTATGATGAATTCTCACGAAAGTTTGTTTTGTTGTAGAATTGAGTTTGTATTTCTTGTGATGATTGTCCGGTGGTAATAAAATGGAATGTTTGGACTCAGTTGATTGGAAATAATTCGTAAACCCTTCCCAAAGCTTTATAATAGATCACATGTATTCATATTAGGGTTAGTGTGCACAAATAAAAGAGATTGAATCAAACTTGTATTAGCACTTACAAGGACATGATCACCACAAATTGATTTTTTACATTCCATTAAGAATCTCGAAAAATCTTCGTCTTCTTCTGTTTCTATATAACGCGGCTGCAACTTCAATTCAGACATGATACTATCATGTTGGGGTCTATTTGTACTTTTACCGGATGTTTCTCTCCTTCTTTTGTGAGGTTTCTGTTTGATGGGATCAATTTGGTTATTTATTATATTTTTTGATTCTAGAGGATGTACTTTACTTGGTCTTTTCTCTGCCATGTCTACCATCGATATATCATGTTTCATATTCTTTCTCTGGAAATAATCCTTCAAGAATTTCGATGAGTTCGAGGAAGAAGTTGATTCAACATCGGAATTATCATTTGAAAAACTTTTCCCATGCTTAGGTTCATTTTGTGTTTTACTTGAAGGCTTGGAAGAGTCATCAAATCTTTGCAAATATTCATGCTGCTTGCTCAGCTTAATAGTAGAATTATCATCAACTCGTTTTAGGACATCTCTAGTATGCTGTTTGTTGCCTCTATGTACCTTTCTTTTATTGCTATAGTTCATATTATGGGATGGTTTTTTATTTGAATGGATGTTTGTATTATCTTCCTCAGGTGGGTTCTTCAGATTTCGATTTCCAGATGATCTTACGATTGATCCAAAGGTAGGTTTAGTATTTTCGTCTTTTAACATTTTGACTTGAGTACAAACTTTTAAACATTACCAAAGCTTGTGAAAGAGGCAACAGGTATTTGAACTTGAAAGTTTGGTTAAATTTGAATTACCAATTTATTGTAATAGTGTGACAATTACTTATTTAGAGAGAAGAAAGAAAACGTTTCATAACTGATAGCGCGAAATTAAAATGATGAGATAAATAGTAATAATAAATTAAATAAATCATAGTACGGTTAATTTTGCATAATATCTTTTAAAAAAAACTGATAATCTAAATAATTTAGTAAGACCGTTTGTGATTTAGGCTGATTAATGAGAATGCAACGATATTTATGATTTCGCAAACTTTTTCTTAGAGCAATATTTAAGTTCGTACGCATACAATTAGTGCCACTCATATGCCACCAGTAGAATCGAATGGGGTAGGTATTGATTTAGGAGTTCTTGGCACAACACATCGGTCAGCTTTCTAAATAGTGCTTTAGAATTGTCTGCACGACGGAACATTCATTTTTGTCTATAAAAAATGGTCCCACATCCGATCTAAAGTGAAATTTTATTCATCGCATGAGCATAGAATTTTGCAAGTTTCAGAAGAAGAGCTACAAATGTCTTAATTCTTTCAGTTATATATGTATGTTACTTTACGATTGTTCTAGTATGAAGGTCATACTTTTCTTTTTCAAGCTTATTGCCTTGGAAAGCCCCCAATTTGTGATTGCTCTATTGAGAAGTTACTCTCTATAGCTCTATCAAAGCCTGCCTATCGGCTCAAATGAGCTGAGCCGTCATTGATGCTTTATCTTGTAGTTTTGGATTACCAAAATGGGATACTTGAGTTTTCTACATGTTTTTAAATAATTATGAAAAAAAGCGAATAAATAAAGAAATTGATTTCTTTGACTTTGTGCAACCATGTAATTCGTAATCGATGGTTCTGCCATCTATTTTTCTAAACCAGCAGTTGCCGCACTTCTCTTTGAGTTTCCTCCTTGAGAATTTCCTTGTTTGTCAGGCTTTTCTCCTCGAACAGCTTCACGGTATTTTGACAAATACTGTTTTAGTGGCTCCACATATTTATCGAATCCGAGGGTTGACATTGCCCACAATAGATCATCGCCATTAATTGTTTTTCGTTTTTCTTGCATACACTTATCGGATGCTTCGGATGTGATGAAAGAAATAAATTCAGACACGCATTCTTGCACTGTTTCCTTGGAGTCTTTTGCAATCTTAGCATTATCAGGAAGAGTATTTTTCATTATACGCGCTATATTCGCGATGGGTAAGTATCGATCCTTTTCGCAAAGAGAATTGTTTCATTTGTTATTATAAAATCGAGCAAGGATAAGAAAGTGTGTATATCGCATTATTAAGATGGTGCGATCAGGATATCAAAAACACTCAGCGAAGACATTCAAGAACTCTCAAGAACTTACTTGCTCTCGAATCTCTTCATAGTCATCTCCTGGTGGTCCGTTATCTTTATTTGAAACTGATGCTAAAGTGGCGGATGTTGGAGCTAAAGCATCATTAGCTAGTTGTTTCGCGTCGTTTGCAGAACCTGTATTCATCTTAAAGGTGTGATGACGCTGCTGAAAGTACAAGAAATTAAAGAATTTTACACAAAATAATTGGTGCACTCCCTGCCAACATATTACTTACTTACTAAAGAATCTAGTACATAGTATTCTCTACGTGACACCATATCGCAAATCATGCATCATATCCGTGGAAATCCGTATAGTTTATTTTATGTGTAAATATACCGCAAATATGTTTATTGGCAATTCGAGACAAAAGTGAAATTTGCTTTGTCTCTCACTGAGAAAATATAATTTTAGTCTCTATACACGCCAGTGCAATTTCTTGCGATGTCAATAGTTCTTTTGAAGCTATTCCCCATTATTGTCAGCTTTTCTTCATCAAAGAAGTGTATTTAATTCCACCTATATTTTTATATTTTTATGTTCAAATTGATTTATTACGGATTGTTACAATATTATAGTAACTTTAATTAGGGATGAAGGGCGAGTTCAATTATTGCTCACTTTGTTTTTGGATGTAAACGGGTTTCATTTGCTTTAGCCTAGAAACTTTGGTATTCGAGCAGATATCGTTTTTTTTCAGGAGAGCATGAGAAAATTTCATGTTGTCATCTGATTTTTGTCTTGGTCCCACATCATTCATCATCCAATACTCAGCAAAATATCGTCCATGAGGAGGATTGTACTCCCATGGAGCAATCAAATTTGAGGCGGATTTTGTTTCTAATAACTCTGGAAACCATGGTTTGTTCAGTACCGCAATATACTGGCACTTAGCCATCCAAAAATTTCCAGAAAAGTGGGTCCAGGCATGATTCGCTCTATAATTCACTCCACATGCTGTTTTCTTTTTTTCACCAAGGCACTTAAGGCACTCTTCCCCTAATAGAAAATTTTGGTAGCTTTGTCTTTTGTAATTATCTGTTTTTGTATGAATGTAAAACACGATCGTGTCTCTATTCGCAGGATTTTTGCAAAAACTGTGGAGCTCAACAAGTGTTGGATACTCAAAGTATTCTTTATCGTCGTGCATTTCCAATAGTTTTGGTGGGTGCTCGTGCATTACACTATGTCCATTCAGCATTGTAATCGTATCTTTGTTCAAAGGAACGGTACTGACATAATTCAATCTTACATCATATTCACCAGATTCGAGGCCCTCACTGAAAAGGTATGTGTCCAAGATTTCTTTTGCCTGTGTCCTCACAAAAGAATCTCGTGTCACATTGCTTTGCTGATAATTATTGCCAATGTGCCAGAATCCCACTATTTGTTGCTTCAATTGTAGGCGTATTCGTATATTGTTTTGTGGCGTCACAGTTTCATAAATTGCTTGATATTTGTAAAAAGTTGAACATTGGGAATAAATAGTCAAAGCTAGAGCGATCGAAACTGTTTTTCGCATGATATCTCTAGTCGAAAAAAAGTTGCTTTCAAGTTGCTTAGATTTCATTCTTCCAGTTCCGAAATATTTTTTCTCGATTACCTATGGTTCTTTTTAACGTATTCTCTAAGTTGTAACATGTTTGTTGTATATGAGTGTTCTACTTAATCATAAAAACCTAATATTTTACTTTAGTATATGAATATTTAGTCATTTTATTTCTGAAAAGGCATGACTACAATTAATTTAGAACAATGAATGTAGTAGATCATATGGCTATGTCATGAAAAATTGTGAAAGTGGCCAACGGCAACGGAATCGGAACATAAATAAATATTAATTTGGCATAAATTACCACCTGTTGACTGGCGTTTGCGAAAAAATATATTTGTCCGTACAGAGGTACAGCTGATATTACTTACATCATATAGAGAATTGTCTATAAAGGTTCTTATTTCACAATACAGGATTCTCTATCAAGAACCATGACACTTTGGTACTTCTCTACACCATATCACTCCTTTCACAAATTAAAAAAAAAACAGTGAATGGATTTGTACTCATTACCTTTTGCAGAAAGCACTGTCTTTCCAAAGACAAAACATGTGGATATTTTAGCAATGTTTTCCAACGATCAGCGATGATTCTACGAGTGATTCATTGAAATTGACACTTAAAATCTAATATACGTCACTCAGCTTTCATTTACATCATCATAGCAGGATGACAACAGAAAACAACCCCAAAACTTAACAACCGCAGTGTAGCTATCATAACTATGTTTCGACACGAAATGGACAAAGCCTTCGGGTTTTGATTGGGATGAAGAACCTCCTCTATCATCGTCAAATGTTGTCATGGCATCAAGTATTGAATATGTAGCCCTTGTTCTAGTAGCAACAGCAATGTCGAAATTATTTCTATCATTGAACTCATCATCAGACGCCGTGGACACTGCTGGAGGTAGAAATAAAACAAGTTGGAAACCTTGGTTTGGAAGTGATATGAAAAAATTGCAAACAATACATAATATCAATTTGGTTGGAAGTAGTGCAGTAATGTTAGTAGGAGTTCTATATGAAGTATGGAAACGAGCAAATGCAGAGGGAAGCGCTTTTTTTCTTCTTTGTGAAGATCCTTCGACGGCACGTGCATCTGGAGCGATTTACTATT
>Ga0209092_10000854_pt1 | contig 30890 bp, 25 predicted proteins | sample FraStrMetagenome_FD_187446 | JGI IMG/M metagenome (GOLD analysis project Ga0209092, IMG submission 187446) | Marine eukaryotic phytoplankton communities from Arctic Ocean - Fram Strait ARC3M Metagenome (SPAdes) (version 2) | ecosystem: Environmental > Aquatic > Marine > Oceanic | place: Fram...
CTGCTAAGCACTACAGCTGGTGCTGGAAAGGCTGACGAGTTTGTGGAATACAAGATGAGTGTCCTTGTAGAAGCTAAGCCTAACGAAGAAAGTCAGCCTCTTGGATGTATGCAGCTGCTCATGGGAGTAGTTCGAAGCATGTTTTAAAGTATAGTCATTCATAATTCTGTTCTGATCTCATTAGAACCACAAAGATAAAAAATATTTGAATGAATGAAAATCTTTAGTTTGCTTCATTATTAAATTGCAAGTTTTATTTTCCCCGTTTTAACACAAAGTCTTTTTCCCATTTATTGCGAACATTTTTGTATAACTCCATAGTAGCTCTAGCATCCTCCACTGAACTGTGTGCTTGACCTTCCATTTGAATATCAATTCCCAGCTTTTCTTTCGCCAAATCTTTGAGCTTTCTGGGCCTTAATTTACCCCCATTTTTGCCAGTCACCTTCATAAAATCTGGAAATCTAGCTGTATCCCTTACATCCTTTTTAGGATGATCCAACAAAAGAGCTTTCAAATCGTTGTGCAAGGAATGTCCAACTAAAACTTTATTCAAAAGTAGTTTACCTACTTTCATACGACATTCTTGGAAGCCTAATGCAGATTTATTCTTACTTACTTGAATATCTTTTGCACGGACGCCTGAAACAAATGTACGAAAATCTGTAACCTTCTCTAATACTTGAACATAGGAATCCAAGATCACTTCACCATCAAAATCTGTGATGGAGACACGAGCCAATGCTGATTGTTTCCCTCCAGTACCAACACCCACCATTTCACAATCCAGTGCTAGATATTTTGATCTTTCATCTTCGGATACTTTCGACAATGATTTTTGAATTTTTTCTCGTTCTGCAGCAATAGATTTAGCTTCCTTCTCTGCTGCGATGAGGTCATTTATACGAGGGAAATTTCGTTTAGATTTTTTGCGAGGAGGTGGAAGAAGTTTTGCATTTTTATCGATGGAAGAATTTTGAGCTGTTTCCATTTTTTGTTCTGGAAGAAGATCATCCTGATGTAGAAAAAGTATGTCATCAAAATCATCTTGATTTGTTTGAGAATGAGATTCTTCTTTTCGTTTTCGAATCTTTCTCCGAATATCCTTACGGAATTTTTTGATTTGGTGAGACTTGAACGCAGGCGGAATTCTCACAATCAGTTGCCTGTTAATGATCAAATCTTCTTTTTGTTGTTCTGTATTTGTGTGACTCTTGGAATTTGGTGCAGAGTCTTGCGATAATAATGATACACTGGTTTCGGTAGTTTCCTTTGGCTTTTCTTCGTCTTCATCTACTTCATCATTATTGCCATGCTGTTTCTGTTTTCTTTTGCGAGCCAACATCTCTTTCTTTCGTTTCTTGCTAAAGTAAACAGCCATGGCTTTTTTACTTGAGTGTCTGATGGATGTTTTTTTATATTTCTATTTTTATGTTTATGTTTATGTTCTTTAACCAGTAGTGGTTTGCAATTTTTTTAATGGTTCGATAGTTGAGTTTTCTTTGCAGTATGTAATCAATGTAGAATCCTACGTCATTGCAGTCTGAGTGGAAATCAAGTTTCTTACGAATTTGTTACTCGAATCAAAACAAAAAAGCATGTTGTGTGAAAAAAGACAAGAAAATCATTGCATTTCAGGAAGAATAATATAAAGTGATCTCAAAATATTCGGGATGGTGAAATATCTTTACAAAAACGATTGAAATATTGAACAAGACAAGAAACAGGAAGTAAAATTAACAAGTCATAACTTTAGGGAATTATATAAAATATCTTTCATTCATTAAGAATAATACTGTTCATCATGCTTTGTTCGTTTTTGGCATATGGTGAAGAAAGTAGACTAGTCACGTCTAAGTTTCATGTAATGTCATGAAGTTTCAATCACAGAGTCGATAAATTATTTAATTGTTCCCTAAACAGACTAAGCGATAGAAAAGAATCGAAAGAAAATCATAAACGCATTTTAGTTCAATTGGAAATAAATTTCTTCATGTCATAAATTATGATTGAAAACAAAATTCCTGGTACATTGTTACTATTTACATCCTCATATTCTATTCTTCTTCCACCCATCCAAAACTTTTTGTGATAGCCTTTTTCCATCCCTTCATAAAAAATATTCTTTTATCCTCCTCCATCTGTGGCTCCCATATCTGACCCACCCCCCATAACTCCTGAATCTCCTCCAAGCTATTCCAAACACCTACAGCCAACCCTGCAGCAAAAGCAGCACCCATAGCAGTCGTCTCCATAACCTTGGGACAAATCACTTTCGTATTCAACATGTCGGATTGAAACTGCATCAACAATTGATTGGCAGTCGCGCCTCCATCTACCTTCAATTCCTTTAATGTTACACCGGAATCTATGGATATAGCATCAAGAAGTTCCCTACATTGATAAGCAGTCGCTTCCAACGCTGCTCGACATATATGATGCTTGGTATGACTTGCCGTCATACCAACAATGCATCCACGAGCATCACTACGCCAATAGGGTGCAAATAAACCAGCAAATGCGGGTACGAAGTAAAGTCCATCATTGGTAGCAACTTGATTAGCAAGTATTTCGGATTCAGGTGCATTTTGAATGATTCCAAGTTGATCACGAAGCCATTGAATTACACTACCCGAATGGGATACACTTCCCTCCAAGGCATATACGGGTGGTGTTTCAGGTGATAATTGATACGCTACTGTAGTTAAAAGACCACTTGTGGAAGGAACAAGTGTTTGAGCAGTATTCATCATGAGAAATAATCCTGTTCCATATGTACATTTGGCTTGCCCTGACGTAAAGGCGGTTTGACCAAATAAGGCAGCCTGTTGATCGCCCAAAATAGAGGCTATAGGAATATCCACCAAAGAAGGTATTCCACTATCAGAGGAACAGTTGCCATATATATGACTAGAAGGTAGAATCTTAGGAAGACATGTTTGATAAGGAAAATTTGCATGATCTGAACCACAAAGAGTATCAATTAATCCTTGATCCCATTGACATGAACGAATGTTCATAAATAACCATCTAGAAGCATTCGTAACATCCGTAATAAATAATCCACCCACATTCCCTGCGTATCCAGATTGGGAAGATCCTGTGAGTTGATATACTAACCAAGTATCAATTGTACCAAATCTCACGAATTCACGTTCGGAACTATTTTCACTTAAATCTGCTTTTAATTGGGGGACGTTGTCCAGCAACCAACGAACTTTCGTTCCGGCGAAATAACTGGCCATGGGTAAACCCGTCTGTTCCCGAACAACATCAACATTTCCATTGGCAATATTGGAAGCTATACTTGTAGTACGAGTATCATCCCACACGATTGCATTGTAATACGGTTTTCCTGTTTTGGCGTTCCAGGCAATAGTTGTTTCTCTCTGGTTTGTAATTCCAATTGCGGCATATTGGAAGGATTTTTGTTCAAGATTCAAAGCTGTGGAAACGGCACTAATACACTCCTTCACTCTTTGCCATATTTCCATGGGATCATGTTCATGCCATCCTACCGTATCTTCTCCGGGTGGAAAGATTTGGGTATGTTCTACCTGAGCACTGGCGAGAATTTCCCCTTTTGGAGTAAAGACTAAAAACCGAGAGGAGGATGTTCCTTGATCAATCGATCCAACAATTTGAGTATCGGCAGAGATTCTATTGACAAGGCTGTTGTTTACCTTCACTTCGCAAGATTTTTGTATCATGGTGTCGATTCTTATATATAGTCCAGACAGTGTTTCCTTACACTTTCATTTATATGCAAATTGACACCCTTGTCTATTTTTTTATGATGGTATCTTTTTTCAAAGATAAGATATCCCGCATACATATTTACGTAGTAAATATGTTTTTAAATTAGTGACGTCAGCTTCAAAATACGGAATTTGGCTGCATTCCAAAATTGACAAATTTTTTTTCTTTTTTTTCCTTCACAAAGGGAATCTATCTTGCGTATGTAGGATGTAGTATGCTTTTGTATAATATTCAGCAGGGTCCTTTCTTTTTTGTGCTGAATGAATATATATAAAAATGACGATCACAACATTTTTTCATCACCATTTTGGAAAGAGAACAACGACTTTCAACAGTATCCTATCAAGCAATCTTTCCTACATCATTACAACAATCCGTCAAAGTAGATAAGACATTATTTCTTCTAGAAACATATATATCTATATCGATCAAAATAATTATGGCAACCGCAACTAATGGTGACAAGGAGATAAAAACAATAAAACCTTCCTCATTTCCAAACAGTTTGCAAAATGGGTACGTTTCTCTTTCCGTACTATTTGTTTCTTTGTTTTGTTCCAACCTTTTTCGTTATGCTCTTCATTCGATGATTGGATTCCGGCTTCTTTGGCATGGATGGATTGGAAACAAATCATAAAACAACTTCAAAATACATTTAGATGGTTTTCGGAAACAGATTCCTTAATGCCAGGACAAAAATTCTCATTGGCTCTCGAGGTAATCTCCAACATGAATTTCTTCAAAAGAATCATTCATTAATCTTATCCACCTTATATTGATATGAATTTCTTTCTTTGATATGGATAGGGTTTAAGTTCGCAAAAGGCAATACTCTTTTCCGATCAATCAGAATTTCAATCCATTTTTGTGTTTCAATCGGCAGAATATGGAAATGTGCTTTGTTTGGATGGAGTCATTCGTAAGTATAACCATTGAGTTATGAAATTATTATATAAGTATGGAAAACTTCATCTCACATTCAAAATATATACTACAAACAAATAGAACTTACGGAACGGGATGAATTCTCCTTTCATGAAATGATTACACATTTACCTTTATTCGCCCATCATCGTCCCACAAACGTCTTAATCGTTGGAGGAGGAGATGGGGGGGTCTTACGGGAAGTTTGCAAACATGAATGTGTAGAAAACATCACCATGGTCGAAATTGATCACAAGGTCATAGCTGTAGCAAAACAATTCTTTTCAGAAAGTACAGCTACTTCCTTTGAGGATGAAAGATTAACTATCATTCATGAGGATGCAGCTAAATTTTTGCAAAAGAGAAATGATAAGAATCAAAATAAATATGAGGAACATAAGAAATACGATGTTATTCTAATTGATTCTTCGGAACCATTTGGTCCCGCCGAATCCCTTTTCACACCTAGTTTTTATGATCAAATCAATGAAGCCTTACGAGACGAGGGGATACTGTGCGCACAGGGAGAATGCTTATGGATGCAATTGGATTATATTGCAGACGTATTTGCATGTTGTGGGGATATATTTGATTCAGTAGATTATGCTACAACTATGGTTCCTACCTATCCATGTGGTCAAATGGGTTTTTTATTAGCTGGAAAAGGACGACCAACGTGTCGTATTCCTGTACGGAAACCATCTCGAGATATGCAGAATAGTATGAAATGGTATAATCCTAATGTTCATAGAGCTTCTTTTGTTTTACCGCATTTTGTGGAGAAAAAATTGGCTCCATTGAGACCACGATATTCTGGTGAAGATAGAGCTTATTCTAATGATTATGATGACGGCAACGACGACCATGACGAATTTTCTGAGGAGTGTTTCCTCAAACAATGCTCTATATCATAAGAGTAATTATCCCATCATGGAAGGAAATACCATTCCATGTATTTCGCATAGTACAAGGAATAGAAAAGATTTAATTTATAGTACCATATCTTTCGTGAATCAAAGACTTTATTCTTGTTTAATGTGCAAGTTATTGAAGGAATACAAATTGCAGTATAGTACAAGTGCGTCTGATTTTTTTGGCATTGCCTGATTTGCAATTATTTTTTCCATAGAGATGCTACCAATCAGAAAGAAAAATCCTTCTCATCGTTCAAAATTGAATGATGTACTTAACTTTTTCGATCTTTCATAATGATCATCTCCAAAGATGGTAGGTTAAACATTTTAAGTAGGTTTTGAAAAAATTGATGGGTATTTTACATTGAAGAATTATTCTTTCACAAAATGTATGGCACAAATATTTCCTTGAGAAATCTAAAAATTCCAGTACATGGACAAAACTTGTAAAAATTATCATTAATTCAATGAAAAAGTGGAAGCCTAAGAATTGTGATTTTTTTCATGCACTATGTAGTCATGCTTTAGATCTATTACATGTAACCAAGAAGACTTGAGATAGAGAATATGTTTTCTCCTTGTTAAGTTCTACTTTATGGCTGTACAATGGTATCAAATTAGGACTTATCAGTTTGTGAAACATATTCTCCATGTTAAGTTCTACTTTATGGCTGTACAATGGTATCAAATTAGGACTTATCAGTTTGTGAAAAGATGAACTCTTACGTGAAGAACTTTGTTGTCCAAGAAGTACATATTTTTCATTCCCAAAAGATTTTCTGACATATATGCAAACTTTGCAGGATTTAAACCAAACGCATCCTGAAACAAAAAATATTCACAAGATACTTGCAGAAGATTCATTTTTTTCATTTTTATTTTTATGTTTCTTTTTCTCCTTCACAGCAGCCGTTATTTTTCCTGTTTTTTTTTTGCCGCGATTGTGGCCAGTGTTTCAAGAAAACATTCCTACGTGCATAATGACTTCATTTAATTTTAAGACTCAACATTAACGTTGCGAGAAAGATAATTGAAAAATGGATCTAAGCAATATTCTAATCGAAATATATGTATGTCAGGATTGCTTAACTTGACAGCAGACAGTTGGATGTGCCTCATACAAAGATTCAAATAAAGACTTTACTTGCGATTGTAAGTAAATGAAGATTTGAAAATTGTACCACATGCTTTTGAAGCAGTATAATGAAATTATAACATGTACATCATTGATTTATCCTAAGTATTATTTTTCAATTTTTCGCGATACTCTATATATTTTGAACTATATAGTTGGACAACATCTTACAAGACTGGCTGGAGTTTCCCGTGTGACTCCTTTGCAACAAAATCTACAGAAATTAAATACTGAAAGGAGTTAAGGAATTCTTGACTTGATCAAAAATTTCATCACAACGATTATCCTACCTAATTGAAATCGAAATGCCCTTTTGAACAAAATATTTACAGCAATTTTTACAAATACCTAGCCATCATCAAAGTAATCGGTCCAAATTCAACCTCCGCGCCAACCCTTTCTCAAGCTTAGTTTGAACACTCTCCATCTAGGCAGAACATATTATACCAATCACACTTATTCGTAATAAATCATGATGCACTTATCCCCAGCCAAAGTATTACTGACTATCTTCCTCTCTTTTGGAGGTCTTTCTTTGTCACAAGCATCTGGGAACATGGAATTAAAAACATTGGAACAAAAATCCAACCATGAAGCCGTTGACAAAAATCTTCGCGCACCATTGAATGAAGTAGTTGAACCAATACGCTCGAGTAGCATTATGAAGAAAGCTCATTTCGAATCTAGAAAACTTTTATCATGGGCAAATGTTGTCAAATGTAAGTTATATGATACTTTTTGTTTCAAGTTTAGAAGTAGTTGAATCCAACTCACACATACCCTATCGTGTTACAGTTATTTTACACCCTCCGCATCCACCACATCCACACCACAACAGTGGGGGAAGTAGTAGTGGAGGAAGCAGCAGTGGAGGAAGTAGCAGCGGTGGAAGTAGCTCCGCATCGGCTGCAACCTCGAGTAGCAGTGGTGGCAGCAGTAGTAGTGCGTACTGGAGTGGTTCTGATAGCTCCTCTGGCACAAGTAGTGCAACTACTGGCACCTCAGACGAAATGGGAAATGGAGGATCTAAAATTTCTCAATACATGACTCCTGCTGCTACCGTCACTATGTTTGCTGTGGCTGCAGCGGCAGCCGTAGCTGCTATGGGAGCTGTCGTCATGGGAAGAGTAAGTAAAGTTCTAATCTGATTTGATTCATGGGATTTTTTCATTTTTCTCACATAGATATGAAATGATTTGCGTCATCTACAGAGACAACAAACCGTTCAAGCATCACATCCTCTCCGGGGAGGTCTAAACAAAAGAATTGCTCTCTTCTCTAATTTCGCTAATAAACAAACTGTAGACCGACCGGACCTATTCGTTGAAATGACACCAACAGGAAACGAAGCCGATTATGTCAGAGCCTAATTTTGTTTTTTTATCAATATGATTTGTCTAGTTCAGTTCATATCCATTTGAACATTGGCCAATGCTATTTGACTATTTTTCCGTAGGCGCATAAGCCAGTTCTTAAGTGATGATTTGTTATGCATTTTATTGTTGTAAACTAAAATTTATATCATCAAAATTACTTTTTTCTTTGATCGATTGTGTGTGTGCTATTGAAAGATTATCATTATTAAAATACAATGCATATTATAGAGAAGTACCGTGACATTCTGTGTTTCCTTTAACTTTCTTGTGAAATACAGACTTATCTCTTGTTAGCACATGCTGTAAAGACAGGGAAATTCTTTGCGCTATGGAATCTAAATACGAAATAGTCTGCTTTTTTTAAACAGCTTTCTCTCACAATCTCTTGATCTCTTGTTTGAACGATGATATACATTTGAAAGAATTTCTTCCCATTCACATTCTCAAATATTTTCATAACAAACAGGTGGCACAAAAATTAGTATCATAATTCATTTGGTAATTTTTACTTTGTCGAATTGATTTCTGAGCTCTTACATCTAAGGAGCTTGATGATATGAAGTAGGCAATTTTTTATTGAATTAGCTCCTTTCCAATGGATTCCAAACTCATGAATTTCATGCTTTTATAATACGTATTTTTCTTAACAAACTTCCGTTTCGTTCCTGTTTTTCATATCCAAGAACCTGATTATATTTAAGTGACATTAACTCTTAGGGTTAGAGTTCTTTTTGATGCAGATTTATTTCTTAATTATGATTTTTCAATTGGCTTTTAGTTAAGCTATCAACGAAGATAGTCCTCTGACGACTTGAGTTTAGCGATGTTTATTATTACGTTGAATTTGGATTTATCTTAAGTATTTATGTATTTGTGATTTTATCAATTAGATGCAACGGTTGGTTATTTTCTCCTTGGATGCAGTACTGCGTAAATGAATACTAATTTCCTACGAGAAAGGCAACTGCAAATGAAAAGAGCCATGAAGATTATGTAGAACCCTTCACTTTTTGAACAAAAAAACTTTTATCAAATACATACAATTGAAATCAGAACAACACTCATTCAGTTCAAATTTTACAAAGATGAAGTCAATATTACATGCTTTAATATCAATTGGTTTCCTCGCATTGATTGTATCAGGAAACACAATAAATAGAAGTGAGAGAAGTGTCGATATCAACAATCAAAATAATCAACAGATTTATGAATCCGCTTCATTCCGAGATGCCGGATTTGATGAAAAACTTCCTGAGCGTCTTCTTCCATCACAAGCTCAAAGGAATACTTCCAGAAAATTGCTGTCTTGGTCAATGTTTTTTAAATGTAAGTGTAATAGAATGAAGAAAAATACAAAAGAAAACAGCAGTGATAGAGTAAACTCACCTTGAACCTCTGATCTTCTTACCTTATAGATACCCTTCATGGACCTCTAGAAAAGCATCATCATAGTAAAGGTCATAGTGGTAGTGGAAGTGGTAGTAGCAGTGGCAGCAGTAGTGGAAGTGGTAGAGGAGGTGGCGGAAGAAGTGGAGGTAGCGGGGATAGAAACGGAGGGAGTAGTGGAGGAAATAGTGGAGGAAATAGCGGAGGCGGTTTCTGGGAGAGATTCAGAAATAGAATGAAAGTAAGAAGTGGAGTCACTGATACAACCTATGATGATGATAGAGACGTACAAACAAGTTCGGTGTTATCCCCGGCAAACTCTACACCCATGCAAAAAACAATGTATGTAGTTGCAATTGGGGCAGTTGGAGCTGCTGTAGGTGCCCTTGCTTTTGCACGAGTAAGTATTTTTTAGAAAACTGATTTTTGTGATTGATTTTATCTTAATGCTTATACCTTATTTTATCACAGAAACAAAAAACGAGACTTAATCCATTAAAAGGCAGCGTTTTAGCCAATAGAGTAAGCCGCTTTCCACGCCTTGGTAAGAAGAGAGCGGACGTAAGCAAACGAGCCAAGCATCCCACAGAGACCATTGTGGTTGGACCAGATGAAGCAAATCATTATGTTTTCATTCAAGAAATTGCTCCTATACAAATTGTGTAAATAGAATCCTCCATTCGTGGACATTTTTAGTCCACTTATTTGTATCATGCAGGGAGTGCTATCTTAAATCTTTTTATTTTTTTTGTTGAATATATCGTCATGAGGATATGAGAGGAAGATGGATACACTCATCGTGTGATAAAACTCGATTTGATTGTACATGAGAGAGGAGTCTTGTTTCAGATCTTTCATCGAAAAACAGAAAAAAACATTTTTATTATTGAAGTAATGTATATCTAATTTCATATTTATAGAATTAAACAAATCATCACACAGCACTTTTCTACATTTTTGATATTTGCACTTCTTATAAATTGAACCAAATGATTAATGTTTAACGTATTATGCCATTGCAAAAATAACCAATTTTGATACTTTAACTCATGTTATAATACTTTTCAGATAAAAAAATCTATGATCAACTAGAGAGTGGACAACCCCTTTGAGAGATTGATTTTCTCGTTCTTATCAAAAAAGGAAAATGGGAATATACAAAGCATGCAAATTTTGTGAGGTCGATAAAGAAGTGCATAAAAAAATAGCTCTCTCTCTCTCTCTCTGTAGTTGTCTGTCTCGGTATGGTTTCAAACGTACATTTTGTTAAAACCACAAAAATACAAGCGCCAATAGAATAGTATGGGCCCTTTACGTGACACAATTTAGAATGGTGTTGCGGATTTTATCATTTTGCACCACTCATTAATTTGCAGTATGGTAAAACTTTTCATGCACAAAAAATCACAAAATGCTGCTGATTGGAAAAAGTCAATACCTGCCAATCCATTGTGTCTTTCATAATTTGGACGGCTTTGAGGGAGAGGGATAATCTTTGAACACATTGTTGAAACTATAACTGCAATGAAGAACAGATATCAAGGAATTTCCAATTCCCATATAAGTATCCCAAACGATGGACCTCTACTATTTTGCTCTAGTCTAGATGATGTGCAACAGTTGCAACATCAAAACGATATTCTAGCAGTGAAAGATGCACTCGATGCAATCAATTATTCAAAGAATTATGCAAGTGACGGTTCTGATATATCAAAGGTTGAGGAAATATGCTATCGCCTTTTACAGGACTTACTACCAAGTTCTTCTGAAGTAAGGCATCAACTGAAAGCTTTGCAAGCATTTCGCTCGAATCTCTTAAATTTGACGAAAGCAAGGCAAGAAGAACAATTCACGACTGCCAATAGTAATAATTTACTCAAAGGCATATACCGTTTACTTCTCGAGCAAGCATTGTCCGCAGGTACACCAACAGGTATGAGAAGAGCAATTGCATCTTGTCTTGATTCAATGAAAGCATGGCTTAGTTCAAGAGAAGAGACTAAATCTTTTCACCTTTCACTTCATCGCAGTGTGACTGAGTCCATTTTTTATGATTCAGATAAGAAATATTGGAAAGATCCTCTTCAATCTCTGTTTGAAGTTTGTAATATGTCACTTATGAAGTCATCTCTCGAATTGTATGAGCCCAAACTACTCAGTGAAGCTGGATGTACATTGAATATCACCCAATTGATGTTACAAGAAGGATCTCAGATTCAACCTTGCTTTCAACAATATGAAGATGATTCAAAACGCGACCAAGCATTTATTTTGGCAAGTGAGGACATTTCATCTGCAATGAATCAAGCATCAAAAATAAGCTCAATATTCAAGCTTGTTTTCCCTTTCTTCCAGAAGCGATTGCAAAGTCTGTCTACTTTAGGCTTACAGACCACCAAGATACGCGTACTAGAGGGATTATCGCAACTTGAAAAAGAAATTTTGTACCCTGTTTTATCATCAGCTGTTACAAATGGTGACGTCCTCAGCGCTACAGGGGCAGCACTTTCCCAAATTTTGCTCCTATCATGGAGTTACAACGTTGGTTTTTCTTCTCAAGAAGATTGTACAAATCATATTACAAGAAAAATATACGAGAAGGTCAGCGACGCATTTGAAAGTCTCCCTTCTCTCAATTTTTTAGCCTTATTGAGGGGACTGGCTGCGACGAGCCCTCAATCTGTTCTTTTGAGCTCATGCCCCTCTCAGAATACTTGTGATCTAGAGCATGATATAATGCTGATCAATCCTTTTTCAATTTACCTTTTGCGGCTAGCTCGAAGTGCCACTGATGCGACCACTCAATTATCAGCCCTTAAAGGTCTTGATACTATTTTGTCGCGTTTACATCGAATACTGTCAAATTATGTTTCAACTTGTTTCGAATCAGCCCAAACAAGCGATATTCCTGTTCCAATCGCATCGCGCTCGTGTGAATATATCCTCGAAGAAATATTGGTCGTAGTATTCCATGCTTGGGAAAGCATTGTTTCAAGGTCCATCACGGGATCAGCTGCTGATCTTTTTGCAAATATTATGAAGATTTTACAGCTCTCCAAAGATGCTATCCAAAATACAATTACAAAAGATACCAAACCCTGGATGTTCAAACTAGATTTAGACCATCTTGTCCGATCGGTTCTAGCTCAACCAGACAACAGAAAGGTGGGTTTTCATGGAATGTTCCACTGCGCACTCTCCCTAGTTTGCCAATGATGATATTTATCTAATCACTTAATATTCATGCGTGTCAAATGACTTTCTGCGGAAAGATTGATCACAACTAGATACTCAAAAGAGGACAAACTTGTTTCTATTGAATTTTTAATTTTTGTACGAAAAGTCTGTTTTACTCACATTTTGTTCATACTTTTTCATTCCAGGGAAAATATGTAGCGCTTGACATCATGTTGCCTCTCATCGGAGCAAAAAGACTTATTGAAGATAGTAATAAAGTGTCTTCAGGCAATCTTGTGACAACTCTCATTCAGAACATGGGAGGAGATGAGCGTGGGCAAAATAAAAACTCCGGTGCAATAAGTGAATTCCTACGGAAACTACTTTTAAAGTTATTTCATGAAATGAATGGTGACAATGAAATAAGTTCGAAAGAAAACAAAAGAGATCGAAGGCGAAAGGAAAGAAAGGCCAAGAAGGATGTCCAAGCAGGTATCAAGTTAGCTCATGAGATACAAGAGCCTCTTTCGAACCTCCCGAAAGAATGGATAGATGTTTGGGTACATCCATTAGCCTCAGCACTATTATCTATGTCAGAAAATAGGAGAAAGCAAACAGCTGCATTCTGTCTTCCACTTCTGAGTGACATAGCAGGTAGCAGAGCTGAAGCACCTTACGTCTATCGTGCGTTATTAATAGAGGTGGACAAACAATGGCGAGAGTCTAATAAGGATGAAAAAAAGAATCATGAGCAATTAGAAGAAAGCAATCTTTGGTCCAAACTAGAGGTAAGATCGAATTGTAAATAATAAATGTTGTACAAACGAGGAGGAGCCTAGTGATGATATCCCATCCATATCATAGACCTGTACTAAATCCTTTGGAGCAGTCCACAGGTTAGCTGTAATACCCCGAGAGGGGTAGTATAGTGAGTCTATGGAATCAACCAATATACATGTTGAGAAACGAGATGCACCACCATCTGAAGGCTGATTTATTATAGCATTATATGTATTTTTTCCTTTTTATGAGATTAGACTCACAGCTACAATATTTTTCAATCTTATATTTCAGTTAGCGAAGCATGCTTCTTCCCAAAAGCTCATGAAGACATCAAGGATATTACAGAAGCTTCTCGTAGAGCTCATCCCTTTATCTCTGCTTAAGATGGCAATGATACATTCAAAGTCCTCAATTCGATTAGTCGGTTTCTCTACAACAAACGCAATAGTTTCGTCCCATTTTTTTTCGTCCAGTAATTATTTGATAATTAGGAAGGAGGTAGACTTATGGATTAGCACGCTTCCCTATGCATGTAAATGTAATGAAAAGGAATATGTATTCAAGATACTGCAACATCTTACAGACCTGCTCCAACGTGTTGCCATCGCTGAGAATGAAATGATTCAATCTGAACAAAAGAATTCACTAAAATCAAGAAGTCTGTTAACATCTTTTGTATGTGATTTTTTAATTTTGGACTTATTTTGCAAGCAAGCCTCGTATCCTGGAACTGCGCAAGAGAAAGAACAATTTATTTTGTCACTTTTGCGTTGCATTGTTGCTTTCATAAGTGCTAGCTACCCATATTATGTAGCGATTCAATCTCAAGGACAAAAGTCACAAAGGGCTGGAAATACTGGAAAAAAGCTACCGACCAAACGTCGAGTATCAGAATTTCAAGTTTCAGCATCCAATAAAATTCTTCGTGTTCTTCTTTCGGAAAATACTTTTTCAACCTTAATATCTTTACAAAACTCTATGTGGGACCGCACGCGTTCTACTGCTTCCGCACTGTCTTGTGATTTACTTCATTTAGGATTTTATGTGAAAAAATATGAAAACGAGGAAATTACGTTTCCCAAATATTTGAGATCTTCGAAAGGCCGAAACAGTCTATATGCGCGTTCTTTACATCTAGCATCGTCTCCAAGACAAAGAGAATCAGACACCGGAGCAAGAATTCTTTCTATACTATATTCAAGTTCACTACCGATTGAACGAGGACCTTTTTTGAAGGATTTACTGAATGTTCTAGAGAAGAGATTACATATCATGCAGCAGTCACTTGGTGTGGTTCATTCGAATGTAAGCTCAAATATGAAAAACAAATCGTATGAAAAAGAGAAAAAAATTGAGGTTGAAACTGCTAATCTACCTCTAGCTCATGGCCTTATTCAAGCAGTCTGTTTGTCCGTGGAATATGCGAAAGAAGACTCATTCCCAGTGGACCTTAATGCTCTCTCCACAAAAGACTCAGAAACAAAAGAGAGCGTCCTACTAGAACTATATGAGAAAATTATCAAAGTTTGCTGTGATTCAATTAAGACTTCTCTCGCAGTTGTTGCTGATCTAAAAAGGAGCGGTACTCAGAACAATAATGCTGATGAACCAGGAAAGAGCCAAAGCTGTTCAACACCTTTGAATGTAAACACCGGAGCAATTGGTGCTAATGCCGTATTTGCGTCCATCAAAAGTATAAGTAAAGACGATGAAGTTAAGCGAACTTCAATCCAACGTATCATTGTAAGTGTATGGTGATTTATGACCCCTAGACTGAAAGCGTTCACAATGTTGCGTGCAATTTCCTCAAATTTCATATTTTTAAATCTTTCCTTTATATGCTTACGTAATGTTAAGATTGGTTCTTGGCTTCTTACAAAAGAAGCTTGTGCAGCCCTCGCAGCAACAATAATGACGTCCCCAGTACCACTTTCCTTTGACGCTTTATCATCATCTGGTTCTTTACTGCTTCAAACCTTATCATCACTTAAACACCAAGGTGCAGCATTTGCTGCTCACAAAGCCCTAGAGAAAATCTGTTGTGTTTGTGTAAAATTTAGATCGAAAGGAAATCTGACCAATTCACCTCATACTTTACCATCGTTATGGGCTCAAGATCTTCTTTCCGAAATTTCAATGAAAGAAAAAGTTCGAGATTCTACGCTTCGAAGAAGTACAGGCATTGCTCTTGGTTTCTTATCCATAATGAGATCTGAACCTCCAGCAAATGTTAAGCCTACTTCGATTTGTCCCTTTGTTTTGTCAAATCTTTTAAAACTATCTCTTCCCCCCACATCATCTTTGTACACAAGATTTAAAAAGCTAAACATGACAAGCCCCGAAGATTCATTTATTTTCCAGAATTATATGAAAGATCCAGAAGTTCTGTTTGTTGAAGATGCAGCCTATCAAGTTAGAACTCGTGTCCATGCACTCAATATACTGCGTTTGTCTATTTTGGACGCACCACTTGCGACCGAAATGAGGAAATTCGTCGGAGATGCAATTATTTCAGCTTTAATTGGATATAAGGATGATTCTTGGCAAGTGAGAAATTCAGCGACAATGGTTTTTTCTGCGGCAATGCTCCGAGTTGTTGATGCGGACAAAAATGCTTCATCGAGTGAGCACAAAGCCACGCATACTCCTACTAAAGTAAGTTTATTCCGTTCATTTTAAGTTTTGCTGAAATAATTGTGTTAATTTCTCATTCAATAAACCATGTTTTCATTGTGTAGACTGTCCTAGGTTCTGCAAATGCCGTTACAGCTCGTGAATTATTTCAAACATATGCAAGTTTATCGCCATTTCTTGTTGCTGCCCTTAAGGAAAGCATGCTACGAACTTCAAATCATTCTGTTCATCCTTCGCTTTATCCTATTTTACTGCTCTTATCAAGATTACAACCGGCTTCGAATTCCGAAGATGACAAATTGACGCAGAACCTCATTGATCCTTTTGTTGTTCCTGTGCTTGAATGCCTAGGTCACGTCCAACACAAAATACGTGTCATGGCTTCTCGTGCTTTATCAAAACTTTGCACTGGTGATGGGGGGGCAATAAATGTGCGATCATCAAGAAGATCTTTGCTTAATTCGTGCGAGATTATTTTAAGGGACAATCTCTCTTCTAATAGTAACTGGAATAAGTTGCATGGAGCAATGCTTACTACTTCCATTCTTCTTCAAGGCTGTCGCGATATTTCTTTGTACTTAGGTGGCGATAGCACCCTCTGTCCATTGCTTCTTCGTCTAGCTTCTTGGAAAATTATTTCTTTTCCTCCTCCAATTAGTGCTGTCGCTCTTGAGACAATTTTCAATGCTTTACTAACAGGGAAGTTGTTGAAAGGTTTCGATCGTGTATTCTTTCAGAACATCGTGTGGGACACCTTAAAAGAGATAGAGAGCTTCAATCAGATACAGGAGGAAATTGGACTTTCTGCTTTGGCACGTATTGTTTCTGAGATCAGTGTACATTTTTCATATGAAATCATCTTTGATCTGAAGAATACAAATGAAAAGCAAAGAAATGAACATTTGGAAAAACTTCGCAGTCTATTTCAGAGTTCATGTTTCGATATCCGTTTCACAGCAATCAAGGCATTTAAGAAACCTCTGGTACAGTCCATGGATAATATGATTTTTAATACTACCGTTGACGCAAAGTCCCGATCACGAATATCGTCCAGCATAAGTCAAATCCTAACAATGGCTTTGTGGTTAGAGTTTCAAAGAGATAGACCTGACAAGACAGTATTGATCTCATCAGACGAAGATGGTTTGGGCTATCACGCACCAAGTTTGAGAAGAATATCTAGGTGTCTAATTGAGGTCTTGACAGTGTCTAAAACGATTACCGGGAATGTCGTTTATCCAATTGGAGAATCCTTAAGTTTTGACGAGAACTGGGATATGTTAATTGGATTGAGAGAAAGTGGAGGCGCAAAGCAATCGGAGTTCGGGATAGATGAAGATAATGAAAGCGAATCAGGAAATATTCTTAGTGGAAATGCGATAGAACTCATGGGGTTCGCAATTTCTTCTTCCGCTGAAATGTCAAATTTTCAAATGGATTCTGATTTATTGTCTAAAGTAGAAGCATTTGTAGCGGCAACTAAACATGCAACGAATCCATTATCTGTGTGGGTATTGCGTCATAGTACTGCTGTGGCTATCCGAATAAGTGGAATCTTGAATTGGAGTGCTAAAGAATTTAACATCAGAGCACCAAAGGAAGAAGAAAAATTAAATGTTCTGGAAGGTTATAGATGTGACTTATATATGCAAGCATTGCATCTTTTACAAGATAATGATCCTGATGTAAGACATGCTGCAGTACAAGCATTAAGGGAGGCAAGATCGTCTTCGAATCCTAATGAAAACACTGCAAGCAATTCATTATCATTAAACTTGATTCCCTCCTCTTTATTAGTGTTGGAAGAGTCATACTTAGATCTTATTAATAGCTTCTCACACAAATTATTGTGTGAACGTTTATTGAAGCAGCTTCTGAAAAGTTCCAAAAATGTGGAGGAAAATATGAATTTTGTTGTAGATGAATTCAGTAATAGTGAAAAAGTACTCGAGGGCGAAACAAAGTCACTATCTACCATTTTAAACTTGAACATGGAGAGAAGAATTTTCGAAAATGAAGATCCAAATCCTTATGAGGAGGTAAGATGTCCAGCTCAACACATGACGTTAAATTCGACACATTTCTGACTATAATTTTTATTTTTGCGTTCTTTATTTCCATATGCACCAACCAGAACCTTGTCTTGATTCAACTTGCTATGTGTACAATTGTTCGATTGAATGGAAATCTTCAACTTCCCAAAGACATGTTGAAAGAAACTCTTGAACGCGGAAAGTTTGTTCTGGACATTTTCTATCAACGTAAATGTAGTGATATCGCACACGAAGTCACTTGGTCTATAAACACTTTTATTGATATTTTTGCAACAATTGCAGCTTGCGCATGCGTTGTATTTGTGCAAGGTGTAGATGATGAGAGCTTGAACATTTTTAATATTGTAGAAGAAACGGAAAAGTTGATCTTGCACTTAGAGAAAGAAGGGAAACATGATGTAATTCATCCGTGTATATGGAATTTGTTACAAGCGTTATCCACCGCAAGCTCAAATGACCCTGATACTCGAAAGAATATTTCTAATTGTTCTTTTCTCTTAAACCGCGGTGATGATTAAAAAATAATTTTGCCCTTTTTTTGCACACTTTGAATTTTAATGATAAGTTTTTATATATTTCAATCGACTGAGAAGTTATGATTTCTTTGAAATTACTAATACTAAGGGTTCAAATTGAAGATTTGAAGAATATTGTTTAGATTACTCTTGTTATGATCTGGTTATCCTCTTAGCTTGGAAGATGTTTATGGGTGATAAGAAAAGATCTTTTTGAGCAGTACGTGTAATTTGGTACTAATATTGACTGAGAAGATCTTTCACATCCGTCTCCATGATGTCACAACGAACGGAAACGAGTTACTTATTACTCTTTCTACATTAGTTTCAAGATCAATGAATCAATAAGATATATGTTGAGAGTAAGACAATATAAAGGGACTTCTCCCAAAACAAAAGGAAGTCATAACGAAACCAAAATAAAAACGGTTTTTTCTAAAGAATATACCATTGACAAAAATGGAAAAATGCAACAAGATGTCAACGGGTCGAGAGGAACTCATGCCAAAGGTTCGATCAAGGAATCGTTCAATATAATACAGGAAGGTGTGGCAAGGTTTTTGGCGGATTTATTTCTTCCTGTAGGGTAAGACATGTATTTCATCACGATTTATTATTCTTTTTAAACAACGTCTCATTCTGTTTCAACTGGGCAAATTTCATCACAATCGTTAAAAAAAGATACCCCGAATCCGTAGAAGCATCTTATCTAAAGTATCAAGCTTACGATTCTTTGCAAGGTTTGTGTTCATATCTACGAGGGGTCGTCTCCACTAGCGCAGTATTATCTGCTGCAGGGGTCGGCAATTCAGAGGTTACTGCATTATCAGCTGCCATAGTGAGTGAATTGGTGTCCATATTTTTTTACTTTCAAAATATATAACAGAGTAGACTTAAGCGATCGCGATTTCTCTATTTTAGACGTGGGCACTACGTGATGGTGTTGGGATGATCGGAGGATTACTGTTTTCATACATATCTGCTACTCATTTTGACTCTCACGTAAAAGAATTCCGTCTTTTTGCAGACGTTATAAATGATGTGGTACGTTTCGATTATATCTTCTATCTCAACTAACCACATAAAGATTTTACTCAATATTGATGTTTATCAATTTAGGGTCTTACATTGGATATGGTTGCTCCGCTATTTCACCCCGAAAGAGTTATATATATTTCTGCCATAGCGACAATATGTAAAGTGATGTGTGGCATGGCAGCTGGAGCCACCAAAGCTTCTATCACTGCTCATTTTGCGCTTCGGTAGGTGGAGTTCAGAAGCAACATTTAAATTTTGATTGTTATGACATTATTTAATATTTGTCTTTCATTTCGTTCCTCCTTATTACTGGCAGTGGCAATATGGCTGATTTAAATGCAAAGGAATCGACACAGGAGACATTAGTAACTCTTATTGGCATGACATTTGGTATCTCCTTGGCAAACTATGTGAATAATCTTGACCCATATCTAGCAAACTATTGGATTTGGGTTGTATTTATTATTTTGACAATTATACATGTTTGGGCGAACTATAAAGGAGTTATGCTATTACGTTTAAATACATTGAATCGACAACGTTCCGAAGATATACTTGAGGAAAAAATGAGTGAGATATCGGAGGAAATGGTAAAAGTTTTACAAATGAGACACAGAACTGAGCAAGATGGATATTTCGAAACATTATCATTGTCTTTTTCAACGATCAAAACACCAAACCAAGTTTCTGAATCGATTATAGAGTCAACAAAGAAACTTCTCTTTTCGGGAAATATCAGGCTCGGAGCAAGCATTCTTGAGATCTGCAGCTCAGCTGAAGAAAAGCATAATCTTTGGCTTTTAACTGAAGAGTTTTTAAATGATAAGTATGTTCTTGCTATGAATGTATTGAAAGGACGTGTGTATGTTGCATTAAAGAATGGTGCCACCGAATGGGATGAATGGATAAGTTTCACGCATGCTCTTCTCGTATCAAGGTATCTCTCACAATCTAAATTTGATGCAAAAAGTGCCATTAGTGAGCGAGAAATCATTAAAGTGTAAGTCAAAAGTAAACTTAGCGATAAGAGCTTTTCTAATTCTATTTTACAAAATTAACTTCAAATCTTTGCATACAGTTCCCATAAATTCATTCGACACATCTATGGTCTTGATGTAGATTCTTCCGGTACAAATACTTTTCTCACAGTTGAGAAACTAAGTCAAAGTGGTTGGAGTTGCGAACGTATTTACTTGGGCTTCGGAAAGTATCGAATAGATTACAGTATGAAGCTTGATTAAAAAGGTGTTTATCTCGATAGAGAGTATGAAGATTTTGATATAATTTTGCACTGTCCAGATATATATCCTTGTGTTACGAGTCGGCATAGATGATTACAAACATGAGAGCTCAAAAATGCTTGAATACCTTTGCGTCCTTTATCGCTCCTTCCATATATTTTTGTATTCTCTTCTTTCATATAATTGTGATAGTGAATGACTGGGTCGGTAAACTTAAAGAGAGATAAGGCCTCATCGTATTCACCTTGTAAATCACAAATAAGCCTTGTTTTCTTTGAGAATATATAACTAAAGTGAGAGAATGCTTGTGCTACCTCTCCTGGTGTCACTCTGATCAAATTTCCATTTTGTCTTTGGTTCATATCATAATTTTCATCCACTTCAAGGCTAAAATTCAAAGAAAACGAACGGATGGATCTTTCAAATTCGTCATCAATAGTCTCTTCACTCTCAGTTTCGTTTTTTCCTTCCCCAAACACTCCCTGCAAGAACGACAAAAAAATGCAATCTTTTTTTGTAAGAAATAAAATAAATGTGTAACAATAGATTCAATCATCATTCTTACCCCATAATTATTATTCCACTTTTTGAATTTTCTTGGATCGAGTTTTGGCTCAACAAGGACCGCAATTTTTCCTAACTCTTTATCATTTATATAATAAACGGAACAATTAACGAATGAGACTCGAGCTGTGAAAGGATCAAGGTTGGGCATTGCATCCAATTTTGCATTAAATGCATCTGCAACAACTCGAGCTTGCTGTTGAGCAGAGCAAAAAGTTTTGACAAACTTTTCTCTCAGATTCCAGGTCTCTTTAGGACTACAATTTTTACCCTTTGTGAAAAAGAATCGACTTTCTTTAGCTACTAAGGATTTTCCCACAATCGTGCGATAATCATCGGCCAATTCAAAAAATTGAAAAGCGAACCTTTCTGACCCTTCTCCAAATGGATTTCTTTTCATAGCTACACCCATCGCGTCTTGATGCTGCAATGGAACAGTTTTGAATTGACTTGGTGACTGTGGGTCATAGCTATTACTCATAATAGTTACGCAGAAGAATTAGATATTGATGAGTCATAAAGCGTTAGACAGTATACAAATGATTCATGTTTTATACTCACACTTTTCGAATTACATCATTACAAGAAAAAATTCGAAAGTTATCACTGTCAACATGTTGGATATCCTTTACAGCATCTATTCGAGACTCGTGTTGAAGATGACGAACAATATTATGTTCAATTCCATTTATATTGGTTGCAATGTTAATAGATGAAGTAATTGTATGAAAGGCGGCACCCAAAGCTGAGGATGTCAAGGAAGGAAGCTGAAAGTATCCCTTTGCTCCGTTCATTTTTGCAACATTTGCCATAGATTCTAAAACAGCGAAGTCACTTGGGTTCCCAATACCAACAGTTGACACGGTAAGCCTAGAACCTGGGAGAAAAACAAAGTAACTTTATTTGGTAAAATTTATTCGGAAACTTCAGGATCTTTATATCATTATACTTACCAAATTTGTTTGCCATATGTCGTATAGAGCTTTCAATAATTGGTATTACGTCTTCATATTTCGTTTCATTATCATATGCTTTATGATCAGATGGTCTTCCATCAGATAAAAAGTGAAGATCAAGGCAACATGTTGAGTGGGTACACTTATCAAAAAGATTTCTAGCCTCCTCTAAACTTGGTAGGTAGTAGCCATGGCCCTTTGGTTTTTCAGCTATTTTCTCATTATAAACATCAATGATCGTATTGTAGAGAACCCAATTAATTGGTTGTTCTTTCAGGACAACCCGTGCGTCCTCTCCCATCATTATAATAGAAACAACATCTTTTTCACTACCACAATTCCCAGTTTCGAGACGATGTGCAATAAAATCTAATGCCAAAGATATCCAAACTGCCGATAATCGAGTCCGAGCCCCCCAAACATCACTAGCCTTCATACTTGCCGATGTATCAACAACAATCACTGTATTTGAATTCCAATTTATTGCTGAACGTTGGATGTATTGATTTGCTTTGTTATGTCGCTCATAATCTAGTTTCGTCAATGGTTGATGTTGCAGTGTTAGAGGAGATGCCCATGATGTAATTTCTTGTCCAGTAACATCATCCACGATATAGACAATTCCATTATACATATATTTTGATCTGGGATTGCCGGTACGTTTGTCAGGATGAGCAGATTTGCGTTTACCATATTGTTTTGCGTCTACAAGGTCTTTCTTATCGATACCTCTTTGTTCTCTTCGCAGACGACCATGTTGTGATTCATAAAACGGAATAGCTTTGCCTTCATTGTGATCAGCTTCCTTAATCTTTTCTTCTAGGGCATTTCTTTCATATGATTGAAAGAAAGGATATTGGATCGGCTGGAGAGTATGTGGGGGTAGCATTGTTTCTATTGTGAAAATGTTATTTCTACAAAAGCTGAAAAGACCAAAACAATTTCGAGAAAAATGTGATGACGGTTAAAGAATATGTCAACGTCAATTTATTAACGTACATAAACCGTTTTTGCTTATATGATAAAGAGCCTAAGCTTTGGAGAGAGTCTAGGTGCGAAAATAGATTTTAAAAATATTCGCATCCTTCATCATGAACAGTTCAGATAGTTATCCATGAGGGTGTAAGCAACACGGATCGAGATTTGCAAATTAAAATCGAAGACACTACTATTTTTGTACATATAATAAATGTATTGATCAATACTTATTAGTGATAACAACTGCGTACCTGCTACAATTGACATTTCGAATACGAAGTTTTATAACAGACATAATGCTTTTTGTCGAGATATAAAGGGATAAAAACTGAATTTACATAGTTTGCCCTGATAACTTTCAATCAAGCGTAATACCTATAGAGCTATGATTCTAAACTTAAACACATTACATCGGAATGAAAAGAAAAGATCATAAATGTGAAAATTAGGAGAAGCATTTACGGTGAACGATGGAAGGACCAGATTCATCATATTCTTCTTTACTGATCCACATACTCTGGAAGGTAGATAGGGAGGCCAAGATAGATCCTCCAATCCATACTGAGTATTTCCTTTCTGGGGGGGCAACAATCTTCACCTTGATAGAAGCGGGAGCGAGCGCTGAAATTTCCTTGTGCATACGTTCACTGATTCCAGGGAACATGGTGGTACCTCCAGAAAGAACAATATTGGCATAAAGATCCTTACGAATATCAAGATCACACTTCATAATAGTTGCATATGTAGAGTCAGCAATACCATCCATCTCGTGTCCAGTAAGACTGGGTTGGAAAAGGACCTCTGGGCACCTGAATCGCTCATTACCGATGATGATGACATTTCCGTCAGGAAGCTCAAAAGACTTTTCAAGAGCTGAACTCTCAGCGGCTTTCCTCATCTCTTCTTCGAAATCAACGGCAACAAAGCACAAGCTCTCCTTGATATCACGTACAATTTCACGTTCGGCAGTAGTGGTGAGAGAGTAACCACGCTCAGTAAGAATCTTCATAAGATTATCTGTAAGATCACGTCCAGCCAAATCCATACGCATAACAGCATGGGGAAGAGCGTAACCTTCGTAAATTGGCACAGTGTGTGTTACACCATCTCCAGAATCAAGCACACATCCAGTGGTACGTCCAGAGGCATACAAAGAGAGAACAGCTTGGATATTAACATACATTGCAGGTACATTGAAAGTCTCAAACATAATTTGTGTCATTCTTTCACGATTAGCCTTAGGATTTTGTGGTGCCTCGGTAAGAAGAACTGGGTGAGCCTCTGGTGCTACACGAAGTTCATTGTAAAATGTGTGATGCCAAATTTTCTCCATATCGTCCCAGTTAGTTACGATACCGTGTTCAATTGGGTACTTCAAAGTCAATACTCCACGCTTTGCTTGTGCCTCGTCTCCAACGTAAGCATCACGTTGTTCCATTCCAACCTATTGGCAGTGGTAAAATTCGTAACGTTAGATTGTGCTTTACTTATGGGCCTATTAAATCCTCGGATACGATTCCAGCATTTCTATGTGTTCTTCAAATAATTGATGGCAACAAAATATGAGAAAACCTTACCATAATTCCTGGTTGCCTGGCACGTCCAATAAGAGAGGGGAACACAGATCTGGGGGCGTCATCTCCGGCAAATCCGGCTGTAGAATGAAAAAAGCGAATCTGTGTTAGAAATAGACAATCGAAGCAATCCAGTCTTATCTGAATCACGAGGTTGGTGATTTCATGGCTTATGCAAGATCATAGTTGTTCGGGACTTATCACAAGTCGGAACACCCTCGCATTCAAAACCATTTCACTTTTGTCATTGCAAATTGGGGATGAATTACTTAGGGAAAATTCAAAATGATATCTGAATATTGATCTAAGTAAATTCAATATCACGTTGGCATTGCCTAAGAAAAACTTTAAATTTTTCCAACGTTTTCCAATAAATAGAGATTTGGAAAAGTTGCCACGTGATAATAACCCTTGCAAGAGGAACGAACAAGCGCGAATTTTAAAAACGAAACGAAATCCGACCAAAAACTGTTCAACGCGATGATGAATCGAGCACCGCATTGTTTCCACCTTCGAAACTATTCCTATCAGCCCAGCTTTTCACACGGGGAGCAGGAGGGTTTTCCGTACCTTTGCACATTCCAGAACCATTGTCAATGACAAGAGCAGCGATTTCGTCTTCGTCAGCCATGTTTAAAGTTATTGTTGTTTCGTGTAGTAAAGAATAAGCTTCCTTGTAATCGAAAGAGTTTGCTACTTTCACTTACGATTAAACTTTAGCAATTTGAGTCTTCGTAGGAACAAGTCTTTATGTTCAAACGGCTTCTACCTACATACGATAGTTCACACGTACTACATCCATACAAATTAATTTTGAATAGACATCCAACAATGAAATAACAGCATTTGATCCAATACAACCATACTGAACGATCAGCCACCTACAACCGCGTCCGGTCATAAAAGTTTGTTGATATTTTTTTACGTGTATATGAGAACAGAGTATGTTGATGAATCATACGGCTCGAAAATCATTGGTTCTACAATTTTATTTCTAAAGCCACTAATACCTGAACCTACTATACCTATCGTAGGTTAATGAAGATTTAAAAAAACGGCAGGAAAGATTTGGTTTGATGTTGACGTTGTGGATGAAAGATTAGTGTCCAAAAGGCTACTTTTTCAACAACAACAATTTACGTGAGCGCATTTATCTCCATACTTCGTAATGGCAGTTATTGTTTGTTGTTTGGTTTATTTCTGAATGAACACAAAATTGAATGAATCAAGCATATTAAAGAAGGAAATATAGTTATTATTGCACCTATGAAAATGCACCATGATCATGAGAGAAAAATGTCAAAACCTAATCTCAACTTTAATGCTTTTATTTACGATAACCTTACATTATTTCAAATCCCTGCTGACTATAACTGACTCATATCTTACCAATCCTTTGGCATTTTACATGACTTACACAAAATGAGGCCAATGAAAGAATAGTGATTTATAATATATCTTCCCATTGAAGGTACCTCAACGTGGTGGATTTAATGCATTCATATTTCTTATTAGGAAAATCCAGTAAAATAAGTTGGGCGTGGTGCTTGTTCTATAACCCTAAAATAGTAAAGCAGTCTTGCTCAATATTTGAATCCAATCATTGCTTTCAATTGCATTCGTATACATAATATATAATATTTGATCAGCTTTAAATAAAAGCCAAGTTTGTTTCAATATCCATTCTACTAATTTTCTTATTTTTTTGTTACTTTTCCACACAATCAAGTTGTAACAAATTCGCATTGTAAACATGATCAAATTTAGAAAACAAGACTAAAATGGTATGATTATCAAGCCTCGTTACGCCAAGTATTCACCCGATTTAGAATGTATTCGGAAATTGTTGCGAGAGGCAATCGCTCGAGCTGATAGAAAAGCTTACCGTTTTGATAGAAATGAGAACAGAAAAAAAAGAAAAAAATACGAAATTAACAACATCAAAATCAAGGAAAGCACAAACAGAACCTGCAGTAGCGTGTGCAACAGTAACTGGTGGTAGTGTTTCTTCACTGAGCACTAATGGTGACCTCCTTTCTGGAATTTTATCAGAATTTTATACACCTTCTTCAATGTTGAACTCTCCTACAGTGAACACTTATGTGAATGAATTGAATAAAGACATGATGGTAAATGAATCTGATATGATGAAGAGAGCAACTATGATATAAACAAGTCAGCTTTTCATGCAGAAGTGCATGATAAGGAGGAGGAAGACGAAAAAATTGAAGAGGGGGGGAGGAGATAGATGTGCTTGGGAATAATTGGAACTGGGGCCAATGGCAGGATATTGGAGATGATGACAGCATCGCTGGACCACTGGAAACGGATCACTATAATGGTCCACATGGAATAAAGATGATGTGGCCACATCTTTCCAAACCATTCTCCAATGTATTTTTGCAACTACAGCTATGGATAGAGATTTCTTCAAACGACTTGCTACACAATCAAACAAATATGCAAGAACGCAAATGCGTTCTTAGTCACAACCTTTCTATAGGGTACACAGGGGCTAGAGGATGCATCAAGACTTGTAGCCGTCTTGTGAAATGACAGTTCTACGTAGTTGCAGCGGAGGAACTTACCTCTCTAAACGGAATATTTTAAAAATCGAAATAAAATTTATTAAATGACGAAATGATATGGCCTATGTGGATATTGAAGAAATGAAGTATCCCACAGTTGCTGGTATTGAAAATTCTTCATCATTTTATTGCCCAGAAGTCGTGCGATCAAGAAACTTTTCTATGAATGACATAAATTGTCCATCATGTGCCATATGCAATATGGAAGAAAGTGTTGAAAGAAAAATAATTAATTCTGACAACAAAAAAGTGTGAAAATACTCAAGAAGAACTAAATATTTGGCAACATGCACTCACCCAGAGTGTAATATCAGTGTACATGCCTGCTGTCCAGTTTGTTACCAATGTTCAAAGGTATGTCTTGCTTTGAAATTGTACATTCTAAAGAATGTCAAAACCTATTTACTACAATTTGTAGAAATGAAAAAGAATATATAAGAACAATACCATTGCATAAGGTGGTTCAAGATCTGGAGGAACTATATGAACAATACTTACCTAGTAGGAGAAGTAGCCCTGACCGACCTAGATTAGTTCAATAAGACCAAGAATTTCCTCATACTCCTCCTGCTCGTGCCACCAATAGGAGTAGCACCCAAAACTCAACCCCTCCTCCCACAAACAAAAGCCCACCCAGAAAGAGAAGCCCAAGTGAAATAACACCGCCACGCCCAAGAACACGCCATGGTAGCCAGAGAACAAAAGGAGTAATGAGGACAAGGGCGTCAAGGAAAAGAGAGACGTAGTAGGTAGATAATAAATAGTAAACAAAATAGTCAATGGCATATCTTTTAGTTATTGTGCAACTTGTTTTTTTCGTCATGCATTTGCTGCTATCAACTTGACATGATTATTGCTCTCATTTCAATTATACAACAAGAATTCATAGAACATTATATTCATCCTGGATAACTTCAGTTCAAACATGAAAACGATCAAGGAGGGTATAGATCCCCAAAACGTTACTGCCAAAGAAGACAAGACAATTTTCTCAACCAACAAAACAAATAAGATTGATAAAAGATTGACTTGTCTAAAAAAAACGAAATATTCGGTATACCATTTAAAGGAATCATAAACTAGTAAGCATACAATACGTAGTCTAAAATCAGTATACCGAATCGTAAATAAGTACAATTAACTGCATTGAGTTTGGTATTGAAATAATAGAAAAGACTTGGTCTTTTGAATTTACTACCAAATTTGATTATTTGGCGCCACCTAAATTTTTGAAGGAAAAAAAACACCGCAGAATTAACGACAATGACAGAGGGAGAGACAGAGCCCTTTAAAAATGTTGTTGTTGACTTGGGTAAACCATCGTTTTCAACAACAACATCAACAACTGTTGAACTCGCCATAGATGTTGCTGATGCTCCTGATGCAGCAACATCTATACAAAATTCGAAAGCAGTAGAGAAACAGAAGAATGTTGTGTTTCCTACAGGAGACAAAGAGTATTTGGCACATTTTTCTCAAATTGTTGGATGCGTTTGTGATGAACACCACTCGCGGTTCAAAAGTGGCATCAATAGATCTAGCAGATCTTAAAGATTTGGTGTCCAAACGTCTCTCAATTTTGAGGGTACATATCCGGATTATGCTCCTAAGCTGAAGCATATATACGAAAAGGTACTCTATCACAAAATACCTTTTCCTATTAAGCATACAAAAACTCTAGCAGCAAAAGTTGTTGTAGAGTTTCGATCATACATGGGATTATTCTATTCATCATTCCATGAGCACGAAGAGGATTATCGCACTAGGGTAGCCACTGGGATCTGGGATAAAGAATTGAAAAAAAGCAAGGAGAAGCACTAATGACACGTTTAGATTTCAATTATGGGTTCAATGTGGGTCTTTTAGAAGATACTCTTCTACCAGACTCACCTTTAAGTTGGATGAGGCATAATGATAATTATTGTTTTTGCCCTCTGAATTTTATGGTCAAGAACAATAACCTCAAAATGTATAATGATTGAGAAGAGTCAGGTGCAAATATTTTTTTGTAAAAATGATTTTTATGGTGCAAGGTCGTTTGAACAAATTGGTTCTAAATGTTATGAATGTAAGGCAATTAGGTCAGTTACGATAGATGAATTGTTGAAACAACTATTTTATCTTCAGTTTCTGCCATGATTTGTTGTATTGCATTCAATTCTGAAATCAATATTGACTGAATATTATCAATATCAGATTGTTGTTTGGTCTGAAGATGGCTGCATAGTTCCTTAAAAATAGGAATTAAGTTGACATGGATATTCCACATGCATAGGGAGCAAATGATATGTCATTAGCGCTAATAATCTTTCTCGTGATACCACAATTTTGACAAATTACGGTATCACAACTATGAAACTTTTGGGGAAGTGTCTCTACAATTGGTACATTACTGTACCAATGCTGAGGACATGATGGTCCAAGAATATCTTTTTGTTGTAACTCTTTTAAGAGTGAGTCGATTTTGAAAGAATTAGCATAATACACAGCGCTTGAATTTGAATCAGATATGGTTTTTCAACAAAAAAAAAACATATCTCTTCCAATATATTGCACTCACACCATTCTGAGTACTAGGTTCCTCATAATTTGGGAACTTACTCAGGATTGATAACATATGACAACAAGGAATTCCAAATCTCTCAAAAAAATTACAAGAGCAACGGAAAGTTGAAGTGTCATCTACTTCAACTTTCCGAACTCTCCTAAACTTGGGTAAAATGGATTCCTTGGCTGTTACAAAGGTAATGGTTGATTGAGCATTCTTGTCATTATCATGCACAATCAACCATTCCTTCGTAGAAATTCGACAAGATGAATAGAATTACCTTAAATTCCATATATTTTGTTAAATTTGTTGACATCTATGATTTACTTCGTCACCACAACGTAAGTTATTATATGTTTTTTGTAGATAAAACATCATACGATTTTCTCTTATGATGTTTAAATATATCTCGTTCAGCAATGTTGCATAATAATGCAACACTGTTGAACAGCTTTGTAGCAGGAGTAACTGGAGTCGATCCTTTCTTTATCCCACGGAAGGTACCTTCCAGTTTCACATTACTGTTTGATCGTAGTGCCTTATGTGTTTTCTTAGATAGAATAACATATAAGGCAATACAGGTTCAATGCGTAGTCTGAAAAAGTTTATAACCATTTTTGAATACTTTATTCCTAAATGATTCTGAACATATTCAGAATATACATACTTTTCGAAAAGAACTTTTGACATTTTGAATTCATCTTCTGTTTCGACAGAACATGAACACTAACTGTACATCCAATGTT
>Ga0209092_10000855_pt1 | contig 30888 bp, 27 predicted proteins | sample FraStrMetagenome_FD_187446 | JGI IMG/M metagenome (GOLD analysis project Ga0209092, IMG submission 187446) | Marine eukaryotic phytoplankton communities from Arctic Ocean - Fram Strait ARC3M Metagenome (SPAdes) (version 2) | ecosystem: Environmental > Aquatic > Marine > Oceanic | place: Fram...
AGTCTCAGCTGCTATGACTATTTAATTAATGCTATACAACAGGTGAAGGATGAGCTCAGTCAAAGGGATCTCACACTTAAACAATTCGGCACAGGATTACGTCCATACCCAGCGTGTTATAGACCAGAGGTTGACGTAACTCAGGTGTTAGACGCGGAAAGAACTAATCGATTTCAGCAACTGATTGGTATTCTGAGATGGGCTATCGAGCTCGGAAGGGTTGATGTCCTGACAGAGGACAGCTGCCTCTCGCAACACCTTGCCGAACCGAGGGAAGGCCATCTTGTCGCCGTTTATAAAATATTTAAATATCTAAGCTTGCGCCTGAAGAACAGTAAGGGTAGGATCGTTTTTAATGGTAAGTCTATGTTTATGGATTATGCAACATTCAATGATTTTGATAGGGAAGAGTGGCTAGATTTCTATCAAGATGCGAGAGAAGAGTTGCCAATGAAGATGTCAGAACCACTTGGAGATCCGGTACAGGTTTTCGCCTGCGTAGGCACCAACCATGCAGGAAATATGAAAACAAGGAGATCCCATTCGGGTATCCTGATATACATTAATCAAGCGACAATCATTTGGTACAGTAAGCGCCAAAACACAGTAGAAGCTTCGAGTTTTGGGTCGGAATACATTGCGTTAAGAATCTGTACAGAGATGGTGGAAGCACTAAGATACAAGTTAAGGTGTTTTGGTGTCCCTGTTGAAGGACCAGCTGATGTGTTGTGCGACAATCAATCGGTGGTGACTAACTCAAGCGTACCTACTTCGGTATTGAATAAAAGACACAATGCCATTTGTTACCATCGCGTGCGGGAAGCTCAAGCGGCTGGTATAATTCAGGTTGGCTGGATTGAAGAAGAGAAGAATGTGGCCGACTTATTTACGAAAACAACATTATCAAATGAAAACAAACGAAGATTTGTCCAGTCTATTCTTGACGATACAGCAACGCCACTGCCAAGGGCGTAGGTTTCTCTTAGTGAGTACCTCCTGGCAAGCGCTAACACTAACCAGGTCGGTGGGCCCAAGCTTGTGTACTATTCGTGTACAAGCTTGCGGGGACTAGATTAGTTTCACTGTGGTGGCTATTCTAGCCCTTTCGGCGAGTGGCGTCGGATTGCGGTCTTGCCCGGATCGCTTCCGAAGGATACCTTGTTTTACTTTTTTGTTGTATTCTAATCTACTATGTAACTACCTTTGAAATGGCTCTGAATGAGCATCCTTTTAACTACCTTTATCCTACATGTGAGTTGCATAAACGCTTTGTGCCACTTGCTTTGATAATCTCATTAATATAGAGGAAAAAATGATTTCTAGCGTCCGCAGTTATCTCTTTACTTCGGATAGTGATAATGTCAACGCGGATGAAAGCACTGATGATATTAATACCGATCAAATCAGTTACAATCTAAATAGTGACGATTGTGATTTCGATCTCAATAGTGACGACCCAAAGAGTGTGAGGGAGGATGAGGAGACCGAAAAGATTTTCAGCTACAGTACCGATCAAATCAGTTACGACCAAAATAGTGACAATTGTGATTTCGGTCTTAATAGCGACGATCCAAAGATTGTAAGGGAGGATGAGGAGACCGAAAAGATTTTCAGTTACAATGAAGACGATAGTGGAGGATTGTTCGACGTGGAAGATGGAATAATCAAATCGTTTAATTTTACGTTGTCATTACATCCCATGACAACGTACTCCGAGGCCGAAGTGGAGAGTTTTTGCAGTTGGTTCTACTTGGGAAAGTAGAGATCCTTGAGTACCTGGATATGATCGCTAATAAAGCAAAAGGCTTTGTTTATGAAGTTGCCCGCGATGGGAGTGGCGCTGTTGTTGGAGCCGTTTGGCAAACGGCAACGATGCGGGATAACTTGGAGCGTTTTAAAGACTATATTTGCTTAGATGTAATGAAACGAGAACTTATTCATCTGCACTGGCCGTATATTGCCATGTCTCTACGAAACGAGTTAGAGAAGGTATGTGTCTTTGCAGAAGGAATCGTGGCTGCGGAGAAAGATAATGCGTACAAAATCCTTGTTTATTTTGTTTTAGAGAACTCTCCTGGGCGCGACAAATCCCGAGTATACATATTGAGTGGCGATGGGGTTTTCCTCAAAAAATGATCGAATATTCCACACATTTTATTGACGATCACTGGCATCTATTTGAGTCGACGTTACCAAAACGTTTAAATCTTCGTATTCACTCACGTATCGAAAAATATTTGAGAAATATGGCCTTTTCCAAAACGGGACGAGTCAACTTCCTTAACTTTTTCTTTCTTAATCGATTCAAAATCCCTTTTTTTAAGTATGAAATGCGATTTTTTCGTAGGCATGAATGATAAAATGCAATTTTTTTCGTAGGCATACGAGTACCTGTGAATGGTGAAATGTAATTTTTTCGTAGGCATACGAGATATGAGTAGCTGTGACATGTGCTCATGTGCTCATGGCAACTCATTTTCGTGATTTAATTACTCCATCTTCCGCGCCGAACAATCCTCCACTATCGTCTTCATTGTAACTGAAAATCTTTTCGGTCTCCTCATCCTCCCTCACAATCTTTGGATCGTCACTATTAAGACCGAAATCACAATCATCACTACTTTGATCGTAACTGATTTGATCGGTACTGTAGCTGAAAATCTTTTCGGTCTCCTCATCCTCCCTCATACTCTTTGGATCGTCACTATTGAGATCGAAATCACATGATCCAAAGATTGTAAGGGAGGATGAGGAGACCGAAAAGATTTTCAGCTACAATGAAGACGATAGTGGAGGATTGTTCGACGTGGAAGACGGAATAATCATATCGTTAAATGTTCCGTTGCCACCACATCCCATGACAACGTACTCCGAGGCCGAAGTGGAGAGTTTTTTGCAGTTGGTTCTACTTGGTGGGAAAGTAGAGATCCTTGAGTACCTGGATATGATCGCTAATAAAGCAAAAGACTTTGTTTATGAAGTCTTCGGTGTTGACAATTTCCGTAGCATATTTATGTAGTGTGTGTCGTCGTATTCAGAGATACAATGTAATTTATGTGTTATTTCAGTTGGACTATGGATCGCATCGATGAATCGATGAATGTTTCGTTAGGGGATGTGCAGTGCGTGTCAAATTTAAAAATTCGGATAAATATGTACCTCTACGTTCGGGCAAGCGGTCATTTTCTTCTTAGAGTGAGATGACCAGTGATGTTCAGAGTTCAGAGGTCATCTGCTGACAATTCACAATTCGGTGTGAAAGATCAATTTTGTTGAAATTGTCAAAAGCTGACCCCTGAGGTGAAATTATCTAGTAAATGCACCCTTGAAGTTCTGCATACCACGCTTGCACTGCGAACAAGATAATAGAAGCACGGGTATTCGTTGGAAGATGGAAGGGTGATTTCAATTACTTAAAATGATGTATTTGAAGAGAGGTTGTAGAGACTTATCATCGCTTTGCCAATAATGGGCAAGAAGCACAGATTTTACTTAGTACTTCGAAGTATAAATAATTTCATCTTATACTACAGTTTTAGTATTGACAACTCTCCGCACAACAATGATCGTGGATGGATTGGAGCTAAGCTGGAATTGAACGGTTCATGTACACACCTTTTAAGTTTACGAATGTAAGGTTTATTCATGAGCCTTCGTTATCACTTCCTTTATCGTTTAGTCTTTGCAAACTGGCGAAAGTTAGGCATGATCAATTCCAGGCCGGTCCTGAAACACTGTCATTTGATAAGCCATGTAGTTCATCGAAGGCTGAATCTGCGAGGAAGCCAGTAAATTCTTTTAAGTCCTGATCAGATTTTAGCGTTGGTGGTGAAGGATAATCACATTAAACTAGCCGAGATGTCCTGCACAAGCTTCATACGAACCTCCTTGTTTTTGAAAAAGGAGAAAGGAAGGAAACGGCGTAAAGTAATATGCGGTAATCATTATACTGCTATATTGCTGCTTACTTGCTTTTCTGGAAAGTGTGAAAATTGTTCATGCCTTAGACACTGGTATCCCAGAAAGTCCATGACCACACACAAAAGTACACAATATTTGGATTTAACGATTTCGATTTAAATTAACGCCTTCCACGTGTGCCCATGGCAAAAGACTTTGAAGAAACACTTCGAGAATAGGTGAATCCGGATCAATGATAGTCCCACCGTTTCGCTCCAACTGATCAAGCAACATTCTTTGCATTTCGACGGCATCAGCACCAAACTCATTATTATCTATCTGAGGATTTCGTCGCATCAAACGTCGATTTGGATCCATCGCTAACGCTGGTTGAACCAAGGCTGGATCCAAAGGGTTGGCTTCCGCAGGGAGAATTTTGAACTTGTCTTCGTAATCAGACGGATCGCAATTCGAATATCGCACTGACGCTGATGAAAAACTGTCCCTTTCACTTACTTGACTACCGGTAGTTCCTTCGCTTATAAGATCTGTGCAAACATCATAAATCCAATGGCAAACCTCCTCTGAAGACCACAACTTGTAACTACGTTGGACAAAAATACGAACAACGTGCATTGTAGATTCATGGTTTACATCACTTCGTTTCTCCCCATTAAAAGCTGATGCCTCCAGAAAAGAGAGAACAACTGGCCAATCATATTGGACTGATCTACCCACAACATCAACACCTGCTTTCTCGAGTAGTAATGTCAAAACCTCAGGATACATATGTAGGGCACTCTTGAGAGCGCTATTAGCTTTCTTTGTTAGGTCTCCCTCCATGACATAATCCTCCTCCTCTTGGCTTAAACGCCAGAGCGCCAACGCGTAGTTAAACGCAAAGTTCGGTAAATCTGTAACTTTGCATATTACGCCTTCGCTGTATATCTTTACCTGTGCATTCGAAGACAAGTAAACATCAGAAAAATTGTACAATTGTCTTTCATCACAAGCTATCCATGTAGCTATTACTAACCACGTTGGAATCAACTAAGTCCACAAGATATCGAAAATTGTGTGTCGCAAGTGTGAAATAATCTAACGTCAGCAAAATACCCATGGGATCTCGGATTGGATCTAGACTTAAAAGGAAACGTGAAATACAGAGGGATGTTTCAAGGCATCCTACCATACACGAAATCTGCATTAACCGAAACAAGGCAGAAAAGAAACCCTTATTTTCAGGCAGGTCGGCATCCATTAAGTTAATTTCAGTATCTCTTTCAGAAAAGGAACCAAAGAGCGTTGGGATACATGCATATTCGTAGATAAAAATCGATCGTCTCAACAACTCCGTACCATTTTCCAAGTTATTTGTATGCACAAAGACCATTGCAAGCTTCGAGAGATAAAGTAAATCATTGAGAATAGACTGAATTCATATGCACAGACAACCTATCCCTTACCTGAAGAAGTGCACTCGCGCAAAGCGGATTCTGAGCCACAAACATCGCAAGCATGTTTACATCTCCGGAATTTGCCACACGCTCAAATTCGGCTTCCATTGTCGCATAAGTGTCAGAATAAACGAAAGTATACCAATTTGCTTTTTCATAATCATGTAAGGATGCATATGGATCTTTGTTGTTTGTAGTAATTTCCATGCCCATGCCTCCTCCAACCATCGATGGTGGTCTTAACCAATGATCACGTGCTTTTCCAAACCATAATTTCTTGCTTATCTTTGCTCGACTCCGACGATTATACTGCTGTTGCTGCCCTCTTCTTCTCGCGGCTCTATTCCCACGCTGACCCTGCTCTCCATCATTTGCTGCAGCTTCATGTCGTACATGATGTTCCGAGCCAAGAATACATCGTAAATTATAATCCATGTCCATCGAACGTGAATCCATAGCGTCTAAAATTACATTCCATCCAGTATTTACTGTTTTATTTGCTTTCCCACCACTCTTTCTTACACCAACGTTACCATCAACATTGAACTCTTTTAAAATTTCATCAATGTTTTCTTCCTCACATTTCTCTTCTTCAACTTTGTTCATTTTCACTTCCGTCTTTACTTCAACAGTAGATGGCTTGTTAGGATCATCTCTGAACGAATCTCCTTCATCATCAGATGACGACGACGATGATGAATTATCATCCTCTGATGAATCATCATCGTCGTCGTCACTGAAACAAAAGGCATTTCGTTTGGGTATCTCCTCCTCATCTTCTGAGGATGAATCATCGTCGTCATCGCCATTCGTTTTCTTTCTTAAACCTTGCGTTAGAATTGCATGATCATCCTCACCACGTAACTTTCTAAGTGCTCGGCTGCTCATTGTTCTAAGTTCCAAAGATGGTGAAAGTGTTATTCATGTTGTGTCTCTCCCCATTTTATATTGTTACAGCCATTTGTTCATTTTTTCCACATTAACACCGAACCATTGGACGTGTGAGTGTTTTCCACTACTGTCGGTTGAAAGTTCGCAAAAAAGTATTGGTATCGGTACAAACTTAGATCTACAGGTATTAATAATGTACAGGCAAAGCCAGAGGTTGCGGTGTGAGTGAGAAAAGAGATACAGAGAGAGAGATTGATAATAGATAATAGATAATATCATATTGATAGAAAACTAAAAAGCTGTGCTCCACCAAACACCAAATATAACAACTCTCCACAACAACATCGAACGAAATATAATAATATACTGCTCACAGTACACTTCACCACAGCTGTATTCATTCCAACGCCATGAGTGACTCCCGTAACGAGAGGTCTCGTGCGGTAAAGAAGAAGGTCATCATCGAAGAATCATCCGACGAGGAAGAATTTGAAGATGAATATCCAGAAGAAGAGTTTCAGGAGCAGGTTGAAGCAGGTAAACCTGAGAACGAAAAAGAAGGAGATGATGATAATGATGATGACGGTGATTATTTTTCGAGTGACGACGAGGTGCCACTTGCCGAATTAATGCGTCGAAATAAGAAAAAAGCCTCTGTAGAAAAGAAGAAAAAGAAAGTTGCGGCGACTGCGAAGAAGAAACCTGCCAAAACGACGGCGAACCAGAAAGCTGCTGTAAAAAAAGTAAAAGAAAAAGCAAAGGCTGCCGCGGCGAAGAAAAAACTTTTATCGAAAATTCCTCCCAATGGGACGGTAAGCAGTGAGTTGTACGCCAAGTGTGATAAAGGTAAACTCGTGCAGTCACTGCTCTGTCGATGGTGGTACTGTATGGAATGGCCAGAACTTGAAGTGCTGCAGTTGCCCGTGCCAGATAATTGTGATCCGCTTAAGGGTTTCCCAGGTGTTTATATATATACCTCGGGAGAAAATGTTGGAAAGATTTTGGACAAGAGAAACATAGCTACAGCTCCGAGCTTTAAGAACTTTGCGAAAAAACCTAGCTCAGAGTTGGTGGAAATGCTCCTTAAAGCGATAGAAAATCAAACGCGAGAACTAATTGAACATGAGGGAGAAAATATTTCTATTGAGGCACAACTAAAAGATTTGACGAAGTGGGCCATGAAATTGAAATGTGAAAAAGTGGATGCAGAGGCAAGAAAAGTTCTCCGTGTAGCGAAGATGGAATTACCGTGAGAAAGGCGATTGAATTTCCCAACGGTGAAACCATAGGGATATTCAATCTGTTGTATGTAGTATATAATTTGTAATTAAGGATGATTTGATAGAAGCTCAATATCGGCAAGGTTTTACCCTCGAATATATTTTTCTTTTTTAACTGTCGATAAGGTGATGCCGGCAAGCATCAGTCTTTGTCCGCTAAGCAGCGAAAAAGCTTTATAAAACATACGCTACTTGATTTATCTATGTCCACAATAACTTGTAACGTCACTAAGGCGATAATTTACGCCAAAGGTGCATGTATCTTTTCGCCATCATCTGATTAATGTTCAATATTGTTTGATAAATATCCCCTGAAGATTAATACTATCAATTTATTTTCTATAATTCTCTTCAGAAGGATGAGGCGTTATTCGGACGGATTCAAAAAGAAGTCGTAAAATACCTATATAGGCCGCGCGTGGTTCTGAAGATGTGGAAAGATCTTGCTCACTAGTACCTATCTCTTTCGTTTGAGTGCTTATCTCTTTCGGTTGCCGAATCGGTGGTTTTGTAGAACTAGATTCACTTGATTCTTGGTAAGCCAAACAATCATTCTCTTTAATCCTTGAATATACTGCGTCATTATCTCCTGATGTAATTTCTGTTCGTGTAATCGACGACGATTCTTCTTCTTCATCTAACTTTTCGTTTCCATTCGGCTTCTGAGGTACCGGCAACTCATTGCTTAAAAACGTTTTGATATTTCTTAATATTGATATTACCTTTGATGTCAAGGTTATTTGAATATCGTCCGATTCAGTTTCAGATCTAGTTTCCTCCTCAACTAAGCCTTTCATGATGCGTTGGCCGACTCGTTCATCAATATAAGACCTGTCATTATTTTTCATACCATAGAGCTTTGCTTTCGCTAGCTCTCTCTCTGCTTCCGGTCTTTTGTACTCGCAAAATGCCGCCAGCAACAAAGCCGGAACACAGGCCATTGCAAGATTCCATGTCCACCACGTTCGATCCATAACAAGATCAGTGTCGCTATCCTTAAACTTTTGAAAAGCTTTCCATCGCTCAGACATGGGAAACGCCGTTTCAAAATTCTTTTTCACATTCTTCTTCACGCTTTCACGAAAAAAATTCAACTGACTTTGAAGTTTCTTTTCGTCAATGGCATCCGCAGAATTTTCAATAGTTTCAACGACAGACTTAACTTTGGATGAAATCGATTTTTCGATGCGTTCTGTTTCGGCATTATCCACTTCCGTAGACTTTTTTCCCTCTTTCTTGTTATCATTTGGAGATTTCACCGTGCTACTATTCCTGCTACTCCCAAGTAATCTATGCGAGCGTAAAAGGTGGGTACTACTTCTGTCTGGCCTTTTGCGCAAGGCAAGGGTTGGTACAACACTAACCCTGCAATAACTTAAAGGAATCATCTCGTCGGCATCTACACAACATACACAAGAAAATACGATTCATCACACACTCTTTTCTGACCATTCATTTATCAGGAATTCCATCCATATGCCCGTATATTCATGAATTCGTATCTTTGTACGCTTAGTTTTACTTTTCCTTTTCTGTCTCACACACACCCACAAAAATTCTCACCTGGTACAAGAGTAGAAGTTAATAAAATAAAAGCATACAGTTTAAAGAAAGCAAAAAATTCTTATCTCTCGTTGAATTTTTTTAATCTGTATGCTTTTATTTTGTTAACTTCTATGGTGGTTGTCCGTACACCGTACACACAACATGTAGTTGTCAGCAGAGGTTCGACTTGTGACTTGCGACGTCCGCCAACCTACTACACATGTAATGAGAGATTTATTTAGCTTAATCTTGCTTTGTACTCTGTCGACTTGAGACGCCCACCAACCAAATGAGGGATTTATTTAGCTTAATCTTGTTTTGTACTACAGCGTACACGTATGAATAAATGTCAAATAGTACTAATTGGCGTCGCTTTGTCATTTATGTTACATGAATTAGTAATATATATACCGATATATATAATACCCATAATGGCTAACATATATGATGATATGCTCTCGCACAGATATTGAACGAGGATTTCAAATGTTTCGAAATATGGGAAAGAACCAAGAACCGAGACACTTTTTCTTCTCTTCGCTCTTTTTCAAAAAATCATGGCAAACGACCATACCGCGGGTATGTGTGAACATAAATCAATGCATTTAACAAGAGTAGATGTTATAGTCATAACAACAATTAATAAAACTACTTCGAAGTATTTAATAGAGTGTATACAGTTGAACTAAAATACGAAGGGGACCCTGAAATTACAATCCGTGATTACAACTCCCCTGCATCCATGCATTCATTCATTCATTCATTGATGACTTGTGAAAAAATCGGAGTAGCGTTCCTTTTTTTCAATTTCACACGAATTGATTGGGATTCTCTACAGACATAGTTCATTGCATAGTTTGTGAGAATCAATTGATAATTTATGCCTTTTGTTTTCTTAAATTAATTTGCAAAGTTTGGTTTTAGTGCAGATCAGTTGTAGTAAAATAATGCATCGGCATCAGCGGACAAGAATTAGTTCTATATCTGCGTGTTTTCTTTGTTGGGGTATGAGTGTTATGTTACATCATGGGATGCTAGTTTTAGGGCAGAATCGTGATTATATGTCGAGGCTCCTACGTGAGAATGGCTTGCGTAAAAGGCATCTTAGTGTTGGAATGGATAGTAAACGAGCAATGCGGCAAGGAGAGTTTGAGGGTAACAGTAACGATGTCCCACACGAATCATTTCCTCACGAGGTTAAAGAGAGAGGTTCGATGCGGAATCTCATGCTCTCTTTCGAATCAACAATATTGGCGTCTATTTTACACAAAAGTGCGCCAATCATCACACCGAGCCGACTGGATACAATTACTTTATCGAGCATTCCTTCTTTAGTACCTTCATCCCAATTAACAAGTAAGCCGTCATATTTAAGAACGCCCTCGATGACACCAACATCTACTCGAACACAGTTGCCTTCCCAAACACCCTCATGTAATCCAACTGCAACATTGTCATCTATACCAACAAGTCTACCTTCGACCACACCAACATACCAACACACCCTCTTCCCTTCTTCACATCCATCTAAGTCTCCCTCGTTCAATCCAACATTTCCACCATCTACTACACCTTCGACCACACCAACATACCAACCCACTCTTTTTCATTCTCTTCATCCATCTGCTTTTCCTATCGCCTCTCCCACTCGGTGGCCTAGTCTCTCTCCATCTTTCATTCCTTCATATTCCGAAATGCCTTCGACGGAACCTACATCGCATCCGACATTTTTGCCTTCCTTGACACCCTCGAATATTCCAACTGTGACACCATCGTTTACACCAACTACTTTACCTTCGATACTTCCAACCTTCAATCCCTCGAACTCGCCTTCACTTTATCCTACCTTGTCACCTTCTCTAGGGCCAACTCTTTCGTATGAGCCTTCGTTTTCTAGAGAAAGCATTTACACGAGAGAAATCAGTCAAATATTTTATCTTAACTCAACCAGTAGTATACTCGATGAGGAACAACTTCATACTCTTGAAAAGTTTATCATGGCTTTGTTACCTCGTTATATTAGTGAAAGAAACTCAAGTCTTACGACCAAGACATGCTCAATACTTCTACAAGAACCATTCAAAGTCCGTAAAAGAAAAACGATGGAAAGACCGACTGTGTTCTTAAGGAGAGTTGCGAGTCGAGACAAAAGGGGCTACTTCGAAACGAGACTCCAGATTCGTTATGAGATCAGCTTTGCAAGTAAATATTTGGATAGCATTAATGTATTTCAATCTTATATTAATTTCATGAGAGATTCTGGTCAACGGGACGAGCTCGTTAAAGAGTTGAACATGAACTGGGAGTTTGAACTAACTTCTATTGAAGAAGCAACTATTATATCTATCGATCCAACAACTGCAGTTCCCTCTGATTTACCGTCCTATTCGTCTTCAGATCGACCTTCTATGATCACATCACAATTTCCTTCTGATTTTGAAAGAACACCAACCCCATCTCAAAATAACATCAATGCCATAAACGCTTCAAATCTTCAACAGTCAAGGAGCGATTCGCACAAACATGAATTGATTAACATCGCAGTTGGCGTTGGCATTGTAGTATTGACTCTTGTGACGGCATCAAGCCTATTTATTTATCGAGTTCACTTAAAAAACATATCTGAAGGACATGATGATGTTACTTCCAGGAAGTTTCCCTCTACATCTGACAGTGAATTGGGCGACGTTGAGGTAAACCAAATCGGAGAAATACCGGATTCGAGTCTCAACGCTCCATTGGTGATTTCAAAATATGCGGGATCTTCAGAAGATAGCGTGGGAATTGTTATTGATAACAACTTATTTGAACCTCCTTATTTAATGAGAAACCTATCCGATCTTCATCAAGACCAAACTTTTGAGAACGAATCTGAAAACGATTTTGAATCGTTTGAGAACTCGGAACTTCATATTGTTAGAGATATCGGTTAGTTTTCTTGCTTGCTTAATGTTCACCTCCTCAAATATGTTTCGCTTACTTTGAACTTTTCTTAACTAGTTTGTGAGCAAATTTATGACATCGAAAATATGGCGAGCCACTCACTTACTGAGGTCCTTCTTGAGGAGAGCGATTCCGAAAGCATTTCTTTGGGAGAAGATCGTTTATGCAAATTATCAGAATATGGAAGAGATAAAGACGAGATCGAAGCTAACATCTTATGTGACGTGTATAACTTTTTGAAGAAGGATTGTCTTGATAGTGGTTCTGATAACGAAATCAGAAAAAGTTTTTTTCAGAACTTACTCACCAAGGTTATGGCAGGAGTAAGGGATGATAAGATTGATGCGGGATCTGCTTCAAATATTGTTATTTCTTGCGCAGTGATTATGGGTTTTGAGATGAACACATCAATAGACGACAAATTACTACTAGTTATAGGCTTGAGTAAAATGACTACACTTGAACATTTAAAAAAAGAGTTTTCCAAGTTTGGTGAAATCAATTCTGTTGCTCTTGCTTCAGGCTCGAGGGGATTTGGTGAGTTTACGAATCTGTGTCACTACTTGATGTATCTAAGCAACATTCATCATTGAGTTATACTTCTCTTGAATTTAGGAATTGTCCGGTACCACTCAGGAAAATCCACATTTCTTGCAGAAACTCAATTCAAGACAGGAGAAATAGTCGTCTTCGATGTCGCTATCATAATTAAATCTCTTAGTGACGTTAGGTCGCAATTTGAACAAAATTATTGTCTTCACTCTCAACGTGAAATAAACACATCACAATTCGATGGAAATGCCACAAAAGGTCACAATCGGAGTCCCAGTGAACAGTTCGGTAGTGATCCAGGTGACCAAGGCGCACTTTCTCCAAGATCGCACAAACGTATGTTTAGCGAGCCGCTTGCGGTAAAGAAACTACGTTTTTCGTGAGAAGTAAAGCAAAAGTTTTGTTTTCTGAACTCACTTTGACTGAGGGTATGAATGTGTGTGCAACGAAACAACGAAAATTAAAATTACCTTGATGTTTTTGTCAATTTTCCGCCATTCTCGAATATCGAAGATGAGGAAGGATAAACATCATAGATCTCCCGAGAGCTATTCTTGTCAACAAGGCGAATAGAAACAGGAGGTATAACTTATTTCATAACCAACTTCATCAAATGACGACCCAAGTGATGTGAACCCTGACGACTCGATAACTCTACGACCTCGACTAAAAGTTTAGTAGTTTTCGTCATGCTAGGAAAACTATAAAGTAGATGTTGGCCAATGATAATGTCCTTTTACATCATGAACATAATAAGTCAATAGAAATATATAATGTACCTACGAAGAATTGTGTTTTTAATAGGTAGCGTTCGGATTGTTTTACAAAAATCGGCGCTAATCGTTATAAGGCTTAACTGTTTAAATATATGTAATGGTTTTCAAAATATTCTCGTAATTACTTACAACCTACGGTTGCTGTATTACGTATACTTCATCCAAAAATACATTGTAACCTCAAACCTAAATACCAGAATCTGTACGAACTCCCTTCAAAATCAACCTGTATTGACCTGACTTGCGTATTTCATTATCAGAAAATAGAGATACCCTCTATGATCGGTCTTTGTAAAAAGAAAGACAAGTTTGCAAAGGAAGCGTCAGCTTCTGGATTGAGTTCATCATATGTACACATAATAAATGGCAAGACCCCAGTTTTTGCAAGCGGTCGTTGCGGGTGTGATATTGATTTCCGATGACAACCATTTTGTCAACTTCTCTGGTTTAACGACATACTCTCACGAGTGTCGCGATGTAATTTTGATTGCGGTAATTGTGGCACCACTACGCCGTTGCTTAGAAGTAAACTGTTTATCAAAATATCAGGAACGATCTCATTTTTTGTACACTATTTGTACTCTTCAGGCACGCCAGCAAGAACATTGTTTGAATCTACAATGTAAGTATGGCAGCTTTTCCGAATATAACTCTTAAGCTTGCGCTGAATTGGTCTATGACAATAAGTGTACCCGCCACAGCTGAGAGGGATATTAGCAATAGAGATTACATACATATCAACCTTTTTTACGGGATAGGCGTGATCATCTATGAAAGCTTCTGAGGAAGTGCAGGGTAAACCTGAACTCAAAGCAAGTGCCATAGAAAAAACATAATCTTTCAAAAGTGAGAAAGGAGGTTGGTGATAATACCTGAACTAGCTGTGAACTACACTTGGCAACGTCCTAAATTACTTCATCGGTAGTAACATTGAATTTCCCCAACTTTGATAATTTGCGTTTGAGAAGAATTCCAACTTCCGACAATATAACTCGTGTGGTCTAGCCCTAAATGAAGTGAACATCAGCATCCGTAGTGATATTGGTAGGCGAATGTCAGCAAATATTCTGATCAACAAGATTTGAAGAACGAAGCAAATTAAAGAATTTCACTTTGAAAAATAATGGCCACTTCCCCTCGGCAAGAGGTTGCGTCACTAATGGGATAGAGCTCACTCCACCTGTAAAAAATTTGCGATCCTCTTGTGAAATACTTTGACTTTGTAACCGCACAGTACACATGTTGAGATAAAAAATAGTGTAAAATATAAACATCTCAATTTGGCAAAATAATTTTTCAAAAATTGTTAGATATATTTTTACTTCGTGTCGACAAGTTGCTGATTCACACCGCAAATTGTAAGTATCAATTTATGGTAGGACAAATATCGTCCGGTGATCGGAATCTTTTTCATTTATAATCCACGTTTTATGTCGATAACTTGACACGTGCAAGGAAGGCAATTCAACATCACCGGTTGTAAGTGCGATTGCCGTATATCCAAATGAATATTTTTCATACGGGGCCATCTGAAATTGAAACTTTTCTAGACCAGAAAATAATAAAGATTTCGATTCCGTGATGTCTATATTGAGTAGCTGATGCTGCTTAGTTTCGTTCACCACTGTATACTCAACAGTAAAGGGCGTCGATAAATTTGTAGAAACTGGGCACGATGAGACATTTACTCGGAAGGGAGATGGATGCAATCCAGCGAGTGGTCCCAGCAACGATAGATATGAACAAATAGGAAGGGGACCATGAAGTTTCGCGAATGTTTTGTCACTGCTCAAATATTTTGGCAATGAAAGTCCTTCTTCGGGAGGTAACTTTACCTCTGATGGCTTCCATTTTATTGTACTTAGACCAAGATTGACCTTCAAATATTCACTTTCCTCACTTTGGCAAGAGTTCTCAAGATGAACGATGTAACTCAATGCAAGCTGTGCATCACCTTGTAACAAGTGACCGTCTTCATTCGTACATAGTTGGGCTTCGCTTTCATAAACTGAAGCTGTCGCAGGTGAAGAGTTATTTGTCACTGTCTGTACACGAATGTCCGAAATAAGTAGGTCAATGCCTAAATTGGGTAAAAACGGATATAAAACCATTTTGCATCCAAGCATCTGTCCCGACTGAAAATGTAGTGATAGTGAGTCATGGGTGCTGCCTTCCGGATTTTCAGAGTCAACGTCTGAAACGAAGTTGCCGGGACGAATACATCCATTGTGGAAGTTTGATTGGGGTACGTTGGAAAAGTCATATTTCGCTCGTAATGGATCTTTCCACATAAGATGCCCATAATGTTGACGAGAAACCATCTTTCCAACATTGATATCATCAATTCGATCTCGGTGTTGCTCATAATAAAAAGTAATAGTAAAATCAGTTTTCAAACTAATATTCCCATCAATGTCCATAGGGTCTCTCCTAGAAGGCATATACAAATCAAAATGAACTAGTACGGATTCTTTTTCAGCCAAAGATTCTACAACCAAGGTGCCATCGTCTCTACATTTTCTCCACCCAATCGGTAGACGAGATAGATTATTCGTTTCAACCACTTCCAACAGATTCGATTCCTCGGATTGTTCAACAAGAATCGCGACTACTTCTTCATCACGTTTTACTTCGTCATTACCTTCAGATGCTAAGAGGAACGAATTTGTTTTAATAGACATAGATAAATTACTGCACCATTCAGACGTTCCAGCTGTAACCTTAAGAACAACGCGATAGATACCACCAATAAATCCGGTGTTCATGGTTCGTGCAGTCGTAAGATCAGTAACTTTTAAAAATGCTAGGGGATCAAGAACTCTTAAACAGCATGGACCCGATGATATCGAGAAAGAATTGCCATTGTTCCAGGTGCTTACCAAGTAGTCGTTCTCATTTCTTCCTGAGCTTGACATATACTCCGAACGCATACCATTAAATACATTCTCGTCTTTTTCAAATCTTGCCTTTTCGACCCCATTGGCTAGCAATATAATATCTTTTGACTTCGATTTACATTCAGATTCGTATGATAAACAAAGTTTTATCCCAGAGCACGAAGTCGGAACTCCGCCCATCCTATTTTCTCGGGTCATTGGACCTTCGGTCGGCTGATTGCGACTGGATATTACACAACCTCCTAAAAATGCAAATAAAAATAAATAAATTCAATGTAGCTTATTTTTCCAACAAATTACCTTACCTGCGTAGGTAAGACCAGATGAATAAGGGCGTACTCGAACTCTCGATGCAATTGACCGATGAGAAGGAGATTCACTTTGATCTTGCGCGGGCAGCCTGAACTTTGCTTGCAGTTTAACAGGTTTTCCAGGTACAAGAATAACACCGCAATCAGGTACAAAAGATCTTACAGCATCAAAGTCAAAACTTATTTCGAAACCGAACAGGTAAAAGGGTCTGCACAAATGTGATTTCAATTCCAATTCTATATCAATATTGTCCCCGACTTCTGCATATGATCTATTCGGGAAAGTTACTTTAAAGGAGAAAGGGCATGCTCCATTTTGACGAAAAATTAATGGATCTGATCTTAACGGCTCTTCGAAAAAATAAGAACACAATTTATTGATATCCTCTTGGGACATAAATTTCTGTGTGCGCGAATTAAACAAAAGATCGGAGACTACACGCGATCGAAGTGGAACATCTCCTGACCTTGTCAAACACTCAATTAGCGCCTTGCCCACTGACACCTTCACAGGAATCCATTCACTTGAGTCAATAAATGCATTTTGGAGATAAGTAGCAGCTAAATCAAGCTTTTCTTTCATCATTGCAATCTTTCCAGCTATAAAGAGCATTCTGATATTAGAGCGAGCAGTCGCCATCTTTTGCTATGTGACGAAAGTCAAACTTGAGTAGTGAAAGCTTCTTCAATAATTCGAATAAAAATTCGTACCTTTGGTCTCGTGTTTTCATCTTTAAAAAGTTGGAGAGCACGTTGGACGTAGTCAAGTGCAAGTGCTGTGAATGCGAGAGGAAATAAGATTAGATGTACCCTTCAAAATGATAAGGAGATGTGAGACTTACAAAGATGATCTTTCTCCTTTTCTGCTTTCAATTGATCTAAAATATTCGGCTGCTCTAGCCCTCCAACGAAAGATGGGGTAATTACGTCTATCTTCTCTTCTTTCCGGACAAATCTTAGTTTCAGCTCATTATGTAAAATCAAAGTCGTTTCTGCTGCCGCCAAATAATGCCTCGAAGGTGAGCAATAATATTCAACATCACTAGAGCTAGAGTCGTTTTCTTTGGGTTCGTACTGATTTCTTTCAGTAAGCTGTGACATAAGAAGGCGTTGATGCGCAACATAAGAAATATGAAACCATTTTGGTCGACGGAAGACATCCCCAGCATGATCACATCCATGCATTGAATTTAGAAACATCCTACAATGTCTCCTCCATTGTGCGGCGACTGTCGCTAATTTTTTGGGATTTTGGTGTTTCTGTACAGCTATTGATTTTCCAAGACCAAGCCTAATAAGTTTCAGATTAAGCCAATCCGCAACGTAGAGACATTGAAATGCCATGTTTTCAGACCTCTTCGGTGCATTCCCATTCCGGAACTTTCCTCCATCTTCGCTATTAATACTTATTCGCGTTCTGTTTGACCTTCCAGTGACTCCTTTTCTATCTTTCACTGGACTTGCAAGGGAAACCTCAAACCCTGATTCGGAGGAATCCTTGTTTAGCATCGAAGGAGAATCGATAGTATAGTTTGGGGTATTTCGATTTTGATAATTAGGTACATTCTCAACAATATGTCGGTAATAATTTTCGAGTGCCAAATATGCATCGGCATAATGCTTTAAACACTTTTCTTGTTTACTTCCCACAAATTCATAAAATATTGCAGTTTTAAAGTTGTACCGTACAATTAAAGATAAATATTCTTTATCCACCGCAGAGTCTCCAACCAAAAATGATGATGTTGACGTTCCGATCATCTTATTGGCGACATCTCGTTCTTTTCGCTTGGCTCTGCGAGCAGCTGTCAAATAGTAGGACATAGATGCCTCTCTCACATTTTTGAGAAGTAATCGTAAAGATTTCATCGCTTCATTCTCAAGCACTGGAACATCTAAAGCATGGCTATGAAATACCGACAAAAATTGCGAATTGATTTTACAACTATTGCAAACAGCATGCAAAAATCCATTGTTCAAAAAGAATCCAGGTTCAACACGAACGCTCTTAATGGCACTATCTGCGTCACTTTCATACTCACTACTTCCTGTGACTAAACATATACAGTAAATCTTCGTCTCCCGCTTTTCACTAACAATAGTTTTTTTCATACGAGATACAGTATCGGAAATCTTTTTTACAAGCAATTGACCCCGTACTTTCATTTGCGTTCCCACCTCGCTACCACTCATTTGTGTATCAACTGCTGACATCTCATTTGCCTCAAATTCCAACAATTCATCCGTAGATATCTCAAATACAACAAGTAACACACTTGGCAAGACTTTCGTATGCTTCTCTACCCAATAAGACGGCAATATCCCTTCTAAGGCTTTTGCATGATAATCCTTACTACTCCCAGAATTTATCTGATGAGACAACGCATGCAGTTTCTGCTTCTTAGAATTCTTTGCACGTAAACTCCTATCCATTGGAAACTCGTGATCACAACCAATAACTTTTACCCGCGATCGAGACCAATATTGAAACGGATCTTCACTCGTTCCACCACCACCTGACGAATTACCTTTACCAGTGCCACTGCCGCTTCCTTTGTGAGACGTGTTGATGGCCGTGGGCGAGGACATTCCGTTCAAAAGCCGATGGAACGGGGCACTACTGCCTCTGCTGTCTGGAACATCGCTTTCGGAAGAATTCACGTTCACGACGTAAATGGTAGGTGATACGCCCAGCAGTATTTCGTTGGGGTAGTAGTTCATGGCTGTTTTAAAATACCGGGGGTAGACTCTATACTCTATACATAATACAAATCTTGATACAAATACAAATACGGCCTAAAGGAAATTTCTTTCTCCCTTCTCCCCATTATTAGCCATACCGTACCTGATGTTTTACTATTTTAGCTCGATTCTGGTCAAAACGTCAAAACGTCAAAACGTCAAAACTCATAACACCCCATTTTGCTTTTTTCAAATCAACGCGTGGTTTTCGAATCACGCTCTCGCGGAAACTTCAAATATATTCTGTATTAATTATTAATGCATGCATTTGAAAAGTTGATCGTATGACTACAAAAAACTGTATCTTCGTAAAGAAAAACAAGTTTTGTTTTCAATAAACTTTGTACTCTTTAGTGGTTTCGAACATGAATGTCGCATTCATCGCTCCATATGCTCTGATTATCTCCTCAATCTTTGTTCTATCCACCCTTGCACTTGAAGTTGACACAGAGCTTCATGATGGAACTAGTTATCCCTTGGTTGGCCTTGGGCTAGGAAATCAACGCGAAGATTTTATTAAAGGCATCTTTGAGCATGTTAATGGATCATATCCTATTTTGATAGATACTGCTCATCAGAGCAAGAATGAGGCGCAGATTGCACAGGCAATTGTTGACAAGTTTCCTAGCACTTCCAACAAAGAAGAGAAAAAAAGTTCGGGCATGTTTGGCATGCTTAGTGGGTTTTTTGGTGGTGCGAAAGATGATTCAATGGACTCTGGAGAAAAAGTCAAGGTCTTTGTGATAACTAAAGTTTGGTACACTCATCTAGGATATGAACGTACAAAGTTATCGGTTGAGGAGTCGTTGCGTGATTTGAAGTCAGCCATTGATTTGGATACAGTTGATCTTCATGTTACAGTACTATTGCACTGGCCTAGATGCAATCCCGAAATAGAATGGATGCGTTGTGATGAAGAAGAGGAAAAATTGCCTGATTATGTGAAGGCGGTTGGCGAGAGTCCGTTGAAGAATCCGAACGCATGGAAAGATTCGTGGAAAGCCTTGGAAGACCTGTATTCTACAGACAACGCGTTAAGTGCTATTGGGGTATCTAACTTCGTAGGTGAAGACCTAGATCAGTTGTTGGATGGAGCTCGAGTTATTCCGCATATGTACCAAGGTAGCCTTTGGCAACGTTTTCATGATACTCCCCTTTTTAAGAAATTGACTGCACACGGTGTCAAATTTTCTGTCTACGGTACTTTTACTACCATGCAAGCGATGTCGAGTTATCCTAATGCGCACATGAGATTGACTAATGTTGCGGATTGGTATGGAATGAAAGAAAGAGGGAAACCTTTCACAATTCCAGAAATTATCCTCGCAACTTTGGTCCAAGATGGATTCATTATTACTCCTCGTTCACGAGATAAGGTTCACATGTCACAAAATAGTTACAAGAGTATTCAAGAAATGGGTTCTATTGATGAGGTAGACAGGGAAACGGTTGATGAGTGTATGAAAGCCATTCTCGATGAGTCGGATGTTCATCTCGGAGTTCTGACGTCCTTTGAAAATATGACTAAAGATCCGATCAAATTGTTTTGGCTGTCCCCAGACGACAATGAACTCGATGCTCAGGAGGATGCCGAGCCTGCAGGCTATGGTGAAACGATAGAGATAACTTCTTTTCCTCATCACAGATTTGTTGTACGTCACGCAGAAACTGGAGATTTTATTGATTCGTTTCAAGTATTGGCTAAGCATGGGGAGAGAACGCACTTTATCGTAGGAAGTGAGCTCTAGTCGGAAATTATTTAACTGAGATCATTGTTTCATTTCGTATTACCAACCTCACATGTCAAGGAAGTGCTAGTGCCAATACAAATGGAACTTACAATCTCTGTTCCAGCTCCGGACTTGTCAATAAAGATAGGAGTGATTTTCTCTCATTTTGTGAAAATATCGAACTTTATAGCAGATGATTATGTTTTAAGAATAAATCTTTTCACATGTAAAGCATAACACTTATCGGCGTTATGCTACATTCCAATTAGACTCTTTTGTCAGCTTGGTTCCATGTACCTATATCCTCTGACAACTTTTATTTCGTAACGCTCAAACTTGACCTAGATAGTAACCTAAGATTAGATTAGACAGACATTCCTACGACCCTCTACTGTTACAATCTTTATAGATGTTCTATTCATTTACCGGCAGTGTATGGGTAGATAGCAGATAGCAGTGTTCTCAACAGAGTGCTCTACAATCTACAAGGCCACATCCACATCCTCCTCTGGCCAGTTGCGCGACGAGCGCCACGAGTAATATAAGTAGATTAATAAGTAAAATGAGTATTATGTACTATGTACTATGTACTATGTACTAGACTCTATGTACAGCAAAGTTCGTCTACACACATGTATTAGTACACATGTGTGTAGTTCTCTCTCTCTCTATACTCGTATGTCAACGAGTCAACGAGGTACTGAAAAAAATGTTCTACTCGGAACTGTCAAATATATACATCGTCCAAATGAAAAACCATGGCATCCAATGCCACCGATAAGGAGGATATGCCTTCCTCCACAGACGATTCAATAGATGCGTACAGGCCAACTCCAATGGCAACGAAAGATGACGAAAAAATGACCCGTTTCGTCCAAGTTATGGAATCCGATGTCAGCGAAATCCACGACGAAGACGAAGACGAAGACGACGAGTCATGTTCGTCTCGTTTATCCGACGCGACGGATACAATTGATAACGTTTCCCCCTCCCGGCTAAAACCATCATACGTGAATAGCACTGAAGACAATACGTTGATGGCGAACGATGATCCACAGCAGCGAAAGGGAATGTTTGGCAATGCCTTTGCGAAGCGGTTTCCATCAAAATTCTCTCTACAGAAAATACGTGGCGATTTAAAGAAGGCGGCAAATGACGTGATTCAACAGGCGCAACAGAATGGCTTGCGAAATATGGGAAGTCCGAGAGCGGATGGTTCGAAGTTTGATTCTTTGGGAGGAGAAGCTTTTCGTGGTCGGTACACGAGTGATGGTGATTCCTCGAAGGGTCGTTCCCGAGGTGGAGATTCTGGGAAGATGGCATCGCCTATTCATTCGCCAAACAGCCAAGTCACGAAAATATTGCAAAGTAGAGCTGGTGATCATGTTGAAAAGGTGATCAGGTCAGTTTTGAAGACGAAGGATGAGTACATGATATTGTTGGGTAAGTTTCATTCCTGTGTCTATTCAGGAAACGGATTCTCTTACGACGGGTGTACATGGTAGGTCCAGGTCCATTAGGGTGTTACCTGAAAAATATTATGAGAAAGCCTTTACCGCCATCTTCAATGTCGTCAGCAAAATTAGGACAAGCGATGGGTGTTTACGTGGATTATCTGATCCCAGGTAAGGCAGCAGAAAAGAGTGGTTTGGTGGATATAGGTGATCGGATAATTAAGGTTGGCGAAGTCGATGTAACGCATGAAACCATTGACACTGTACCGCAGACTATTGCAAAAGCATCTCGTCCACTTGTTGTCGTCTTAAGCCGAGCACATGTTCCATCCAATCCTCCTTCAGCTATTGATACAGTCATAGAAGCAGTTTTTCGTGTTCAGGACGAAGCTGCGGAAGCAGCAAATGAATCCTGTGTTTCTTCGATGCCACTAATTGATCGAATTAATGACGAAAATTTATCGATATCATCGAGCGACGATGGCTCTGCGCCAGAGATAGGGAAGGGAATCATACCCCAAAGCTTAGAGCGAAATAGCCATCTTCATGGGTTTCAAAGGAGGTCAGACAGGCGTTCGTTTACCGCTTTGAGCAGAGCAGTCGCTGCTAATGAAGAATTTCGAATGAAATTAAAGGATGCTTTTCAAGAATGTTGTCTGGATCCCAGGAGATTGCCCTTCATTACAGCATATGTGGCCAAGGAGGAGGCTGCCAGCCCTTCGGAAAGTATTAAGTTGATGTTTTGGTTGGAGGTTCAATCTTTTAAAGAGCTCTATACGGCCACTCCCACTGACGAACGCCGAAGAAAACACGTCAAGCGCATTTTTGATAAATTTCTTGCTAGTGAAAATGACGAGTTGCGCGGGATCGAAGAACTCGAACGAAAGCTCTTCTCCACGAGTCTAGGAGATGATACCACTAGTAATACGTTATCCCCCGATATGTTCAGTCTGAGAACAGTATTCTCTCAGAATCTTGGATGTGTAAAAAGTGTTGAGGAATTAATAAATGACGAAGAATCGCCGATAGCAATCGATATTCTGGACATGTGTCAACAATTTGTTGAAAATGATCTATGTGGTGCTAGGTTTGCTTCTTTTCTTGACAGCGATGAAGGTGCACGTATGCGTGCTTATCTTATGGCAACTAATTCTTACATAAATCTATCCTGTGTTGACATATTTGAAGCGTGTGTAAAGGGAGAGCCATATGCCATCCGTTATATTCATCACATGCTTGTCCACTTGGTTGGGGAGGGTGTTTCCGGTGGGCTTTCAGCTGCGCTGTATATTCGACGGACTTTAATTCCTCTGTTTTATGCGTGTTACGATGAAACCGAATCGTCTTCCGACCGAATTTCATGGCAAACAGCTTTGAAGCATTTTTGGGGTTTGTTTTTGAGCCCGAACTTTGGCGCGTTAGACAAGTTATTTCATTCACCTTATTGTGAAAAAGCTATAGATGAAGCAAGGAGCCTATATTCTACATTTTTTCCTTCGCAACCGCAAAATATCAAAGAAGTTGATGTTGGACTAAAGGAGGTCTTAACGGAAGTTGCTGATGAACTGCTGTTTGATTATGCCCTAAACTTCTATCCCAAATTCAAACAACACGCCATTTATTCGACTTTGTGCGACAGCATTGTGACTAGTTCTGATGGAGAAAAAGGCTTACGAAAGTTATCCGATGGTTGCGTCTCTCGAGTTCTAAGGCGTTTTGGCCTTCCCTCCGGTGTTTCGATGCATAGACCAATAAAGTCGCCTGCCCATAATAAAATATCTACTGGAAAAGATATAAATTGTGATACGGCAACTGAATTCGCGATAGTTTTTGGAACGGATAACGAGAGTACGCATTCTTTTGACCATATTAATGGCTCATCTATCTCTACCGATCTGCCGAGTATTCAAAGATTTGTCATTGTTAATGTAAATGAAAGACCCTCCTTGTTGAAAGATATTGGTATTCCAGATACTGTAGAAAAATATGCCTCTGTCCCCCCGAAGCGCAGGTCCCCCTTTTGTCTTAAAGTAAAGAGGTGAGTAAGATGATCTAAATAATCATCTCTTTTCATCCAAATTTATTTACTGGTCAAATTTCAAATTCAGTGTTGATGGTTGGGAAGTTTCACTCGTAGATATTGATATTCCACACACGTCCCCCCAATATCCCGATGGACATGTTTATGGTGTATCTCTTGTCTTGCAAAGGAATACTTACGTTTCGCATTATCGCGACCTTAGTCTATGCTTAGATGAAGCACCCGTCACTGAAAGTAATCGTGTCCGGGGAGATTTGAAATTGCCTAATTCAATGCAATTTTTAAGCAAAGAGATGAGTAATTCAACAAAGTCGAGGTTCTCATCGAATTTTTCTTTTAACGGAGATGTTGTTGGTATAGCTTTCGTCAGTTCTCATAATGTCATTCCGTTAATGCGTCATGCTTTATCAGATTTGCTCAAAGACATCATTGATTCGAACAAAAATGACAACGGGTCATACTACTTGGATTTACTTGTAGACATACTTGGTGTCTTCAAACGAAAAGATATGGACCCATCTTCACTTTCTACCATTGCAAAGTATTATCTTAATAAGAGTGCCAAATCCTTTGATGATTCATCAATTGCGTACCAAGAGTTTTGTTGTGAAAAGCGATGGAATGAAATGCTATTTGAAGCGCTATCGCCTGTTGCAATGAGTCTAGCCTTCGGTGCTATATTACTTGAGCAAAAAATTGTCTTTTACTCTAGTAGGAGATCTCTTTTAGTTGCATGTATCAAGAGCTTGATTTCTTTTGTGAAACCCCTCGAGTGGTCTCATCTTCTTGTTCCAACATTACCAAATGATATGATAGGAGACATTTTACAATACCCCGGCCCATTTATAGTTGGTATTGCATCAGATGATCCTGATGGTAATGAGTGGATAGATGAGCTCCCATCCGATGTATCCTTAGTAGATCTGGATATAGGAAGAGCTATTTTGGCAGACAATATAAGCAGTAATGACGATGACGGGATTAGGGTTCATGCAATAAGGACCCAACTGCTTTATTTATCTGAGGAGCTGGGTAGATACATCGGAATTCGCGTGTACCCGAATGAATGGGAATGCGATCAAGTTTTAACGAATTCGAATCCACCTGAGGCTGAGGCGAGGAAGTGCAGGCATGTTGTCATAAGACAGATTTATGCCGATTTTGTGCATGAGCTTCTCGAAGGTAAGTTTTATTTGGAAGGCGTGACATATTTTTCTAATGATTATTCACAATCAATTTCAGGAATACGATCTTGCTGTTTATGGGTAGATGAATCGGAACCGATTGTGATTTTTGAAGAGGATCGATTCTTTCATATAAAGAATCTTCGCGCGCAAAAGAAATCATCAAGAAATAGATCTGGAATTTCGAAGTCGAATCTATCGTTGAGCATTGATGAATTCGATGTATTGCTAGAAGCAATTTTGCGCTGTCAGGGCATTAGTACTTACATAAGCTCACAAGATAAAGAGAGAATGCTGTTTTGGTGATAGAGCCTGCCAACAATCTCGCAACTCGTTTCATAACGAGCAGTTTGACCTTGTAGAAAAATGCTTCATCGGGCGCCTTCATAACGATGGTTTCGTGCGACATGTGTTCATGCATTTATACAATATCCTTAATGAGGTTTCGTCTCATCTTTAGTTCCTAAATGTGCAATGCCTCAGGGAACCTAATCGAATATAACGCCCTACAGCAAAAACTAGATTTCAAATCCACGCGAAATCAATCGTCAGAGAGCAAAGAGAGTTCAATTGAAGTAGTAAAATGTGATTATGAGATCCGATCAATCGCAATACTACGAAGTCTTTCTTCTTTAGTGCATTTAGCTTACCTCTTTTCCAAAATATAATTTACAATGTTCACATCACGTTCTTTGTTGCCGTCAACATTTTACAAAATAATATTATTTGCCCTCGTCTCCATCCTCATAAGCCCTTTATTGGCATCTTGTCAATTGCATCCCACCCTACTATATTTCTTCTCCCCTGGAATCTTTACGATAGCATTCGAAAATTGGTTAAGCCTGCTAGCAATTTTCTCAAAGAATCAAAATTGTTAAACAGTATTCTACCATCATTTCTAGAGATGCACACGAACAACAAAAAACTTGTCCGAACGAACTGGAACAAAGTTCTGATGTGTCCGAACGGCAAAACAACGATAGAACACATAGGGTTAGGGTTGATGATAGAACACTTCACGCACAAATGCGCGTTGATTCGAAGAACGTCTTGTGGCACCTCTAAACATTATCATTATCACGTCATTTCGTTTTCGGGTTAGGTTTGGGTCAAGATTAGGTTTGGGTCAAGGTTAGGGTTGTTCTATTACCGGTACACAAAAATTGATTCGGAAGAACAATAGAACAAACGGACATTGTCCGATGCCGTGTAAATCTCTCTAAAAAAGAATTTATACCTGGTACAAGAGTAGAAGTTAATAAAATAAAAGCATACAGTTTTAAAAAAAAGTAATACCGATAGTAATCATTTCAGGACGACATAAATCGGAGATCGTAGCTCATCCGATTTACACTAGAATACTACTAGAACTAGGGTTTTGAAATTAATGCATTGAAATCGAAATCCTTCGCACGAAGATAAATTATCCCTCCCCCTAAAACCAGAATGCTTACCTTTCCTTACAGCTCTGCGGTAGCTAGGGGAGCCTTGACAACCTTTGTATCTTTCCTTATTTCAAGTGCTAATCCCAACATTTCCCTTGCAGTGACTGACGTCATACCATAAATTGAACAACCAAAGCAGTCAGTTGCAATAATAATGCCCGGATTATTCAATAGGAGATATGACTCTGCAAAGGATATCCCTGCAGAGAAAATTAAGAATCATGAAATCATGTACGGTAAGACTGTCAAGGTAATAGATGGGGATACTATTCGTATTCGGCATTTACCATTTTACCCATTTGGAGGAAGAAGTGCCGACTTCGATGGGAAGCTATCTGAAAATACAATAAGCGTTCGGATATATGGCGTCGATGCTCCAGAAGTTGCGAAATTTGGTAATCCTTCGCAACCGAAGGGAGAAGAAGCCAAAGAATTTACTCAGAAAATGGTCGGGGATAAGGTCGTTCGCTTGAAGTTGTTGAGGAAAGATCAATATGGAAGAATCGTTGGAAAGGTGCAGACAAGGGGCGCAATTCCTTTTACGAAAAGAGATTTGACCAAAGAGCTTGCCAAAAATGGTTATGGTGTATTATATACTGGTGGAGGTGCTGAGTATGATAATAAACGGGATGAACTCGTGAAACTCATTGATAAGGCGAAAAAGAAGAAAAAAGGTATTTGGATTAATGGGCCGAATGTGGAAACACCTGCCGAGTATAAAAGAGCAGCCAAAAATGCCAGAAGTGATCGCTAGGATTATGGAAATGTTTTTGATGAGCTGATTTCATGCAATACTTCAATGTTCACTTCCCCTGTACTTCCAATTACCTACTATTTCAGACTTACTGAAGAAGTAAGTCAAAATCCATCTTTACCTTTAAAAAAGTCCTAAATGAAACCGATTTGTTTTGTCATGTCAGCGTTTCAGATTCAGAAGATTATGAAAGTCAAGAAAATAACGACGTAGAAAGCAAATTAGCTTCAATAATCGGTAAATGGTTTCATTGGATTACTTTTGGTGGGCTATCTCTCCTCGTGCCTAAAGTATGGGAGAACCCGATTATTTTGGACTACAAAACGAATTAGGCAACATCTGGCTCAACCGAAACCTCTTCATCTTCCCCAGACGAACCGACATCGTCGATCCAGCCAAGAAAAACCAAAGGATACAAAGACGAGAGAGAGCAAATGGTCGTCAGAAGTCCCAATTTTTCAAAATTACTTTCAGTCACACCTAGATACTTGGTCAAAGCTGCACCCACTTCTGTTCCGATAGTCCCGGAAAAATTGAACAGGGACATTAGAGTTCCAAACATGACTGCTTCAATACCTGGCGGACACAATCGTGCTGCAAGTACTAGTAAGGGCAAAAATGCAAATTCTCCGAAAACGGTTAATGCGACATCATCCCCAAACACAAAGGCTTCGTCCGGTATTCCTAAAGAACGATTGGCGTGTGAAATCAAAAGCAACTGAGAGAGTCCCAAAGGAGTTGATGCAATTGTAGTCCAAAAAAGAATATCCTTTATCGCAACCTAATGATTTGAAAATAAATGAGTGAAAGGTACATGTACAAAGAATGTCATGCGTTCCTGAAATGTCTTGTAACTTGGAAAGACAAATAGTTCGAAGGAATTGAAGTAAAAAGGAAAAATGGTAATTCAAAATTCAACCAACATCAACCGTGGACTCCGTTGGTTGTCATACCTTCAAGGAAAGAGAGTCTAGCCTATTCAAGCCAAAATCTCATCATTACAAGTAAGCAGATACTGATTGATCGCTGCATTAGTCGCATTTTTCATGAAAAATAACTCCGGTTGCTTCGAATTAGTGGCTCTTGTTGAGTAAAGCAAGACTCAGGAACGCATTGCAACCAAGAACATAGACAATCTTACCCTTCGAAGAAATTGTTGATAGCCCCATACCCCGATTAAGGCCGCAATTGCTGTCACTAATCTAACACGACCAAGAAATTCAGGGCCCATACCCAAATCATTAGTCATAAAATACAACATAGCGCCATCCGAAGTAGGAGTGCTTTGCCATAGAAATATGAATAGGCAAGGCTTCCAAATCGATGGTTCTTTAAAGGCCTGCAACAGCAGTTGAAACTGATTCTTCATGTTACCCGTTACATTCGATTCATCAATTTCAACTGTATCTTTTCTAATTTTGTAATCGTCAACTTGATTTCCAGTAAGAGAAGGAAATGTTATTTTCTTTTCATCGATCAAGAGTGCAATAGAACCAACTAATAGTGGCATAGCTGCAGTAATTGTGAACACATCTCGTGGTCCCATGACCTCCAATAAAGATCCAGAGAAGTAAGCGCTCAAAAGCCCACCAATACTACTACTTCCCCAGCAGAGAGACTGTAAGCCGCCAGCAAGAGATGGGTCGTCTGATGCTTCGCGTGTACGCTGGACTACAATACCATCTGCTACAACGTCACTGAGAGCAACTGTTCCGCTACCAAGCAACAATGCAGCAACTGTCGCTTTGGTTTTTGCAGATGCACCAGCCGCTGCTGCAACTGAAGACGGATCAACGGCCGCTGCATCAAAAAATCCAAAGAAATTGTTTCCCACTGCAAGGTAACTTAAACATCCAAGCAACCCAGCAAGAATTAAATAAGACCTTCGTCGATATCCAAACAGAGGCACACCATCACTTAGAAATCCATACAACGGCTTGATAGTCCACGGTAGAACAAAGAATCCGGATAGTGCAGACATTTCCGCTGGCCCAAGATGTAGTTCATCTTTCAACAAAAAAGTTTGTGCCAGACGAGCAAGGCCTAACGCTCCTTGAACGAAGTAAATTGTCATAATTGCAATTATTTCTGGCGTCGGCGTAATACCAAGCATAATTTTTTCTTGAACAAACTGTGAGAAACCACCATCATTACCTTTCGTAAATTTCCCATCCTCATCACCACTCAAATCTAATGCAAACGATGAGCTGTCTATATCACCCTCTTCTATATTCATGGGTATCGCAAACGCCTCAGCATCCTCATCCTTAACTTCCAAAGTCACGACTTCATTACGTTCACTTTTCGATGGAGATGTTGGTGCACCCGCAAAGAGTATCGTGGACGATGACCGCCGCATGTGTGAAAAGTTAGAACGCGACTGCATCATGTACCCATTTGCTGAATGAAAAGTTCCATCATCTACGAGTAACGTAATTACGGTATAAAGCCATGCTATGGAGGCGAAATTAATCCCTCCTCCTAATTGTTTCACCATCATCATTACAGTTATCATTATTGTTGTTGTTACTATTAATCCAATGCTTTGGTATGTATGCGCATCATATTATATATATGAACTATATATTTGAATTATTTGTTTTTCTTGCCCCTTGATGCTGTTGAGAAATATGTGAAGCAATGAATGTATTAAAATAATTTCTGTGTTCCTCTTCGCTTGCGTGTCGGAATCGGAATAATACGTGCTTTGGGTTGTTTTGGGTTTTGGTCGCTGTCGCTGATGACTGATGAAGGAGTAGAGTACATGTACATGTACTCGTACTCTCCGAAGTCCGAAGTACACTTATCCATGTAGAGCTAAATAGATTTGATTCGCGGATGGTGTCGTGTAATTATTTAAATCTTCGCTCTACAGACTTCTAAGACTCGTACGACTCGCAAGGACGGCGTAGGACATAACGAGTAACACACACAAACACAAAATATTGTTAATAGTTGAAGTTAACAAAATAAAAGAGCAACGAAT